>Ga0255336_100670_pt1 | contig 43410 bp, 47 predicted proteins | sample MeOH1_35cm_T3_17_FD_189102 | JGI IMG/M metagenome (GOLD analysis project Ga0255336, IMG submission 189102) | Sandy soil microbial communities from University of British Columbia, Vancouver, Canada - MeOH1_35cm_T3_179 | ecosystem: Engineered > Artificial ecosystem > Sand microcosm > Unclassified ...
ATTGTGGTACGTCGAGGCCAAGTTGGCCATGCTGCTCAGGGTGTGCGGATGCTCTGGCCCCAGCACTCTCGTCGTCGCCTCCATCACCTGTACTTCTAGCTCTTCAGCCTCCTTCCACCGTCCCTGATTGTGGTACGTCGCGGCCAAGTTGGCCATGCTGGTCAGGGTGTGCGGATGCTCTGGCCCCAGCACTCTCGTCCTCGCCTCCATCACCTGTACTTCTAGCTTTTCGGCCTCCTTCCACCGTCCCTGATTCCGGTACGTCGAAGCCAAGTTGGCCATGCTGGTCAGGGTGCGCGGATGCTCTGGCCCCAGCACCCTCGTCCTCGCCTCCATCACCCGAGTAAGTGGCTCTTCAGCTTCAATATATCTTCCATCACTTATTAGACATAGCCCAAATCGTTCAAGTAACAAGAGTCTCTCATCGATACCATCATCTTCGAGGCCGGATGACAGAAGATAACGTGCATGGGGGAAATATGCTCTCCACAGAGTCCTGTTCTGATGATCGTTGTTTGGAAAAACGTCCGCCAATCGTGCTATAGCTTTTGTTTTCCATTGAGCTAAGGAGCCTTGCTTTCTCAACCAACTCCGAATGGCAAGGTGCACTAGTCGATGGAGATCGAAAGCCCGACCCTGCTGCTGCTTCGTAATGAATGAGTAGGCTGTAAGTGTCCCGACAGCGTCAAGAGCTTTCTTATTGGTTTGTGCCGGTGGCAAAAGAGACTCTGGAATCATTTTTGGGTCGAGGCAGGACATGAAAGACAAGTAGTTAGCCGCCAACTCATCACGATGCCGGACCTGCTCGAATGAAATAAGCCATGTATTTGCAACGGGATTCTTCTGATTCGAATATCTCCCCTCATCTTCAAAGTCTTCGCTGAGGACGTCAATAATGTTCTCCTCTGTATCACCCCAAAGTGACAAGTATGCCTGGAGTGAGATGTCATTCTCGTTAATATATGCGGCCGCCTGGATGATTGCAAGTGGAAGAAAAGTCAGCTTTTTGAGAAGCTCTGACATGGCATGGTGATCATTTAGAGTATCCCGATTACTCAGCGAATTCTTCAGGATCTGCATGGCGACATCCTCGTCTTTCTCAGGCACATGAATGATATTTGCCGAGGCAAACTTAACAGCTGCCTTCCGGGTCCGGGTGGTGAATATTATAGATCCTTTGTTGCTCCTTGGAAGACGGTCGATTAGGCGAGTGGGCCTGGTACCAATGTCAATGTCGTTCAGCCACATGTCGACATCATCAGCATTGTCCAGTATCAGCAGCCACTGTCCAGCGCTTTCCTGGCTCAAAGTGTCTTGCACAAGCTTTATTATGTCTTCTTTTTCCCCCTCTACCTGGAGCTGCAGCTGTCGGCCTATTTCAAAATAGGCTTGCTTTATGGTTTCGACACTGGCTGCAGGCACCCAAAAGACTGAGCAACCTGGACGACCGTCTCTTGTTCGATAGGCCAACTCCAGGACAATTTGGGTCTTGCCGACGCCTCCAAGGCCAGTGATGGCAACTCTCGAGTGGTATCCGTCAGAGAAAAGCTTCGTCTCGAGTTGGCTAAGTTGAAGGCTGCGGCCAGCAAACCGCTGATTCCTTGTGAGAGGGACCGACCAGCAGGCTTTGCGTTGTTCCACATGTCGCTAGGACAGTTAGATGCTGCTTCAAACAGGTCACTGGAGGCTTACCGTGCGCCCAGCATCAGTGACACTTACTACCTCTTCATGCACCACCTGGACCACCTCTACGGGAGTCACGACACGGAGCAACTCTTTTGCATATGCTGCCGCGGTGACTGCCGCATACCCTTGCCACAGGTCGTTCTTGTGGGTGTCAGAGTAGTCGCAGATGCCACGGATCACTAGGCAGGGAAAGTGATCCATTAAGCCGGCCGCCTCCATTTCAAAACAGAGCACCTCTTCCGTCTGTGCCAAATGGTCTCGCACTTGAGCGTCTTTCATTAATCTGTCCGCCGAGGCGATGAGTCCATAGTGGACCATCGGATCATCTTCCGTACGCGCCGGCCTGATGACCACTCGATCATCTCCAGTCCCACAGATGTCCACGCATGGCCGGTCCGTATCGGCGTGGACAAAGGACGATTGGTAGAGGACGTCCGAATCTGGGTCAGGGCGTTGGTATGTCTTCGGGAGAGCACCAAATCTAACCGTCTGATGCACGGTTATTCGACCTCCTTGCAGTTCATGCAAAGCTCTCAGCTTTTGCAAGGCATTTAATAAGACGGTTGGCGGCTGATTGAGTGACCCTGTTCTCTCAAACTTCTTGTGTTGGATTGTCTTCCCAAACTCATAATGAATGACCCCCCCCGCCCTGCCCGTCGGTGAGCTCACGACCACATCACCAAGCCGGATATCGTGTTTTGGGCTCGGTGCTCCTCCCGCAATGCCCACCATCAGGCCGAAGCGAATCGCGGGAAAGCTGCGCCGCATGTCGTTGACGACCGTCGCCGCCGAGGCCACTCCATACTTGCCCTGAGGAAGACAGGCCACCACGACTTTGTGGTCACCAATTCGGCCGCATGTATAGGTATTGTCATCGCCGTGAGGGAGCGGCGGTGTCTGGAACTCTCCATCGAAGAGGTTGAGGGCGGCGACAAGCTCGGTGCGGACCGCGCAGATCCACCCGACGTGATAGGACTCTAGGGTTGGGATGGACATTTGACAGGGAGCCTCAGACGCCTGGGGAGTCTATCGCAGCGAGAGAGAGGTATATTCATCATGCTGAGCTGGACGCATTAGCAAGGTTGAGGCTGTGGAATACACGTACCTGGCATGTGTTGGTGTTGGTATCTGTCACGTGATCAGTCCCTTGGCTGCGGGGAGCTCTTAATTTTGCCCCAGGTACTTAGTTTGCACCCTCCAAGGCTCCTCTTGACGGTAACTGCTTGTATTGGGCTTTAAACTGTGCTTGCTTGGTTATGATGTCAGGCCTAAATTGACGTTGTAAGATAGCTTGCAACTGCTATTCTGACGCTGTTGTCTCTAGGCAATGGGGCTTGGCATGTCTTATCATTCCAGAGATTCTGAATTCCCAATTCCGTCTCGGTATTGGTGTTAGCGTCGTGGGCGTTAAGGGTCGTCTTCCACGTCTTTGTTGCCACAGCTGCCGGCGTTGATTTCTTCGTCGGCATCTCCGCTATCCGAGTAGTGTAAGCGACGACGTTTGTGAAAGGGTGGGTCCGCAGCTGAGTCAAGCTGTCCATTCACAGCATCGACATGGTTTATTGGAATGATGGGCTATGCAAATGGAATGAATATTCACGTGAATATATGACAGATGAAGTAACACCAAGACCGACCTTGATCTGAGGATGAAGGATGGAGATTGCTGATTGAGCAGCAGATATATACACATCCAAGGAGTCGGCTTTGCTTGGCAAGATACCTCTCGTGGTGTTCAACTGGTAATTGATCGTTGCTGAGGGCTGTGATTGGCTGCAACATTCACGACTTTTCGGTGGCAATTCCCACAGCCAATCAGAGCCCTTGGTTCATTACTGGCAGAGCTGAAGTGCTTCACTGAACCAGCCAGCTGTGTCCAGGTCCTGTCCATTGTCAACAGGAATATTGGCACTGTCAACCTTGGTGAGATAACTATGAAGGACCTGCTCGACCTTTAAATACGTCCCACCACATCTGCAAGGATCTCTTTGACAACTGTTTAATGTATTTTTACCATTGGTCAGGTCCAAGAAGGACAGGCACCCTTTGGCCGCCTCCACCCTTTGGCACCCGCCCTTTGGCCTCCGCCCTTTGGCACCTACCCTTTAGCGACCGCCCTTCTATGACCTAGCCAATGGTAGAAATAGGAATGGGCGAACGCCTTTCTAGGACCTGGCCAATGGAAAGGTGTAATGGGCAGAGTGCTTTCGGCTGGCAGAAGGAAATGGGCTCTGGCACAATAGCGTCCGCCCTCGTCCTGGGCATTCTCTTCATATCCGCACTCCCCATAATTTAGACTCTAGAGGGGGTTGTTTCGGTGTACGTTGGAGGAGAGTAAAAGGCCAGTTTGGGCCCATTGATATGTTACACTACAGCATTGTCTTGAGGTCGCATGTTCAAACTCGGCATTTGAGGAGTTTCTCTTTGTTGTAGATTGTCTGAGCTCTTAGCGCTCCCAAACACCAGACATAGATTTCCGCCATGCTCGGGGCCAAAACCTTTGTCTTGGGTCAAGTATCCATAATACCCAACCACGCTCTCGACTATTCATGCCTTTATCTGGATCATACGTTGCAACTGTCTGGTTTCAAGGAAATATAGTGAATCTAGTCGCTGAGCGCTACTTCAGACAAGTCCTCTCGAATTAGTGGAACCATTGATTTACACCTTCTCGGGGCAAGTACCAGTTACACAGGGAAACCATGGTGAATTTGCCATGGGCAATATTGAGGTCCAGCACCACGAAGCTTTGAACATATCCTGAGATACGACAGGGTGATGAACCCAATGTGTCATTGGTCAACTGTTCTATCCAAGGGCAACCGGCGACATGGAGGGGCGTTGTCAGGACGAGCTCCACTGTCCTTTGGGGATCGCCCAAAAAGACTAGAATCCTGTCATGCTTGTCAGGATTTCCCGTCCTGACAGGCGTCAAGGCAAGGCGAACTATCCAGACCTGACTGGTTGATATATTCGCAGCGACAGCTGCAGGTAAACGTGTGGGAGAGCAGATTCAGGTGAATATTCGACCCTTGACGGTACTGCTTCAACAGTTCCATCCTCCGTCCACAGAAATGGTTGACCCTGGCCAATCGGTTAGTCGCAGCATCCTAATTGATGATCGCAGACGGCTGACCTGTGATGAAACTCGACTCATTCCCCAACAGGAACACAATGGTCGCGGCGACTTCTTCCGGTTGACCCATCCTGCCCAATGCGGTGGATCCAAAATCCTTGGATGCACCGCCAGTGGAGGCTGCAGCCTCGATCGACTGCGCTTGTTGAATCAGAGGGGTCATCGTGTAGCCACTGGAGACGAACGACATCAGTTGTGCCATCCACCTCATTCAGAACACACGTACGGGGCTATGCAGGTGACCCTAATCCCCCTCTTTCCGACTTCCTTGGCCACGGACGAAGTCAATCCCACCACTGCATGCTTACTGGCCGCATATGCTGCAGCGCCGCCTCTTCCTTGCAAACTCAAGGCACTTCCAGCATTGACAATGCTCCCGCCGGCCTGGAGATGCGGGATCTCAGCCCTCATACAACTCATGACGCCGGTGACGTTGACCGCAAACACGTATTCCCACTCCTCGTCGCTCTGTTCTTCAATTCTCGCCACATTGTGCGACTTTGGGATCACACCGGCCAGGTTAGCCGCGCCATCGAGTCGGCCAAACTTCTGCACCGTCTCGGCGATCCAGCCATCCACCTGATGGCGCCGGCGCACGTCGACATGACGGACGAGAATGTCCCCTCCTGCGGCGGTAACCTCGTCCGAGACTTTCTTCAGGAGATCATCTTGGACGTCCGCTATTGAGACTTTGGCACCCCGGCTCACCAGAAGTCTGACAGTGGCAAGACCGATGCCAGAAGCTCCGCCCGTGATGGCGTATACTTTGTCCTGAAAGGACGACATGAGAACGCTGTGAGGTCAAGGACAGACGACAACTACGGCGGAGAGTGAATTAATTCATTTTCCAGATTAAATCTGGAACTCTGCCATGAGCCAGGGTTATACGCTCGCGTACGCTTCATGGTGAGTTGTCACACCTCTTTCCTGCTGACCTTGGCTAAGAGGATACGCTCCTGCTTAGTAAGCCATTTTGGGTCTCTTATTCTCTCTCCCTTTGAGACGTGCGGCTTCGCGCGCTGTAACCCTAATTGTCTTGTTACCAGCTCATCAGGTCGTGTGGGCAGTGTCTATACTAGTTGACCTCGAGTGGAGTTGACCAGTTCATATTTCTGGTACTTGCACACGGTCTTGGCCCTGTTCTAACCCTGATGGGGCAAATATAGTGGCCCATCTAGAACGACAGAAAGGGCTCTTTCATGTGTGGATCCAAAAAATCTACGTTAATCTCAACATTCGCCCCTGTATGTCAATATTGCTTCAAGCCTAAAGTACTTGCGAATGGGGCGCCACAATAACTTTCCTCATCTGAGACCAGACAGATCGCGAGCGCGAATATGGCCATCTATTCAAGGTCAACAAGTCGACTTTCGTACTGTACAAACTCTAGCCTCGCTCGATCAAGACCAGCATGGTCAGATCATCGGAGACAAATCTCGCCCAACCGTGTCTTCCATCTATCAAATAACAATACAACAACTATTAATAATTCATCGTCATGATCATCACTCTCGGCTTCTTCCCCAGCTGCTTGGTCCAAATTCCTGTCCAGCCTCTTGCATGTCTTCCATCACGGCATTGAAGGCACTGGCAACCTTGTCGAGTACTCTACCACGATCCCATTCCCCCCTCGTCTTCCACAACGTGTCCATCAGGATGCTGTTGACCTGCTCGAGCTGTTCAACGCTGAGGCCGGTCGTCTTGTCGGTGATATCTCGATGTAAATTGCTCAACCTGGCCTCCTCGACCTGAATCAAGTTCGGTGACGGTGGCGGATTGAGGATGTCTTGTATATGGCCGTTCGGGCGGTGGTGAGGCGGCGGCATCGTCGGTGGGCGGTCTGGACCGTGTGATGACGTGGGTGGCCGTGCTTGATGGCTGGAAAAGTCCACGACGGAGCCCTGGGACAATGGCGGTTCACCTGCATTATCAGTCAGTGCAACGTCTCAGCGAGGGTCCTTTTCAAAGACTCACCTTGGGTATCCGGAATCTCACTTCCTCCTGCCGACCGTCGTTCTTCGTATAGGTACAGGTTGGGCCCAGGGTCCTGTGTGTTGCCCGGCTCTCGGTCACCAGATGAAGGACCAGAATTTTTCTTGCCGCTCGTGGTTTGCGTGGTGCTCGCGTCATTTTGATAGTCTGCAGCTTGGCTCCCAGGCGCCATGGGGGTGAAGGCACCCGTTTGAGAGAGCGGTGCGGACATGCCCGATTCCTTTCTCAATTGCTGTGACGGCGCTGTATACGAATAAAAGGGCCGGGGTTGCGCCGACTCCCGGTTGCCAAAAGAGCTGGTGGCAGTGGTGTGAGTTTTTTGCGTCTCATTGCTCTTCTCGTGGGAGTTTGTGCCGGCCATGGGGGTGTCACCGTCCACATCGGCATCGTTCCCTCCTCCATGATGAGAGGTGGATCCATTTGTCAATTCGGTCGTTGCGTTCTCACCATGAGAGAGGGGAGGATGATCTCTTATTCCATTCGTCATCGCCGTTGAATCTGAGGCAGGGCGGGAGGGAGGAGTCGTGGGTGGCAAGCGGTGCAGGAGGATATCGCGTCCCTGGGGCATGGGCTCGCCCAGGGTGATTGGTCCGTCGGAAACGGTCAGGGTCGAGGGGCCGGAGTTGCCATGCGGAACGTTGGACAGAATGTGAGGTGGTGGTGGCATGGCGCGGCTGCTCTCCTGCGCGCCTTTGGCCTTTTCTATTGCTTCCTTTTCTCGGGCCAGCTCACGTTCATACACACGCTCACACTCAGCCGTCAGCAGCGGTTCACCCATCTCAATGGCACCCACGTCGACCTCGACATTGGCCAACAGCTCGTTGGCTTTGAGCAGCCGGTCCTCGTCACCGATTTGCTTTGCGTCCTTGGCCAGACGCTTGATATCAGCCAAGAAGTCCTTCGGTCTCTTGTAGTAGCCATTGCTGAGACGTTTTTCAATGGTGACGGTGTCGAGATTGTAGTAGAATTTCCCGTTGGCCTGGTCGACCAATCCGGGCACGCCGTGGGCGTCTTTCCCGATCTCAAACGGGCGAAACGAGGCGCGGGCGAGGAGGTCGGTGGGAAGGTCGGACGTGACCGTGCCTGGGTCGGCTTCATCGTACAGGTAGCGGATTTGGGTTTCGTCGATGACGCCATTGCGGAACTTTTTGTGCCTGTTCCGGATCTGATCCATGATGGGCTGGAGGCGAATCTTCAACATGTTGAGCGTTTGCCGATCGCGCTTCTTCTGCGCCTTGAGCTCTTCTTTCGTCGGCGGTGGTGGCGGTTTTTCTGGCTCTGGCGGCGCGCGAGGGAGGTCTTCCAAATGACGCCTCTTCCGGTTCGCGGGATCGGGAAAGTCGTGCGGCGCCGTCCTGATGTAATCTTTCAGGGGGCGGAAGTATTCGAGGCGCTCGTCGTGACCGGGTTCGCGGAGGAGAAATTGGTTCCGCTTCGAGAAACCGAAGAGCTCGCGCGACATGTTCTCGTCGAGCTGCTCCTGATCATTCTCCACGACGCCGAGCAGGAGAATGGGATCGGTGGGTTTGACGGACCTCAGCAGGCCCATAAAGGTCGAAATGACGGCGGAGCCGACCGTGTGGTACCATTCTTGCACGTTGGGGATGTAGATCACACTCGGCTTATGCATCTTGACTTCGGAAAAGAGTCTGACCACGGTCGACTCGGGAGTGCTGGCGGTGTCACTCAGCAATGTCGGCAGGTCAAACGCCTGGACATGGAGACCTTCAAAGTGGTGGAGCAGCGCGGCCGCCAAATACTGCTGGCCCATGCCTGTTTTGCCATGGATCAACAGCCTGGGGCGGAACACTCGCGAGGTCTCAAAGGCTTGCTGCATCCTCTCCCGGCTAAAGCCGCCGGTGGCGTCGGCGACGTCTTCGTATTGCGCTTCTTCCAACGCCGTGAGTCTCTTCTTTTGGGGCAGCATCTCGGCCAGGAGTTCGTTGATCTCTGCGAGCGGCCGGCGCAGCAAGGGCAGGATGCTCGGTGGCAAGGGCGACGCCCCCGAAGATGTGGACCGCTCGGAAGACGGGACGAGTTTCTTCAAAGAGATCATAAAGTCCTTGGGCGTGACTTCGATGGTCTTGGGGTCGATGAGCAGCTTCTCCTTGGAGCTGTAGATTTGGGGATATCGACGCTGAACGGCATTGAGAGCGGCCTCGGTACAGAGCGCGCGGAGATCGGCTCCGCCGTAGCCCTTGGTTAATTCAGCCAGCTCATCCTTGACCGCGGGGTCCAACGGCGGATTCCAGCCCCGGGTATGAATGTCAATGATGGCGCGCCGTCCTTCGGTGTTGGGCAAGGGAAAGTAGAACTCGCGATCAAACCGGCCGGGTCTTCGCAGCGCCGGGTCGATCGAATCCGGTCGATTGGTGGCCCCGATCACAATCACCTGCCCCCGGCCGTCCATCCCATCCATCAACGCCAGCAAGGTGGACACGATGGACGCGTGGATTTGCTCCTGTTTGCTCGACCGCACCGGCGCCAGACCGTCAATTTCGTCGAAGAAAATGATGCTCGGCTGGTTCTTGCGTGCTTCTTCGAACAACAGGCGCAGCTGTCGTTCCGCTTCACCCACCCACTTGCTCAGAGCGTCAGCGCCCTTGCGCATGTAGAACGTCACCTTGCGCCCTTGAGAGCTGACACTGGACGCCAGAGCGCGAGCAAGAAGGGTCTTCCCCGTCCCCGGCGGGCCGTGAAACAACACGCCCCGAGGGGGGGTGATGTGGAATCGCATGAAGATCTCAGGATACAACAAGGGTAAGGAGACCATCTCTTTTAATTGATCAATGTGACCTTGTAGTCCGCCGACGCTGTCAAAGTTCACATTCTGGTCGACCCCGAGAGGATCGGCATCGGCCAGGGACTGCTTGTCCTTGATCTTGCCCAGGTTGGCCGGGGTGCCGCTGGTCGGCGGAGCTGAATCGGCGGTCACCGGCGGCGCAAAGAAATTGAAGCCACCAGCGGTGGTCGGGGTCATTCCGACGGTTCCTCCGACCGGCTTGGGTTGTTTCATGACCTCGTCGTCACTGCTGTCCGAGTCGACATCACCTTGGGCTCGAAGACCGCCAGGACCACCGAGGACGGGAGCCAGACCGCTTGTGCCGCCAAATGGTCCGTAGGTGCTGAGCAGACTCCGCTGCCAGCTGCCCGCGCCGGGTTTTCGAGGTCTCTGTGACGGCGAGGGTGCGGCCGCGGCGTCTTCTTCCTCGTCTTCGATGGGGGCGAGATTTTTGAGGAGGTCATAGTTGGGTTTTTTCCCGCCTCTTCTCCCTCGAGGTTCGAACACGACGTCATCTCGGGACGTTCGCTTTTTCTTGTTGTTGTCTCTCTTGAGATCTTCCAGTTCGGCCGCCAGATCGTCTTGATCGTCCGAAGCCGGAGATCTCTGCCGCGACACCGCTTTCGACCGCAGTCGGGTCGATCGTCTCCCGTTATTACTGCTATCGTCCTCGTGATGCGGACTGTTGTTCTTGGGCTCTGAAGCGGCATCGGATTCACTGGAGCTCGACAGGTCATCGTCTCGGTCTTGTTCGTTCTGGGGATCAAAATCACTGCTTTCGTCCTGAGCCTGGCGCCGACGACTCCTCGACGGCTCTCCGGACGGACCACTGCGGAGACTGCGACCACGCCGAACCTTGTCACCCTCTTGAGATTCGACCGGGGGCGATTCTCCTTGTCGCTTCGTTGATGCTCTGGTCAGCCGTCCTCCTCGCCGGATCGGCATCTCTTCGTCATCATCCTCATCGTCCTCCTCACCGCCTTCTTCATCTTGTGGAGGGTTGAAGACAGCCTCATCGACGGCTTCCGCAGCGTCTTGTGTGTCGGAGACAATCTTTGGTGTCATCTGCTCTGGATCTGCCGGAATTCTTTCCTCCTCCTCCTCCGGCACGTCTTGTTGCGACGCCTTGATTTCAAGCTCCTCACCCTCTTCGTCTTTGGTCTGAACGGACTCGGGTTCTTCGTCGATCGTACTCTTCGACGGATATTTGAGGCCTTTACCACCCTTCAGAGCTTTGGCAGGAATCCCTTCTGGGTCGCGAGAGCCAGCTCGGATAATCTCGACGTGATGGCCAGAACTCGTCAGCGCGACCACCGTCTCTTCCTCATCATGTGATAATCGACTACTCCGCCTGGTGGGTGCCGGGTGCGACTGCGACGAGCCGACGGGATGTTTGCTACCATAACTCGCACTTCTGTTCCTCAAGTTGCGCCCCGCCGGCACCGGAGTGCGACCAGTCTTCAATTTGACAATCAGCTGCTTCCGCGGTTTCGCTGGCGGTGTCTGCGGCTCTTCCTCCGATGAAGGTGACAAGAGTAATTCATCTTCGTCGGGATCGCTCTCCTCGTACGTCGTGGCCTTCTTGGCCGCCTTTCGGACGGGCCGTCCGCGCTCGTTCGTTTCCACCGGCTCCTCTTCGTCGGACTCGTCGGTGAAAGAGGCCTCCTCGTCGTCAGACACGATCTCTTCATCATCGCTGTCGACATCCGACCCTCGATACCCTCTCCGTTGTCTCTTTCTGGCCGGCCGATCTTGGCGCCGGCTTCTGGCCGCTCGAGACCGCGAAGGGCCCGGGGCTCTGTCATCGTAGTCTTCGTCGTTCGAGTCCTCTTGCATCACGATTTCTTCAATCGTGCGCTTGGCGCTCCGACCGGGGTGCGGCATGTTGACCGATGTGTGACGGCGTCTGGTCTGGATCCCTCTGACTCAGCGGAAGGCCACGAGAAACGATGCGTGCCGTCATGCAAGGCGCATCGACATGGTGTCGGCGTTTTACCGATGCTCGAGGATTTGAATAATCGTCTCGTGTCCCACAATGTATCGAGTGCGCCCGCGTCGATGCGACTCGACCGGCGGTATCAGCTCCGTGATGGGCAGGGTGTGGCGTTGCAGGTCTGAAAGACAAGCTGTGCAACCATGGACATGCGGATATGTGGCCCGTGGATTGCTGGCAACGGACTTTGATGACCCAGACCGCGCAGCAGTTCCGGTTGCTCTCTGTGAGAGTGTGGTTGATGTTTGAGGGGGCGTGTTTCTGGTGCAGGAAATGCCAAGGCCCCGCGCGGCGACCCACTTTTGGCAACTTCTGACCAATGAACGTCGCGCGGCAAGCAGGCAGAAGGTCTGTTGGCAAGCAGCATCTTGAAAGTGATAATCTGCCCAAATCTCCCACGACGCCGTCTCGATGCTGTGAGGGCATCAAAATTGCTCAAATAACTCTGGCCGATGTCGCGACACGTGGAATCGGCCTTTCCACTCGAGCCTGGGGTGATTCGGGCAGAGCGACGGCGTCGTAGAAATGCAGGAACACATTTTCAACGAGAATAGAGCAGAGGATCGACGTCAGATCTCGCTTGACCCTTGCCCACACCTTATGCTTGTCGGCGCTCCGCGCAATGTACTTTTGCAAGTCATGTGACGACCCCAGTCCGGGGCGACCTTTTTACACTACACGACATCAATGTCGCCGCATGGCGTCGCTACGACTGGAGAGTAAAGATTGCATTGATTCTATGCGTACCGCAAGCATGTTTATGCTGCTCCTTTTGTATCGCCACCGTCTTCCACCACAACTTCCTCGTCATCCGTCGTGGTGGCCCCATCTTCTTCCGCGTCGTCATGCCAAAAGACCGACGCTTGTCGTCCTAGCTCCTCTAAAATGGTGCTTGGTCTCCGGGAGGAAAATACCGGGTGGCCTCTGGACCAACCCTCTCTGGCCCTTGCCGTCTCCCCCGTCTCTTCGCCCAAGAGGGCGTCCTGAGTCTGCTGTTCGTAGACGAGAGTGGGCGGGATCGTGCCATTTTCAGCCGGACCCGTGCTTCGAAGGCCCTTGAGGATCACCTTTTCAATTTTCATGCGATTGGAGATGAACCTAATCCGGGGCCAGCAGCTCCGCTCACCGACGAGGATCATCCTTTCCAGCCTCTGCGGACTGGGGTCGTTGAGGATGTTCCAAAAGTCGCTGACGATGGTCTTGGGCCAGATGGTGACGGTGCCGGAGAATGTTTGGAGCCAGATTTCACTCCAGTCCTGGCCCAACAGTCGGGGTAATAACTCGAGATGGCGCAAAATCTTGAGATATTTCTGCAAATCGAGCTTGATGGACGTTTCGAGGGTCGATCCGAGAAATCCCCCCCGCCAGCCGCGCCCTTTGCGGTGCGTGACCGGCCGGCCTGGGACACCGCGGGGCGCGAAAAAGAACAGGTTGATGTGCGGATTGACCTGTGACACGATGGAAAAGTTGACGTTGAAGTGGATGTTGAGTGCTCGGAGCGGGATATCCGTCCGCAGGCTGCCGTCCTTCCATTTGTTGCCGAAGGAATACGGCGCCAGCCGGCCGTCCCGCGTCTTCCGCATGAGCACGATGGGATTGAGGATGCCGGGGACGGCGGCACTGGCCAAGACGGCCGACCAAATGACACAGTCGGGGCTGGTGATGTGATTGTTCAGCAGGGTGGGAGAGTGTGGATCGGACGGGATACACGATATATTTAGGATCCGGCCCGTTCTCTCGTACGCTTCTCGAAACGTGGTCGACCCTCGACAAAACCAGCTGCATTGCCGTGCCCAGTCGATCGAATCGAAGCGGGCGCCGGTCCGCCACCACCTCTGGATCCAGGTGGTGAACCCGTCGTGGCAGGCCCGGATGCGGTACGCGAGAGCGGGGACCAGAAGATCTCTCAGCTCGTCATCGGTTCGCGTGGCCACCAGAGCGGCCACCAAGGCTCCGCCGGACGTGCCCGTGATGATTTCGGGCAACTCGCCGGCCTCGAGCAACGCTTTGACGATGCCAAAGTGATAATAGGCGAAAGTGGCGCCACCCGAGAGGCAGAGCGCCGATCGGCCAAAGTTCAGGTCCAGGCGCCGGAAAAAAGCCAGTTTGTCCTCGTTGGACAGTTTTGGGCTGTGGAGCACGGTCTCTAGACTTTGGTGAGCTTGGTCGACAAAGGCTTGGACCAGATCCTTGGTTCCAATGTACGTCTCGCTGTACAACCGAGGATTCTCGATCCCGACAAAGTTGTTTTTGATGCAACTTTCCAGAAACGTTGTCAGCTCGTTGATGGCGGTCAGGTCTCCTCCCATGCCATCCCGGCCTTCGGCGTCCGCGTTCTGCTGGAGCTGGGCCAGCTGCGAAGTCACCCGGCGGACGGTCTGGTGGTCGTAGTAGGAGTAGCGATCGAGTCTCTTCCATTTCTCATTGCCCAGATACTCGTCCAATTGCTGCGCGGCCTCTTGCCACTCCTGGTACGAGGTGGCCTGATGCAGTCGCCGGCGGAGCGTCTCCCTCCGGCCGGTCCAGGTGAAGAAATGTTCATACCCGTAAATGTACAGCCGGGTCAGGTTGTAAGCAATGAACAAGAGCACAATCCAACCCACGACGAGCAGCAGCAGAGGGTAGTACAGGATCGTGTAGACGAAGCCCTCTCTGGTTTCATCCTTGGTTCGTTGCGGCGGCTTGCGTCCCACGCGAGACGGCTTCTTGATTCTCTGGCGCACCGGGCCCCAGTCATTCAGCGCCGTCACAGGCTCCGTCGTGGGCGCCGTCAGGGCTTTGGCGAACTCTTCCAGATCATCGCGGCTGATGAACTCTGTATTGAAGTCTGGCAACGACGATGGGTCATACTGGTCCTTGGCCGTGGTGGCGGAAGACGCGGCTTTTTGCGTGTCCTCATCACCCATGGCCATGGCCTCGATGTTCGAATTATCAACGCAACCACAAACGTTAGGGACAAGAATCCATCTTATTCTTAGTGTAGGTCCAGTTCACAGCCTAGGGATGGAGGTCGGTTCGTGCGTGTTTTAGATGGTTTGTATGTTCAACATTCCCACCTGACCACAAAACCTTTCCGCGCCTCCGAGTCAGTGGAGTGCTTGTGGTGTGTGGCCGTGCACCTAACTGTGGCGTTACTCCCAGAATGCCACATCAGCCCCCTGAGGTTGACATCACTGCGGCACGGACCTCTTCGGAGCGGGGTTGACGGGCGGACGCACCCAAGGCCTCTGCATGGGACAAGGAGCATGGGCCTCTGCATATCCTGACTCCCATGAGTGGTGAGGAATGATGGATAAGACCTATAAGGCCGCACTCTCGGCTGAACTGCAGAAGAGTAGGTATACCAGGACGGTGCAGCTGTTTCTAAGACAATGTTTGTTGGGAAGGGAGGATTCGCTCGCCAATGAACCAACCAACCATCTTCCACATGACCAGTCGATCACAGGTCTGAGCACTGGCCATGCGGCTCCAGTTGAGTGAGCATGGGGAGACCGAGGAGAGGAAGGAAAACCTTCTCCAACTCAGCCAGTCCCTGACTCCCCCCCCCGGGTGACTACCACTGCTTCGGGCCTCGTTCCCTGTCAGTATATCGCTCAAGAGCGTACTAACTAACCAACCCGCTCCTTGTACTTGTCGCTCTCAGGACCGATGGCCAAGCATTTCGTGTGATGGGCTGGCGGTCACTGTGGGGGTTAGCCTCCCTGCATCGCACTCATGTTTGCCCCTCCTGTCCTCCAATTCCGCGCCGGCTGTAGGCCTATGCAACATCAATGTTGCCCTCTGCTCATCCTCAGACGACCAGTTTCAAGTCCGGTGGAACAAATGGCCAATGCTAGCCCGTACTTCTGCCGCGCTGCTGCTTCTGCGGCCTCATGATGTCTCCCTCTCGCTGCTTCACACTCATCCACTCATGCAGCATGATGACGCTCGATCGATCGATCTCCTGCAGACACGGTCGGGATATCCACGGTTCGCAGTCCCAGCGGTCAGGAAGAGGTAGCATCATGTGGCTGTGCGTGGTTGGTGGTTTGGACAATTTCATGCTGCCAATTCAATGCCATTTTCGATATCATGCTGCCGCTCTGTATATGTGTGTGGTGTTGGTGTCACGGCGCATCCTTTCTGACCACATGTGAAAGTCCATCCACTCTGTGCATGATTGGTCGCTCAGCACCGATCACTAGCTAGAAGCAAGAAAATCATCTTGCAGTTGTCGAAGCGAGTTTGTGCGCCAAAACCCTTAGCGCCGCCTCGTCGCTACTTTTTAGCTTCTCACGCACTACGGCGACGCGCCGAGGGTTCGGCCAGCTTTAGGACCAGCATCGAACTCGGACGAATGCTTCCCACGCCACTCCAAACGGGACCCGCTGCGACGACGTCGTCGGAGCCAATGGACCGTCCTTTGTCGATCACCATCAGGCTGTTGCTCGACCGGTGACACACGGGCGATGACGGGCGGCCGCGACTTGTGGTGTGAGAATTGGATGGACACAACAAGCAAACCTCAAAGTCACGGCACCTCCCGCACCCGCCGCCATCATACGCCGCCCCTCATCAGTTCTATCTGGAGTCTGCTTCTCCGGATGGGATGCACATGGTGTCTGAGACCCTGCCTCGGCCGCCTGACGGAAAAATTTTTAGCATTGACATGGCAGCGGACATAATTTGCCCGTGCGAGAAACGTGCGGGCTGGCTGGCAGGTGGGCTGGCTGATCCTGAGGTCCGCCGAGATGTCAAGACCACTCAGTCCTCCCTCGTTCTTGCGTGTGCGGCCACCACCACACCCTCTTGCGATCATGGGCAAGATTGTCGTCGCGCCGGATGTGAATGAGTGTGTGTGGAAGAGAGAGTGCGTGACGCCGACGTGCATTCCTCGGATCTATGGTTGGGTGTGATGATTCAGACTTTGGCCTGTCGACGCCAGTGATCGACGAGAATAATGGCGGTCAGAAGGCTGGGCACCACCATCAATGTGCATAAACGGGTCGAACTGTCATGTATCGGAGGAGCGTGACCTGTCAACTTGCTCGCTGACAGCTCGCCATTGCCCAGTGCGTCTGGAGATCGGGTCAGCTGTCTAGGGTTCGACGGCGCGGAGACTCCGCTGCTGAACATTTCTCGCTGCAAAATGTCTTTGCTAGCAGCCCGTCCTCGAGGGAGTCGAGGCTAGTGTGATGTCTGCGAGATGATCACACCAGCTCGCCAGGCCCGTCCATTGGCCCAGACCCTGGCGTGTTGTGCATTGTGCAGTGTGCAGCACCGCTCTCAGCCCTCGTTCGCAACTCACTCGGCTTTGCCGCACTCCGCTAGGGCCCACGCTGCCAGGCAAGGCGTGGGACCGTCAGCTCCGGTGGAGACGGCGGAGGAGACGAGGAGAACGGACTCCAGCGAGGCGTGACCCTGGCGCCAGAGATCCGCTGCGCAGTCAATTTTAGTTTGCCTCCCTGCATCCTGACTGCGGTGGTGGCTGGTGTCTCTGTGTGAGACGGGGTGTGTCGTTCCCCCCTTTTCCTCCTCCTCATCGTCATCATCATCTTCGTGGCCGCGCTGAGGAGGTTAAGCAGATGGGTCGAGCCAGGCCGCCAACGGCACCAAGGATACGGCTTGGTGATTATTAGTAGCATCAACCCAATGGTATGGCCACGGGCACGGCCACTGTTTGGCGGCGTCGATAGGTTAGCTTGATTAGCTCAGTCGAGGACCTTACCTTGCGCAATCCTGCCACTGGGGCGTGCCCACTCATCCACCCCCCCACTACCACGACCACGAGCACGGCCGCGACCACCATACGGCGTCGATCTCGGCGCTCTGGATGATATGGGCACTGCTTGCCGGCCATGACCAAGCCAATCTTAATCTGATGATAGCCAAATCTTCGTTACCCGCGCCAGACATCCTGCCGCCGTGTTTCTGCTCTCACACTCACCAGCACCGGCTTGTTGAGTCTCTTTCTTTGTCTGCTGCCTGCGGCCCTTGCTGACGGCTATCCGGCCGGTTGTGTGGTGACTCCGCCTCGTTGCTTAAATTGCGGCCCCTCCAAGGCTGCATTCCCTCTGGACGACACCTCACGCGCGAAATCTGCATCATTTCCTTGTCGGAGGACGGAAGGACGAACGGCTGGCTGTCTGTCTGACTGACCCTCTGTCTGTCCATCTCCCTGCTCCCGACCACGCAAAGTGCGGAACGATGTCGTGCACCGGTCAGGCCGAGTCACGTCGTGGCTGATTCGTAGGCAGCATTTCCAATTTCGATGCCACCATGATTACTTCAAGCGGCAGTGGTGTGTCCCACACCGGCGTCTCACCCATCAAAGCCATCAGCTGATGCGGGATACAGCTTCCAGGTTGCGCAAACAAGTACTGCAGATCGTCCATCATCCTTAGCTCCTCAGCCGTCGACGTCCTCAATCCGTGCGTTGCACGTCCCCCTCGAACTGGGAAGTTCGCCCACGCAGGAATGGAAAGCCTGCGGAGCGAAGATGGACAGAACTTTATTCGTGTGAGTACCCAGAGGGCCCGTCTCGATACAAGAGACCCGCTGCCCCCGACGGGAACACTGACACCAATTTTCATAGTCCTTGGCGCAGTTCATTCGCCAACATGAAAAGGCTCTGGCCAACAGCCTGCAGCTGTCTGTCCACCGGCGACAATCCTCTTCCCTCAATTCACCCTCCAGCGGGTCGAATGTGACGTCGGGCACCGGTTCGACGGGCGGCAATCCGGCGGCCAATTCGCTGGCGGCCGCTTTCTCTTTCGCGGGCCTCAGTTTCCGCTCACATACGATCAAGGCGGCGCACCTGACGCTGACCCCACACCACTTGTTCTATCTCCTCTCGCGCATTGAAGAGCTGGGGATCGCGGTGGGCCCGATGAACATTCGGCTCGAAAACCTCAACACGGACAACTCGCCCACGAACTATGTCTCCTTCCTCCAGACCAGGAAAATGCCGCGGAAGGGCCGGAGTGACAATGACTCGATCCACTCGGTTTCGAGCATGCGGAGCGTCATGTCCGGCATGAGCGTGTTTTGGTCCTCCATTGGCCTGGGATCTGGCACGTCCAAAAGCGAAAAAGCGAAAGCGGCGACCGAGGCCGACCTCAAATACCTCTACTCTGCATTTACCAAGTTGCCCTCGCTCCGACTGACCTCGGATCACCGGGCCCGGTTGATTCGAGGGTACGAAGAGTTTCCTTTCGACACGGCGGTGCCGTTGTTCGCCTTCAAAAACGTGCAACAATTGGATATCGTGGATATCGATTTCCGTCAATTCTTCGGCTGGGATCGTCTGGCCGAGCAGCTGTCCCTCTTGACCGTCAAGCGGGCGAACCTGGACGACCCGGCCGAGCTCCTCACCCACATCGTGTTGGACGATGCCGAAAAGCGCCGGAAGAGGTCGACGAAAGGTGGTGGCCACGGGTCACCGACGCCCACGTCGTCGTGGACCGTCCCGTCGACCCCATGTGCGGATTATGCCCGCTCTCACTCCGATCCTGGTTCGCCCGGGGATGGAAGCCCTGATTTTGCAGAGCAGGAGGCGACCGCGGCGGCCCTGTCTCGGGACAAGGCCGCCGGGAGTGTCTCTCCCAAGCGTCTGAGTACGTCTCGACCGGCCAGCTCCTACCGGCATGTGCGCACGTATTCGTCCAAAGTGAAACGATCGGGGTCGGGAAGTTCGAATTCGAGCGATTACTCGGTCCGGCCGCACCGGAGCGAGAGTACCTCGAACCTCGTGGCCATGAACATCTTACCCCCATCCAAATGGCAAAGGCTGAAGTATCTGTCGATCGCGGACAACTCGTTGACGTCGTTGTCGGCCAAAAGTCTGGCGCCCGTGGCCACGACGTTACGGTCTCTGAACCTCTCGTCCAACCTTTTTACCGAGATCCCCGACAGCTTGGCCTCACTCACCCGCCTGGCCTCCCTGGATCTGTCCAACTGCATGATCACGTCGCTCCAGTCCCTCTCCAAGTCGCCTCTTCCGGCCGTTCTGACGATTAAACTCAAATCCAATCGCCTGCGCTCCTTGGCCGGCGTCGAGAGGCTGTTGTCGTTGGAGAACTTGAACATCCAGGATAATCTGCTGACCGATCCGATGGAGATGGCCCGGCTGACCGGCATTCCCAATTTGAAGAGGATCTGGGTCAAACAGAACCCGTTCACCAAGACCCATTCCGATTATCGCGTGACCACGTTCAACCTGTTCCGAAAGACGCCCGGATATGTCGAGGACATGATCATCGACGACAGTGGACCCGGCTACTCGGAGCGCAAGCAGCTGGTCGACCGCGTGCCCGAGATCGAACGACAAATCTTGCACCCGTCGATCCGCATCGCCGAGTCGCCCGTGATCGTGCAAGAAGGGGACGCCGTGCCGGTCGACTCCACCGTCCCGACCGAGGCCGTGATCATGTCGACTCGTCGTCGAAAGGCGCCCCGGCGGCGCATTGTCGATCTGGCCCAAGATGATAATGTCGGCCGTATCACGGACGAGGATATTGTGGCGACCATCTCCCCCTCGGCGCAGATCGTGAACAACTCGGCCGCCGTTCCGACGAGTGCGCCGGCTCCCGAAGTCGCGGCCGTCTCGACGGTGGCCACGTCCAGCGATGTCGATTCGGATGCGGCATCACCACCACCGCTCCCGCCACCAAACCTGTTGACCGCGACGGAGCGGCCACCCAATCAGCACGATGAGTATCGGGCACGGATCGAAGCGTTGCGTCAAGAATTCGGAAACAACTGGTTGAGTGCGCTGGGAGACCAGAGTTGGCACAATAACCATCATATCGAGGTCGAACAGGCCCAAGCCATGGGCCACAACCCTTTGCATCACGCCAACAGCCAAGCGATTGTGAGCGGCGGGCGCACGCTGGGATGAGCGTTCGGAAAATATCTTTCGACGGCATGCTGTTGTTTCGATTATGGCGTGAGCATTGCACGGCGTTGGCTTTAGAACGGAGGATGTATCAGTGTGATTATGCCGGGAAGATGACCTTGGGAGGGGCCCACATGCATTCCAGGTTCATATACCCCTTCTTTGTGGTTTGGCGACCCAGCCGTTTACGAGAGGTCAATGTGCTATGGTATCATGATGTTGACACGTTGACACAAGGAAGGACGATGGATGGGCGGGTGGATGGATATATGTCCAATGTTGGGTACGGGTTGAGGATTGCTTAATGCATAGCGACGGGCATTGTTTGGTGATGACATGAGCGTGTGTGCATGAGACCTTTTTTTCTCTTTCCAGGTGGACGATCTCCTATCACAAAAATATTCTGCTAAGCTGTGGTTATATGAATATTCATTGGTCTCAGAGGAAATCTCTCTCTTGCCCCGCGAGAGTTCCGACGGAGTGCAGGATCTGGCTTGCCGCTGCAGCTGTGAGCTGACCAGCCCACGGTGGTGAGCGCGTGCTGTCCAATACTTTATACAGGCTTGCTGGGCTTCCCCGGCCGGCTGGAAGAGGAGGCATTGCATCCGAGTCGTCCTTTGGCGATGGTAAGGCGCTAGGCGAGCTGGTTAGCTGCATTCCTCTCTGCCACCAACTAACTAATTGTTCCTCTTCTCCTTCTTCGTCGTCGTCGTCCCCCTGCCGCCTCAGCCGTTGCAACCACATAATCTGAGCTCTTCCATCTCCCTCACCGGCGCAACACGTAACTTTCCAGTGCTACATCTTCCCCTTGACCCGGTTTGCCGTGTTCGGGCTCGACGATACGCGAGGGGTGTCTGCTCCATCCCGCCACCGTAATCAGCAGGCCTGCCAGTGTCTGCAGATACGTGCCAAGACAACACCGCCTACCAGGATTGAAAATAGCAAATCCGCCATCTCATCCCGCAGTTCAGCGACATTCGGCGCTCAATCCTTGAATCGCCTCTCCTGCGCACCCGCAATTTGCAAGTTCTGTCTGTGTGAGACAGCCAGACGACTCGCTGCCATCGATCTGCTCTAGGTCCAGACCCCCGCCGCGTCGGCCGCTGAAACGATCGTGCTCAGCCTCCCTCGCTCTCTTCGATCGACGGAACACCCGGCGCGATAACAACGAATTCCTGCTGGTAACAGACCCTCTCCACGAGCGAGACACGAGCGACCCAGAAAGGCCGGAGGAGGCAAGCTGGTTGGACCCTGTGAGGTCGTCGTTGACAAGATTTGATCCATCCTGGTACGTTCTCCCTGACCCTGCGTCAGCGCCATCCGGGTCCACGAACCGAACATGACTAACGGGACGGTCGTCGTCGTTCGTAGACATTGTTGTCTTCTCTCCGAGGCCGTAAGGACATAGTCATCCCGTTCTCACCGTTGCCCGACCGCTCGTGGCCGGTGCCCTCCTTCCTCCTCTTGCCCCGCGCGTGGCGTTCCCACCCAGCATGGCCGACCAAAATGAGGTGGACCTAGACTCAGTCATCGATCGCCTTCTCGAAGTCAGAGGCAGCCGGCCTGGAAAGCAGGTGCAGCTGCTCGAAGCGGAGATCCGCTACCTGTGCACAAAAGCGCGAGAAATCTTCATCTCACAGCCGATCTTGCTCGAGCTCGAGGCTCCTATCAAGGTGAGACTTGGCCGCTTCTTCGATGTGCCCGCGTCCCTTGACACTGACGTGGTCGGGTCTAGATCTGCGGCGATATTCATGGACAATATTACGACTTGCTACGACTCTTCGAATACGGTGGCTTCCCTCCCGAGGCCAACTATCTCTTCCTCGGCGACTACGTCGACCGCGGCAAGCAGTCCCTCGAGACCATCTGTCTGCTCCTGGCATACAAGATCAAATATCCCGAAAACTTCTTCATCCTCCGCGGCAACCACGAGTGTGCGTCGATCAACCGAATTTACGGCTTCTACGATGAGTGCAAACGTCGATACAACATCAAGTTGTGGAAGACATTCACAGACTGCTTCAACTGTCTGCCCATCGCGGCGATAATCGACGAAAAGATCTTCACCATGCATGGCGGTTTGAGCCCGGATCTGAACTCGATGGAGCAGATCCGACGGGTGATGCGCCCCACCGATGTAAGCCTCGCCTTTCTTTTGAGGACATCTCCTCCCCTGGGCCAGAGGCCGTCTGCTAACGGACCCAGATCCCGGATTGCGGCTTACTCTGTGACCTGTTGTGGTCGGATCCGGAAAAAGATATTACCGGTTGGAGTGAGAATGACCGGGGTGTGTCCTTCACCTTTGGCCCTGATGTGGTGTCTCGGTTCTTGCAGAAGCATGACATGGACCTGATCTGCCGAGCACATCAAGTGGTCGAGGACGGCTATGAGTTCTTCTCCAAGCGACAGTTGGTCACTCTCTTCAGTGCTCCCAATTACTGTGGAGAGTTTGACAATGCGGGTGCCATGATGAGTGTGGACGAGAGCCTCCTCTGCTCGTTCCAAGTATGTTTTCCCTCCTTTTTTCCCTCCCTTTGTCACGTTCTTGTCGCACTGACCGCACATGCCTTAGATCCTGAAACCGGCCGAGAAGAAGCAAAAGTACGTTTATGGCTCGAAGAGCTCGAGCAGGCCCACCACTCCGCCTCGCAAAACAAAAAGCTAGTCCTAGCTCGAGCTGATTCGATATGGTGACCGCAGGTTTGGAAGGAGATAGATCGGGTCGGCCGTCGTCGCCTTCTCCCTTCCTCGTCGACATGCTCTCGCCGAACCAACGTCCTGCGGCTCGAAGCTTTGCGACCGGTCAATACCACCTTTGCAACCGCGCCTACACTTGATTTTTGTTGTTGAGACCTTGCTACTTAGATTCGAATGTCATCCTCATACCGTGACCATTTTCTGAGCATCAGTTCCGTGGTTCGACTCAAGCACAAGCATCGACGCCGGGTGGGGACGAGGACGATGGGGAATCAACCTGAAGTCTGCTCTGGGACGCAGCATCCTGTATCATGGTCGTTTATGCGAAGACGAGAGGGCTTGTCAAGATAGCAAGTTTGCACGCACTCGTGGCCACGGCTGGGTGTGGATCAATGGAGAACAAACAGCTTTTTCGAGTGCGATTCGGTCTCTCCTCGTGTCTGTCACAGATTATGGCTGTATTTCCTTTCTTCTCTTGTTGCAATGCCACCTTCCACCATGATTTGTTCTTTGTCTGGGAGTCGAGGCACACGGCGGCGGTGGTCACGGAACCACTGACGGAAATGAGACGGGTTCAGCTCTCAGGGAATGAGATGGCGATAATGACAATGATGAGAGAAGGAGACCACGGCCACGTGATGGTCAGCCATGTATGGAGCCAGATTGCAATTTGAGACTTGGGACCAGCAAATTGATCCGTTGAGTATAAGCCAACATCGATGTATCCAGACCTTGCCGACCTGGCCAGACAAGACAGGACGTGGCAGGAGTATGACCCACGCGTGTAATTGTCGGCTCTGGTAGCCTTGCTTCCTTCAATGACGATTGATTTGCCAGCTTGACGGCCCGCTGCTTGACAGCCGGCCGGCTGATTAATTGTCTCTGCCATCTGATTGGATGTCTCCTCTCCTCTGCCGTTCCTCATTGTTTGCCACCGCCTGCATTCATTTTGTTGTCCCGGCACCAGGCGGTGGTTAGTCGGCCGGCTCGGTGGCATGAGGGTGAAATGAGATGACTGAATTCAGTGCTTTGGTGTTTGATTCCTGCTCTGGCGTGGAGGGCTTCTTCGAGGACAAGAACAAAAAGGGGTTCGACCGACTACTGTCGTTGAGGGCAGAAGCTGCGGACCGAGCACTTGAACATGAGATGATGCAAACACTCAAGGCCGATTGACTGATCGACTGCTGGACACAGCCACGACAGCGCAGATCTGTAGGTAGAAAGACAAGAACAGCGAGCGGTGAATGGCTGCGTGGGTGGCTGAGAGAGAGCCAAAGACCACCTCTGGTCGTCCAATCTCTCGTCTTCTCCTCTCGCCTTCTGCGTTCCAGATCAGCTCTTCCACCGTCAGCAATATCAAAGCTTCAGCGAGTGTGCAGAATGGATTGAGAATAAGAGATCCGAGAGGAGCAAAGGAGGTCAAGGACAGGAGAATGGATGGAAATGGAAAACAGGTGACTTGTACTCGCTCTTCCTCATGTCATCATGCGTTCTAAGCCAACTAATGGGCGAGGGGGGACATTACGAACAAATCCAACAGAACTCCGGGCGCTCGCTGTTGGGATTGTATTGTCAGTCATCCCATCATCTCTTCTCTCCCGCAGCTCAGTTTGAGACCCACGAAGGAGGGCCAAGTGCTCCCAAACCATCCAGTTTCTTCTCTTTTGCCGCCCTGGGCTCCCTAAGCGTGTTAAGGTCAAATGTGAGATGTTGATGTGCTCCCCTAGATACAGCCGTCCGAGATCACGCTCGACTCAGACATACTGCGACAACCATCTAATGCCCTCACCGTACCCTACGACGCGTCAGCCTGATGACCACCGTGATCCGGCCCGAAAAGATGATTCCGACTCACCCTGCCTCATGACGACACTACACATGAACACCTCGATCGGTCGGACTCCTTCGAGCGGCACCTTGCCCTTTCCCGTGGTCTGATACAAACCGAGATGGTGCCTCAGTTCGTCCTCGCTGACGGCATCCGGGTGGTCGATCTTATTGCCGAGGACCAAAAAGGGCGTCTTTGCGAGATCTTCCATGGCCAGCAGCGCATCGAGCTCGGCCTTGGCTTCTGGCAGTCGTTCGGGGTCTTTGGCATCGACGAGGAAGACAATGCCTGAGACTTCCGGGAAATAGTCGCGCCAGAGCCGGCGGGCTGTAGAAAAGAGTCGAGTGTTAGTCGGAGTGGTAAGATAGACCAGAACGGTGCGAGACTAGTCGGCATATGCCGGTGGGGGGATCTGGCGCAGATGGATTGCTATACCTTGCTGATGGCCACCCAGGTCAAACGTCGTGAATCTGTTGTTTCCGATCGCGAGCTCTTCCGACGCTATCCACTGGTGAGCGAAAGATGATCGTGCTTCGTCTGGAGCGGACAGAAGTACTGGGATGTAGAGTTGGTTGCAGGATGGCCACTCGGTCATTCTGTTATCGGAGCGTCAGTCTCGCTTCTGACCCGTGTCCACTTTCACCGTCATTCTGCCGGCGCAGCGCCAGCCGTCCAGTGATGCGTCGTGAGGTCAAACGGCTCCCTCCTCCTTTTGCCCGTGGAGGACATTCCTACCTTCAACATGTGTAGCAGCGTTGTTTTCCCAGCATTGTCCAGTCCCAGAAAGAGCAATTTGGCATGTTTGTTGAGCAGACCGAGGGAAGCGAGGATATCATAGACTGGTAGAGGCACACAAATGGATCAGCACTGACATTCGGCCGGCGACGGTAGATAGCATACACCAGTTGATGATCCACATGGCTGAGGATTTGTAGAGGACGATCAAAATAAAGCCCGGTCGTGCCCAGAAGGTACGATCCGTGGCTCAAGGGTTTGATGATGTCTCAATAAGGAAGAGAACAGATGGCCTGGTCCAGAAACGTCCGGTATCGTGATAATGGTCACCTCCAGCCCCCAGATCCGACCGGGACACTTCTCAACTTTCCGAAGGTGCAGGTCTGCCAAGTCTGGATATTCGCCGTGAATCACGTGATAACGGACAATCCCGAGCCGGGCAACGACCTCTGGGGTAGAAACCTCTATCGCGAGGGGGGCGCTACCAGACACATGCTTCCAAAAGTTCGGTCTTGTCCAAGTCAGATGGAACAAGATGATCGATTTCATTGAATAATTCTTCGTTCGAGGCTCATCGATCGAGTCAAAACTCGAGAGAGCGCTACAAGGCTCGTGGCCGATTCTCATTTCTGCTGTGGTCTGTATCTACATCAAATGCTGGCAACCCAGGACGCCGTGCTCATGCTCGGATTGAAAGACGAAAGTGTGTGGCCGACCTGCTCACTGCCTCGGTGGGCTATGCCAACCCCAAAGCCAGCCGTCATGCAAAGCGAACTGTCTGCGCTGAATAATATGGATCGATGGCTGAAGCCGTATGGGCCGTATGTGCCGAGCTCCCAAAAAGAAAGGAAAAAAAAGGAAAAAAAGGGAATGAGCAAGTATATGCAGGAAGCGAATGGCGCATCTGGTGTCGCACGACGTCCTCCTCAAAGAGACAACACCAGGTGGGTGTGTTGACCCAGGCCGTAACCACGAGTTCGCTCGGCACATTCCAGACCCAGCTCTTTCATCCGCTCGGCTCCGCGACCAGGCGCGAGTCTCCGTTCAGCTTGCTCTCTGGCGGCCTTACGACAGTGTTGACGCCAGAACTTTTCTTTGCGCTTTTGCCGTTTCTTCTCGAGGCCGATGACGATGTCCACGGGGCCCCGGACGTGCATATCGGGTCGAGGAGGTTCTTCCGCAGCAGGGGTGACGGCGCCCGAAGCAATATTCGAAATTGAAGGGCTGCCGATCCTAAAGTTGCGGAAGAATGGATTAGGGGTGTGCGGGAGCGACGCCGTCCGTTCCATCTTTGGGCGTTGGGCGAGATGGTAGGCCATCAGCTGCATCGGCGCGTTGGAGCTGGTCGGAGAGCCAGGAGGAGACCGGAGACGCACTCGTGGGGGAGGTGACCGGAGCCGGGTGGGTGAATGGCCGAACAACCGGCGAGGGGGAGGTGGTGACCGGTTGTTGAGGCGCCGGTAATCCCCATGTTTGAAGGGGACAGCTGGGTGAGAAGGAGGTGTGGGGGAGCCGACTGGTGAAGCTTTCACCGTCGATGTTTTGCCCTTGCCTCTCCCCCTCCCCCGAATGTCGTCGTCAAAGCTCGCAAACTGGTCCTTCAGCCACAGCGAACCGCCATGTTGTGACTGGTCTTCCTCATCGTCATGGTCATCATTATCCTCAGGATCCGTGGTCGGAAAGCTGGGGTCAATGTCTTGTGGGATCGGAATGTGCTTTTCACGCTTCTTCTGCTCGCGACAGGAGATGTACGCGGCCTCGAGAGGACGGTCTTCGTCCAGAGTGCCACACACAAAGTCGGTGCTGTCTGGCAATTCGGGAGTGCCCGGTCTCATCTTGATGCCCTTGGAGGGGAGTCGCTTGACCAACGGTCTCTTGACAGAATGACTCGGTGGGCTGGTCGAATGGGTCAAAGACCCCACCGAGTCAGACCGCAAGCGCTGGCGAGAACTGAAGTGACTGATGCCGACATTCTCGGGGCCCGGACTGATGGTCGTGGTGGAGTTGGCAGCCGCGGTGATGGTCGACGGGGCCCAAAATTGGTAGTCAGACCCGGCATCGCTTTCTTCATCCGAGCTGGCGAAGCCGCCTTCATCATCCGACTCATTTCCACCGTCGGAAGAAGAATCATCCTCGTCCGAGGGAGCAAAGTCATCTTCATTGTCGTTGTCCTCCTCATCCAACTCGGCCTCCAACTGCTCACGTTCTTCCTCCTCGGCCTCCTCTTCGGCCTCCTGGCCGATCTGCCGGATTCGATTCTCCTTTCTCATGCAGTCGTCCAGGGTGAGCTTGGGCTTGTTGTTGTCGCTGGGCCGATCGACCCAAGCGTCTGTCTCGTCGTACGAACTCCCGAATTCATGGAAAGACTGCGTCGGCGAGCTCGGTTTCGGGACCGATGGGTTCTGGGGAATGGGTTTGGGTGCCAGCGTGCTCGTCACCTCGGGAGACTCCGAGCTCGACTTTCGCCGTGGGAAAGGAGCCGGAGAAGGACGCCGCAGCGGTCGGTGGTTGTGGTCCGGCCGCGGCTTCAACGTGCTGGACACATGGCGCTGGTCCGAATCTTGGCGAGTCGGGCAAGCGAAGGTGAGCGCACATTTGCGCTGGACGGGCTCTGCTGGTTGGACACCATCCTTCACCGCATGGGCACGTTCGGCCTCGTTCGATTCTTTCGGAGACCTGCCCACCTCACCGGCACCGGCAAACATAATGCGGCGCTTGCGACCCAGACTCTTTTCCACCGCGGCTTCTCCCCCCACCGCTTCGCCCACCTCGGCCACGTCGGGTCTGTCATCTTTGGTGATGGGAGCGATGACCACTCGGGCAGGAGATCGCACGTCCTTGGCATGGAAGAGTTGTGAGAGCCGGCCGGATGGTGGTGGCGGACTCGGGCTCGCCGATCGAGCCGGGCTGGTGGCATCACCGTCACTGGTGAGTTCGGCGGTCGAGGCCATGCTCGCTGTGCTGCGAGAGGAGGTCGTGCCCGGTCCATGGGGCGCTGATAGCGAAGCGGGTGATGTGTCCTCGTGTTGAGACTCGGCCCGGATGGCCTGCGTCAACAAGGACTCGCGTCTCGTGGTCTTGGGTGGTGCTGGTGACTTTGTGTATATCGTTTCTCTCTCGAGGGGAACCAGCTGATCGTCGGGAGGCTCATCAGCTTCTCCGGCAACCTCCTCTTCGCCCAGAGGGACCCTCGGGGCGTTGGACAAATTGAACATTTTCAGAAGACTCTGCACGGCCGAGCCGCGTCTCTTTGCATCGGCCTGCTGCTTCTGATGGTGTGCCATCTGACCGGTTCGGTCTGGCTAGGATATGTACTGGTTGAGCGAAACCGTGTGGTCGCTCGTGACCGCAGGAGCCACCACAGGGCGCCCGCGAAGACGCAAAGCAGGAGAGGTTGGATTCTCGGTAGGCCCCAAGGACCTCCGGGGTTATAAATTTAGGCTCGACATGGTGAATCGAGAGGTGACTGGGCCAAAGGACACGCCGAAGAGGACAGGACCAGCGTCCTGCCAGATGCACGAGGTGGAAAACAGCGTTGGATGCCTCCAAGAGGAGTGGCGTGGTAGTGTGCGGACGGGTGCTGAATTACGTCCGAGACCGCTAATATGGAGACGATGCGGGTGAGAAGGACGGCGGCGGCGACTATCAGGTGATGATGAAGATTGCGCTGTGAAAACGCCAGAAGGCACTGGATGATGTTGTGATGGAAGAGGACGGAAGTCGGATGGGTGGTGAGTGGCAGAAGGGCGAGGGAAAATGCGGGCAGCCACAGGTTGGAGATTGCCGTTGGAGATTTGAGAAGAGCAGCAGGGTACACGCAGGTTTTGGGTGTGGCACTTCTTGTGGGTGGGTGTCTCGTTGGTGCGGTGGGCAGCGGACGAGTAAGGTTTTTGCGAAGATCCTGGCCATGCCAGGACGGCCACTTCGGCAGAGCCAAAATGAGAGGGCTGTACAGGCGCTGAGAGAGGGGCCAGGACTTCCCAGTCAGGACTTCCAAGGCCAGCCGCCCTCGGTGCCCACCGCGTGCCGCTGCAGCTGCGCTTGTTCCTCTTGACTGCTCATGTAAGATACAGTATTGTACACAAGCACCGGCTACTGTTACTCGTCCGGTCGCGCCGGCGGAGCATAAAAGAAATTGCTCTGGACCATCTCTTCTCCGTCGCGGAGGGCGGCGAGTCAGGTTGCGACTGCAGCGCTCTCGGCTCGCCTAGGAATGAACTTGCTGTCCTGCGGCAAAACAATCCACGCAAAAACAGACGCTTACACACACGTACACACAGATAGACACACCGCTGCTACATGGTCGAGTCCATCAGTCAGTCCATCAGTCGAATCGTGTTCTCGAGCCCGAACGCAGACATGACAGCGCTTGCGAATCCTTCGGACCACGCGGTCTTGATTCCTGCTTTTTTGGGTTCGCCGTTTGTCCGTGCTGACCACGAGAGTTCCCAGGACGACGGTGATTAAGCAATGCTCAGGGGCGCTGAATGACAGACGTCAGTCCGCAAACCACTCCGCCCAGCAGTTTTTTCCAACCCTGCTCCACCGGTGGTCATCTGGTCTTACCTGTCGCCAACGATGCGGTGGGGAGGGGCGCCATGTACCGCAGATCTCCTAGGCCGCGTCGGTGTGGTGCTGCCCTCTACCCCGTTCGTCATCTCGCCTCCTCTTCTCCTCGTGCCCGTTCTGACCCGTTCACCCTGCGTTCTTGACCTTCCCGTTCGGTATTCGGCCTGTGACCCGACCCCGGTTCAGATTGTATATTGTGATGACGACGATCTGGCTGAGACCGTGGCTTGGCCAGCGTTCAACAACGGGTACTCCCTGCCTGGCCCAACATCCTGTCGCTTTTCTGGACGATCATCCTGGATCTTCGTCCCTCATCAGCTGGGGTAACGTCATATGTGATCTCTGCCCTCCTTAAACTTGTATATGCCCAGTCTGACCTGGCCCCGGGCAACCTCTCGAGAGGCCGCGCAATGGCCTTGGTCGACCTCTGCGTCGTGGCGCTGGCGAGACTGCCGCCGTGCTTCTCGGGATCGCTCGTATTGGGTGTCGAAGTCTCGCAAGCGAATGCTTGACATCAATCAAATGGATCAATTGTTCTCCTGTTCGCCGCGACGACCCAACCAAATTCCAGACACCAAACCCCACCACACAGACATCTTATGCATCTGTAGTCTTCTTCGCTGTGCTGTCTCGCGATGCAACCAGCATTTCTCCACAGCGGCCCGCGTTTCATACCATGTTCACACGCCCCAGAATGTTGTTGAACCTATTTCCTACCCCCTCCATACAGGGGTCTGAACAATGCAACAGCCCGGCCATTCTCAACTGTCATCCGTGGCCGAGCAGGTCAAACGAGAGAGGTTCTGCATGACGGTATTGTCATTGCACAATAAGAATAGGATATGCGGTTTTGCACCGTCAGCGGACGACCCGAGGTTGTGGACTCAAGTCCAAGGGTCCAGCCCCACGAGGCGTGAAGCGCGACTCCACCAAGTCGCCAACAGAGTTTTTTATATGAGGCATTTTTCGAGAACCAATGGCGACAGCAGCATATCCAAGCTAATGCAGCTTCTGTGCAGAGACCCAGCACACCCCACGCTTGCCATCGCGCGTGTTGCTTGTGTACAGCTTTTGCTCAGCTGCATGCTCGCCGTCGACCTTCTCCGTGCTTTTGCCTGTGTCTGTGCGTGTGCTGATGCAAGAAAGCGCTTTCGGGCCGAAACAGCGTACACTAGACACTGCTGCGGGTTTCCCTCCATACCGCCTGACCATGTCCCTGTTTTGGTTACCCAGTTGCCACTTTCAGCAGGCCTTTGAACTCCGTCGACCGACAGTACCGTAAAGGCCTGCCAAAAGACCCGTGAGTTAGCCGACGGCATGGTCGCCTGGCTGCTGACAATGATGTTCAATTCTTGCCCTCCAACTCGGATAGAACGGTGATTGCCCAGCCATGCATTTCGCCTCCTGTCTTTCGTTTGGGCCAGTTTCTGCTCCGTGACCCATCTCAGCTGAAACATTTCCAAGTTTCCGGTCTCTGCGGAATGCAAGGTCGAATCTTCTGGCGCTGCCAGACTCCAGCTATGAAAGAAGTTTCGACTTTGCGACTGAAAGGATGAGCGCCCTCAATCATACTGATCTTGAAGTTCGTTTGACAGCACTCGCCACCACAACCACAGGCCGAGATGTGCCTTACCTGGCTCCTTTTGGCACGTCCGCACGGACATTGCAACGACTTCGCCCGCTTAGGTTAGATTAAGCTTGTTGTTATACCGGTAATTCCCAACGGCCGTCAAGAGTGTCCATGCTTGTAGGATGGCATGCCAAGTGGTTGTACCATTGTGTGACAACTGCCGAAGCCGTTCAGCAATGTCTTGGCGGAGACAGGTTATGTGAGGTGTGAGCTGATGCTGGAGATGCCAATTAGTTGGACATCGACCAGCAAGTTGCTACAAGACAACCTCCAGCAGCATGCTTATTTCATCATCAACATAGACCACGAGAGAGGATGTTTGACCCGAGCCTGGCGTGATCTGCTGGAATCATCCTCAAACGGCAATGACTCGAAAACCGCCCACAATTGTAGGAGACTAAGAAATCTGAAATACTGCGTTATTCCCTTACTCTCTTCCATCTGCGCATGTCCAGGTGTGACTCTCACCAGCGGCGATCGTCGGGATGTCTACAAAAGCAATGCCAATGACTGCTGAGACGCACATGTCGTTACTCCCTGCTCATCAACACCAGTGTCCGGCGGAGACCGGATGGATGATTGACCGGGGAAGAGCGGCGCTGCTCGTCAGACAGCTTTATCAGGATCACATAACCTCTGCAGACAAAGCACGATTCGCGATTCCAACGACGAACCCCAGGGTGGGCAAAAGGGCAAGTGTTTTTGAATCGACATCTCTTCAAGGTCCTTCGAACACAATGTCCTTCTCAAATAAGAGATATATCAAGGTCAAGCAGACATCCAATCCTTCCTCGCCGGTGCGTATTGTCACCGCCCTTCAAGTTATATGAACTTCCTGGCTGAGCAATGATTTCATGCCCAACAAATATGTCAATGTGGACTGACAGCTGGAAATGTCTTTGACCGTACCGTACCGTCATCAGTGCCCACTCCGGACACATCCTCGCTGACGCCTCCCGGAAGCCTCGGGGTTGACGCCAAGAATAGAGAGCATATGGGGATTTGACCGTTCCAAGAATTCCATGTCATGTCCGGTCCCCAGACTCGACGGATAGCGTATTTGCTCTCCCTTGTTCAATTTCTCTTATGCCGATCACATTCTTGCTTTCAGGGGGTTGACCGACTATTGATTGATCTCGAGGTCTTGGCGGGGGTTGAGGACAAGGCTTAGCAAAGCATATGGGCTTGGCCGACGACCTTTGAAGCTACCGCTTTCCTTCCACGACATCCAGGGCAATTACGCGTCCTCTGGTCCGTTGATCAGGCTAGCAGATCTGAACTTGAAAAAGAATCCATGTCAAATACGCCACAGATCGTGGCGAGCACACCAAGCACGGCGATCGTTGAAGGGGAGGACACGCTGGGAGTAGAGGACCAAGCAATTCTCGATCCAGACGGGGTACGATACATCAAAGCTCTGAACGAGTCGCACCAGCCATACGAACGCTTCTTCGACGCCCTCTTGATCAAGCGCTCAAAGCATGCGGCCTTCTTCAGGGACCTCAGGGCGTTTCGTCAACAGGGGCACATTATCCGCCTGCTCGAGCCCGGCACCAAGGAGAGCTATCGCGAATGCAGCCGGCAATTTATCGATTCCAGATTTGCGCATCCCTGGTGTCGGACTGCTCCGACCAAGGACGGCTGGGTGAGGGCTGAGTGGGGCAGCATCAGAAAGATGTCGGAGCAGGGCGAGAAGGATGAGCAGAAGCTGTATGGCTTGCTGTTACCCATTTGGTGTCGGTTTCGGAAAATCATGTGGCCGGGCTCAGACGTCGTCAACGAGTGGATTGAGAAAGAACGGGAGAGGGAGGCCTCGAAGTCCAGGGTCGGAGCGGACGTCGAGAGGGTTCGTTGGCGGTTGGGAGGTGACTGTCTCGAGGACAGCAATGGGCATGAAAGGGGAAAGATCCCGGGAGATGCAAGTGGTGAACCGCGGTCGAGAGGACCTCACCATCGTCGACCCGAACTTGATAGGCTCTCGGATGACGAGGAGGAAATAATAAGGCGTGACGCTGATGCGCTGGCGGCCACCACGGCGGCCAATTTTTTGGTCGGCATGGCGGCGACTGGAATACTGATCAAGAACAAGAGGATACGAAACTTCTTGCGGAAGAAGATGCGGCAGTAGAGACTTGGTCGTCCGACGATGAGGGGAATAACCGTGATATCCTGTGGCGGTGAGCTGTCCGAGCGGTGGCTGTCCTAAAATCTCAAGGACAGCCGAGATGTGTACGGCCTCTGTCATTGACGTGGTAGATACTGTCTGGTGCAAGCTTTGCGACTGTTGTGATGGTAGATACCAGCCAGCATCCAGACATTATAGATGTCTCAAACAAGAATGGGCCGTTTGTGAGGCAATGGTCGTAGCTATGGCTGAGCGAGTATGTGGAGGGAATGTCCCTGCCACTACCTGCAATCGGCACAGTCGTTGCTGGTATTGGTGGCCGCATGGCCTGGAGATTCAGAAGCCATCCCTTTGGCGTTCACGGTGTCAGCATCCTCCGTTCCTGCGAGTGCAATCTTTCCCTTCAAACTTCGATCGATATGACCTAGGTCTCGATCCGGCTCGATGAGGTTTCGGACTCGGTTTTTAAGCTCTTTCGTCTCTGGAAATCCGCCCTCAGACTTCCGGTCCCAAATTAAGGTATCTTTGACAGAGACTGCCGGGTCGCTGGTTTCTGGGTTCCCGATTACGGTATCATCGGCAGAGCCGTCCGGGACATTCGAGATTTCTTTCCTCGAAGCAATACTGACTTGGTGGGTCGCTGTCACGGTGAAAACGCCTCCTGCGGCGGGTATGAGTGCGACTTCTCCGATAGATGTGCCAAATGTTTGAAGGAGTTCTTGAGCGTACTAGATTCGCATTCGTGCCATCAGACATGTTGAATCTAACCAAGTCTCGGGCGAGAGAAGCACCGAGGGATGTGAAAGACACGGATCAGTGGTGGGTCAGGGTGATAACCTACGTATGCCGCCCGCAAATTCCATTTACATTGCGTACAAAACTTGATAGCAATTCGCGGAACGTGGATGTCGGCCTTTGCTTGGGTGATTGTTGTGGGCCGCTTCTCGGCAGGTCTGGTACTGGACATGTTGAAAACAGCGATGTATCTTTCCGTGGACTCTGCCGACGTGACTCTTCGGCGATGGCGATCACATACGACGGAATCAAATGGCGGAACGATTCGCATATAACCAAGCGAGATCAAATCAAGCACGCCCACCAATCTTGGCGGCATTGTTATCAACAGTTATTCGACACCACACTCGAACGCACCATGACACTGATGAGCCTGGTGCTGTTGGCCAGGGCTAGCGACCGGAGAGCCTCGACGCCCGCCGGGTGGCATCAGACTCAAGGGTATTGTCGTGAATTGACGAATATTTCATTACCAACCGAGGAGACATGTTGGTTGGGATTTGAGCTTGTTGTGCCCAATTGGCCAAAGTATAGTAGCTATGTACATGTTCCAGTGAATGGAACGGCTCGTAGCTTCCAACTCGCAAGAGTACTGTCACAACAATCTGAACAAGTGGTGGTCGATAAGGGTAAGCTTTGGTAAGCTTTCCGAGAGCGCAAAACTCGAGTGGAACGCAGACAGTGGTAACGCGTACCCAACCAGTATCAGACATGTTCCTTCCCTAGCCCACTTATCGAAGAATGTTGCCAGCATGCGCAGCGTTGCTGCCGTCGTCATGAACGCCCTATGCGCCGATCGCCTTTTGTCGCCCACCCGGAAATCATCACATCACAGTGCAGCATCCTTCACTCCCACCACTTTGCGGATTGTATGGATCCTCCTTTCGGTCCACCTGGCCCCAGACTGAAGGCACCATATAATCTCTGGTTTGGTTGCAGTAGTTGATCAGGCTGCATCGAGTTAGAGCGCGTCACGCAAACAAAGCAGACAATGAACATACCTCATTGATGCTTCGGCAACCTTGACGCGAGGTCTCTCAAGGTCTTCCTTGAGGCGCGAGTTAAGCTCTTGAAGGCGCCGCAGTTTCAGATCGGCCATGCTCTGTTTTTTGCTTTTGGCGTCGCCGCCATCTCGCACGGCGTATGCAGCGGGCATGGTTTGCAGCGTCCGCGAAGGCGAATTCTTGAGATCAAAAATGAATGAACGGCGGTGAAGGCCACGGACGAACGACTCGAGCTCGGCAGGATCGTGCAGGGGATCAAGGTATCAAACGGCCTTGGGCTCGAGGTCTAATCGGCGGAGAAATGGATGGCGTGCGAAACCGCCTGTCGGACGATGGGCGTCGTGCTGGTGAGAGGTCACAAAGTGCCAGCCGATCCCGTGCTCTGCCCTCAGGAATTAATCCTTGTTCCTCGACGGGGCAGTGGGTAGTTGTCAATAAGGAAATAGGAGCGTCGCACCTTTGACCCAGGATCTCGGTTATTCACAGGAGGTTTAGCGTGGATTCTAACTTTAAACGCAATGGCGTGGAGTCTTAGATATCACGTGATAAACGGCCAAGACTGTGGGCAAAAATCGCCTCGCACTTCGACTCCGGCCGGACGGAATCAACAGGGCATCTGAGAGTCATCTCTAGGACAGACTACTGCACAGTCTCGAGAGATTGTTTTTTCAACCATCTCGACTTCCCCCAGACTTGCAGTGTCGGTCGCGAAAATGCCTCCACCACCGCATATCAGGCCAGAGAATGTGCTCAGGGTAGGACGGCGCAGCTCCCACCCCTGAAGGCAGAAGCGGCCGGATGACTGACTTTTTTTCCACAGCGCGCCCAAGAACTCATCGCAGTCGACCAGACTCAGGCCGCTCTCAATGTCCTGCATGAACATGTCACCTCGAAGCGGTCTCGCAACAGCCCGATCTCCTCCTTGGAGCCGGTGATGCTCCTGTTCGTTGAACTCTGCGTCGATCTTCGGAAAGGCAAGTCGGCCAAAGATGGGCTATATCAGTACAAGAACATCGCACAGAACACCAACGTCGGAACGATCGAGGTTCGTCGTGAAATGCTGCCCGGGGGGACGTCACTGACGGTCAACTAGTTGGTTCTTAAAAGGTTCATCGAACTCGCCGAGCAAAAGGTGCAAGAAGCGCAGATCAAAGCCAACCAAGTCCAGTCGACCCTGGAAAGCGCCGCGGCCGAGTCGGCTGTGAACGTCGACGACCTCGAGGCTTCCGAGACTCCGGAAACCATCCTGCTGGCGACGGTCTCCGGTGAGCAGTCAAAGGATCGAACGGACCGGGCGATCGTCACTCCATGGCTCAAGTTCTTGTGGGAGACATACCGCACGGTTCTGGAAATTCTCAAGAACAACGCGCGGCTGGAGGTCATGTATCAAAGCACGGCACACCAGGCGTTCGACTTTTGCCTCAAGTACTCTCGCAAAACCGAGTTCCGACGGCTGTGCGAATTGCTCCGCAATCACGTTCAGAATGCCGTCAAGTATTCGTCACAGATGCACGCGATCAATCTCAGTGATCCCGACACGCTGCAGCGCCATCTTGAGACTCGCTTTCGACAGCTCAATGTGGCCGACGAATTGGAACTGTGGCAAGAGGCCTTCCGCAGCGTGGAGGACATTCATATGCTCTTGACCCCTTCCAAGCGGCTGGCCAAGAATATCATGATGGCCAACTACTATGAGAAGTTGACCAAGATCTTCCTGGTCAGCGACAACTTCCTGTTCCACGCGGCCGCCTGGAATAAATACTACAATCTCCTTCGCCAGTCTCAGATGTCGGTCGCCGCGGGCCAGAGCACCAAGAGGGACAATCCCGTGGTGACGGAAGAAAGCTTGACCAAGGCGGCCTCCTTCGTCCTGCTCTCCGCTCTCGCCATTCCGGTCATCAGCACATCGCGGTCGAGAGGCGCGCTGGTCGACGTGGACGAGGCGAGAAAGAACAAGAACACCCGGCTGACGAACCTTCTCAGCATGCCATCGGCGCCGACGAGAGCGGTCCTCTTCAAGGACGCGCTCAATAAAGGTCTGCTTCAGAAAGCGCGGCCGGAAATCCGAGATCTGTACAATATCCTCGAAGTCGACTTCCATCCGCTGTCCATTTGCAAGAAGATCTCCCCGATCCTGTCGCAGATCGGCGCCGACCCGGAGATGGAGAAATATGTTCACCCGTTGCAGCAAGTCATCCTGACCCGTCTGTTCCAGCAGCTCTCCCAAGTGTACGAGTCCGTCGAGCTCAGTTTTGTTCATCGACTGGCCCAGTTCCCGGCGCCGTATCAGGTCACGCCGTCGATGATCGAGAAATTCATCATGAATGGGTGTAAAAAGGGGGACCTGGCCATTCGTCTCGACCACGTCTCGGGCATCCTGACCTTCGACTCGGATGTCTTCTCTTCGGCAAAGGCCCTGCATACCGGCAGTGCCGCAGGATCGGCCGAGAGCGAGACGGCCTCTGTTCAACGGCTGCAAAATACGCCGGCCGAAATTGCGCGGTCGCAGCTGACTCGTCTCGCCAAGACCTTGTACATCACCTGCATGTACGTCGACCCTTCTTTCAATCAGGCGCGTCTGGCGGCGCGCGAGGCCGCGTTGGCCCGGGCCGAGGCCGGTGCTGAACGTGAGCACGAGGAGGCCCTGGAACGTCGGGTCGTCATTGAGAAGAAGAAAGAAGCGGCCTCGGAGGCGCTGTCGAGACGGCAGCGGGAAGAGGAGACCCGCCGTCGGGTCCGTGCTCAGCAGCAAGCGGAAGCCGAGTCTCAGCGACTGCGAGATGAGACGCGAGCACGTGAACTCAAACGCGTCAAAGACGAGCAAGCTCGCATTCGCCGTCAAGAAATGGAGAAACAGCTGGAAGAACTCAAAGGCGGGATGAAAATCGACCTCGAGGACGTCAACATCGACGAGCTCGACACGAACGCCATTCGAATGCTCAAGTTGACCCAACTGGAAAAAGACAAGAACGAGAGGGACCACCGGATTCGTATCACGGCAAAGCGGAACGATCACCTGGAACGTGCCTTCCGTCGAGAAGAGCTCAAGTACCAACAGCAAGATTACGAGGCGCAGCGAGAGAACGACATCAAGATCTATGAGCAGACCAAGGAGTTGACGCTCAAGGAAGCCCAACAAAAGCACAAAGAAGGTCTCGCGCTCAAGCACCGACTCGACCGGTTGGTCTCAAATTACGACACGTTCAAGGGTCAAATCACCGAGCGTCGGGCGGCCGAGTTCGAGAAACTTCGAAGAAAGGCCGAGCGTGAGTTTGAGGAAGAGAAGCGGAGACGGATCAAGGCCCACCACGAGGAGAAGATCCGACAGCGCCTGGCCAAAGAGGAAGAAGAACGCCGGCTGCGGGAGGAGGAGGAGCGCCGACAACGCGAGGAGGAAGAAAAAGCCAAGGCCGAAGAAGAAAAGAAGAAGCTGGCGGCAGAGCGTCGGGCGAAGCTGGAGGCCGAGCGTGCCGAACGTGAAGAAGCGGCACGAAAACAGATGCAGAGGGAAGAGGAAGCGGCGGCACGAAGAGCCGCCAGAAAAACGGGTGCAGCAGAACCATTCGTGAAACCGCGAGAAGCACCACCTCTGGAGGCGAGGACCAACTCGCAGGAAGGCCGAACAGCTCCTCGCCTGCCCCTGGCCGCTAGGACGACCGGTGGTGGTAGCTGGCGAGAACGACAAGCGGCCAAAGAAGTCTCAGGCGCCACCTCTGCCGGCCCTGCTGGTGGTGCTGAAGCCCCCGCGGTGCAAGAACCTGCTCCCACACGACGACCTGGTGGTTATGTGCCGCCGCATCTGCGTGATGGAGCTGCCCGTCCAGAGCCCCCTCGCGACCTTCCCGCCCGCAATGTGTCTGCTTCCCCTGCCAACGGTGCCAGTGGTGGCAGGTATGTGCCCGCGCATTTGAGAGATGGAGGACGGAGCACGTCGAGAGAAGGCGCGGGATCCCCAGCTCCTCACCCCAGCAACGACGAAGCACCGAGGAAGCCCGCACCTGGAAAGTATGTGCCGCCGAGCATGCGGAACCGGCAGTAGGTGGCGGGGGATGGCCTTTTGTCATTCTTTCCTCATTAAATCTGTATTTTAGTCCGCGTTGATTACTGATGCCGCGCACAAATTGGATCCGGCATCGCGGAGCATTAGGCGCAGCTGATCGGCACACCAACCTTGGTGATGGTCACTATAATTTGGTTCTTCCGTCCTCTCTATCTCATGCAAATGTTTTGTGTTTGATGGTCTGCCGACGAGCACCACTTTTGATGCAGTGTTGGCACTTTGAACTGCAGGATAGATCTGGATTGACTGAATGAATGGACTTGACCTCACCTGACACCAACCACTTCTGCCGTTCTGAAGGATCGTCTACAGGGGTAGCAATTATCGTCAACCGGAATTGTGTTATCACTCATGTACCTGACAAGGTCTCAAGCCAACTCAATCCCATATCGCGTGGTGGTTGTTCATAATTGGTAGTCGGCAGGTCACACCAACATCCATGCTTCATACTCCCATCAACCCAATGCCAATAACACCATGCACCGATTTCTCACCAAAACCCTCTCTTGCCACTGTTTCGCAAATGGCGGTGGTGCATGAGCAGGTGCCTCTTCACATGCGCAAGCTCTTCTGCCCTCCACTCCTGCTGCTCCCCCCTCTTCTCTTTCTCGTCGCGGTGGGAAAAATAATCGTGGTCTAGCGCACCGGCGCTCACGTATTTCCCTCGATGGGAGGCGGTTGGGCCGGTCCCTGGAGCAGCCGAAATGGTTGCGTTTGGTGACGATGCCAAAGCGGAAAGAGCTTCATCTGTCTCAGAGGCTGGAGGTTGTGAATTTGATGACGGAGAGATGGCTGCGGGAGTCGCTTCCTCTAGCATACCCTCAGACACAACCGCTACGACTGGTGTGTCTGTGGTCAAGGAACTGGAAACAACGGTCGTCTTGACAGCCTCGCGATCCGTCTGCAGAGTGGACGAGGGTATGGCAACGTTCCCCTGCACCACCCCACCGCTAAACGCCCTCGAATGTTTCCCAGTCCCACCAAAGCTGAATGACGAAGATTGCGTGGTGATAGCTGGCGTAATAGAGGGCGGCGCCGCAGAAGCAGGGATGGATGAAGGAGGAAAGACGGGACTTGAAGGCTTTGAGGTTGTGACTGAGCCCGAGGCAGAGCTTTGACCACTGCTCTGATACACCTGGAGCGAATTCACCGACCAATATGCGTTGACAAAGGCAGACGGATTGTTTTGCACAAACTGCTGGCACGTCGAGGCTTTAGCGCTGCAGACTGGGTCGGTCGACCAGACATTGCCCGCCCAATCGCCACAGAATGTCGTGTCGAAGACGATTTGGTTGTTATTGAAGAACTGGTCGATCTCGCATCCACTAAAAGACGCGGTCGCGGTGCCCCAACCACTGGGGTCGGGGGTGCCGCTTCCAATGTCGGCGGGAATGGCGGAACGTGGAAAGAACCAGATACTGATGGCTTCGCTGGTCCACTCTGTCGCATACACTCCACCCTGCTCCGAATTGAATCCCGTCCCAAATGAAGCGGTATTCGAGGTTTGGATCTGGCATCCCGCATTGGTGCTTTGACCAGGAGCATCCACGTCGCAATCTGGTGTGAGGATCTGACCCGAGAACATACCGTTGTTGGAAACGGAGCAGCCAGCGCCCGTGTGTAATGTCATCGAGTTGGAGGACTGTGAGTTGACGCCCTCAATAATGTCGATTTCTCCGTTGGCTGGCCAACTCGGACCCACTGTCCAGCTGCAAAAGGTCAGCGCATGACCGCGATCGATGAAGAGATCAAGATACCCACAATGCCGGCCAAGTCCCGCAAATCCCGCCGGGCATATGTGCGAGATCGAGTACGATCAGACCTTGGCTATACGACTTCTTGCTCGTAACCCGGACACTTGCCCGACCAGAGCCGCTCGCGACGTTGGAATGATCGACGCCCATATAGACAGCTCCACCGTTCGTATTGATCAAGCCACTACTTTGAGCGGTTTTTTGATCCACATACGTCACGTATCCGTTGGTCGGATCGGCTCCCTAGCAACGTGAGATTCCTCGGCGTGAGCGGACAGGACGGCAAGCCCACATACCGTGAAAAAGTCAAACATGGAAAAGAAAGACTCTGGACTATAGTCATCCTCGAGCACGTAGCCTGCTGTGCTGACGGAGACAAGGGTTGCAATATAAAGGAGTGTAGAAGCGAGCATACTGAAAAAAAGAAAAGAGTGACGGGCACACAGTGCGCAAAGGAGTGAAAGGTATGCTAGCTATGGACAAAGCAAACGAAGGGAGCAGCAAGAAAAATAGGTCCAGCGAAAGCGTCAAGTCTCAAATACAGCTTTGGCAGTAGATACCTACCTGCAGAAAGGGGTCCAGATCTGCATTGAATGTTCGGACGCCCCGGGCAGTATGAAAGCCTCCGTGTGGTGTGATACGACACCTCACTGGTCCATAGAGACACCTTCAGACAAGCCGCAGCCTCGCCATGGTATGCCAAGGGAAAGGGGCCGGGATAAAGTTCCCACATAGAGGGTCAGTCGGACCTCATATCGCGTCCTGGAGGGGTCTGCTGAAGCTTGACTGGCTGGACGACTTTAATTCAGTACTTCAAGGGTTCGTCAGCAGGACGTCCCACAGAGGGGGAGGGCCGGGAGAATGTCGTCCTTGATGGTGGGTGGCAGACGATTAGCCTGAAATGTTTGCGGCAAGTGGGCATTGTCTGCCGTTTGCAGGATGTGAAACACATTCTGAAGCTTTAGATCGACTCCGAGAGGCCCACGACGGCAATTGGCGAGTGGCGTACGTGGCATGGCGGCGAACTTGAGTTCAAGATGGAAAGCAAGGGGCAAAGGGGCGTCCATTACCCAGAGGGCGCAAGCCAATAGCAGAGCAAAAGTCGCTTGTGGAGAAGGTCACGTGTTGAGGTGCTAACATCGGCCAAGAACAGGGGGTACTGGGAAGCAATTGTGCTCAAAGGATCAGTCCCTCATTCCCTCGTAGAGTCGTGTCACCGTGACGATTACATGAGCCTGGACGAATCACTACCAGATCATTATCATTTATTACTCGCTTTCTCGGCTAGATTCATCGAAGAAGACCAGAAGCGCAGGGCGATGGCTACACCCATCCTTATGCACAGGCGGGACACACCATCGCCGCGCTCTCCGGCAATGGAGTATTTGTCTCCAGTCCCGTCTCTGGGGCATCGCCGCTGGTCCCCAAACAACTTTGGTGATACAAGTGTCGGCATGAGAAGACCACAACAGGTCCCAGATTTCTCGCTCCTCGCTCCCGTGTGCGGGCCTGCTCCCCTTCTCCCCAGGGTGGCTGGGTCACGTCGGCCGTCGCTTTGCCCTTTGCTCTCGTGAGATCATCATCATCATCACCAATCAGCTCCTGCTGCTCGCGTCGATGTCGCCTGTCGAGTCTGGTCTTTTCCTTGTTCTGCCATTCGTCCCATATCTGATGACCAATCCCCGGCCCCCAGACACGACGCCGGCAGACTTCGCATACCTGGCCGCGTGGTCTCCAACCTTGTTGCCT
>Ga0255336_100672_pt1 | contig 43144 bp, 31 predicted proteins | sample MeOH1_35cm_T3_17_FD_189102 | JGI IMG/M metagenome (GOLD analysis project Ga0255336, IMG submission 189102) | Sandy soil microbial communities from University of British Columbia, Vancouver, Canada - MeOH1_35cm_T3_179 | ecosystem: Engineered > Artificial ecosystem > Sand microcosm > Unclassified ...
CAAACCCTCCGGCCTGTGCGCGAGTGGCTGCGGCGCCTCCAGCCTGTCCCGCGATGCGAAAGTGGGGCTGTGCCTGTGGGCGGTTGTCGAGACCAAGGACGGCGACTACGTAGCCGACGAGTTCGTCAGGAAGATGGATACCTCCCTCGCGCACGCGGCAGGAGACGCCATCGAGGTTCTTGTGCATGAGGGAAACACCGAAGGCCTTCTGGAGATTGGCGACTGTGCCCGTGAGCTTGATCGTGCGACGACCGGGAGCTGGGGTGCCGGGCTGCACGGTGAGCCCATACTCTTTTGCGAAGGCACGGACGAGACGAACGGCAACGGGATCGGCGGCGTGGCTGGCGCGAAACTGGACACGGGTGAGACGTATCTGACCTGTGGAATGCTCCTCCTGGAGCGGGGTCTTGCGGCGGACGATTACTGAGACCGTGGCTCTGGTGCCGGGGGATACCGGCGCAAGGGTCTCGCGCGGCGCGGCGGCATTTTTTTCGCTGCCGGGAAGGAGTGTGCGAGGCTGTGTGGAGAAGTGGGGAGAAGACTTTCTGGGAGCCATGAAATTCCTCCAGTTTGAGTGTGATGCTCAAACAAGGGCCCTGGTACGCAAGTTTAGCGAGCTTATGGTATTCCCGAAGGGATAAAGATAAAAGAGGAATCTTTGGAAGAGTAGAAGGGTCTCTTCTTGCAGGAGGATTTTTGTTTTCAAGACTGGAAGTGTAGTTTTGGGTATGATTCCGAAGGGAGACGGCGGTGACAAAGAGAATTGATGCGCATCACCACCTGTGGAGGTACTCGGAGGACGAGTATGGGTGGATCGATGAGTCGATGAAGAAGCTCCGGAGAGACTTTCTTCTGACGGATCTGGTAGATGAGATGCGTACCGCAAATATAGACGGAGCCGTGGCCGTGCAGGCGAGACAGACGCTCGAGGAGACTCGGTGGCTCCTGGAGTTGGCTGACCAGAGCGATGCAATTCGCGGTGTGGTCGGATGGGCTCCTATCGCGGAGGAGAGATTCGAAGCGGTTCTGGATGAGTTTGCAGGAAGACCGAAGTTGAAGGGACTGCGGCACGTTATTCAGGGAGAGTCGGATGAGAACTATATCCTGCGCGACGACTTCAATCGCGGGATTGCAGCGATGCGAAGCCGAGGACTTGTGTATGACGTGTTGATCTATGAGCGTCACCTGCCGCAGACCATCGAGTTCGTCGACCGGCACCCGGAGCAGATGTTTGTGTTGGACCATATTGCGAAACCACGGATTCGCGAGGGGATAATTGAGCCTTGGGCTGCGGGAATGCGAGAGCTGGCTCGCCGTGAAAATGTCTCCTGCAAGCTTTCAGGAGTAGTTACGGAGGCTGACTGGAACGGATGGACCGCCGAAGGATTGAAGCCGTATCTGGATGTCGTGGTTGAAGCGTTTGGACCGTCGCGTCTGATGGCCGGGTCCGACTGGCCGGTGTGCCTGGTGGCTTGTGAGTATGCCCGTTGGTTCGGTTTGCTTGCAAATTATTTTGCGGGATTTAGCGAATCGGAGCGGGAGGCCATATTGGGTGGAAACGCCGTCAGAGTATATGGATTGTGATCGGTAAGCCGATTGTGTGCGTCAGCATGTAGGATTTTGTCGCAGAGATAACAGATCACGGTTTCAGGAATGGAGAACGAATGCAGATTTCAGCACCAGTAACGAAGCGAACGGGGCAGGGCTCGACAGGTGGTGAGCATCCGGTATTTCCGGTGGGACACATGCTGCCGTTTGTGTTGGTGACAGTGCTGTTCTTTCTGTGGGGAATGTCCAACAACCTTACCGACATTCTGGTGCAGCAGTTCAAGAAATCGCTGGAACTATCGCAGTTCAGCGCACAGCTGGTGCAGACGGCGAACTTCTTTGGCTACTTCTGCATGGCGATTCCTGCGGGCCTGGTGATGCGTCGGTGGGGATACAAGACGGGCATGGTAAGCGGTCTGGTGATCTTCGGGACGGGGATGCTGTTGTTCCTTCCGGCTGCGTTGCGCGGAGAGTATGCGATGTTTTTGATCGCGCTGTTTACCGTCGGTTGCGGAGCGTCGATTCTGGAGACAGCGGCAAATCCATTTATTGCGCAGTTTGGCGATCCGGTGACCTCGGAGCAGAGGTTGAACTTCTCACAGGCGTTCAACCCTCCGGGCACTGTAGCGGGTGTGCTTGTGGGGACATACTTCATCTTCTCGGGCAAGGAGCCGGGGCCGGCAGAGATTGAGCAGATGAAGGTTGCGGGTCAGTATCAGGCTTATCTTCACAGCGAGATCATGCGCGTAGTGCCGACGTATCTTGCGTTTGGAGTGGTGGTACTGCTGTGCGCGCTGATTTTGTCACGGACGAAGTTTCCGGTGATGCAATCGGAGCATGAGGGAGAAGGCGAGGATCATGGAAGCTTCGCCGAGTTGGTGCGAACTCCCACGATCTGGATTGCGGTGGCGGCGAACTTCTGCAATGTAGGAGCGCAGATCTCCTCGTGGAGCAGCCTGATTCCATACATGAAGCAGTACACGGTGGTGAGCGAGAGGACAGCGGCGCACTATCTGACGGGAGTACTGGTGGCGATGCTGATTGGAAGGTTCGTCTCCACGCCGCTGATGCGCTATGTACGGCCCAGCCTGATGCTGGGAGTGTATGGCATCTGCAACGCGATCATGATGCTGATTACCGTATTGCGGCCGGGGCTGGTCGGTGCATGGGCGGTGGTAGCCAGCGGATTCTTCATCTCGATCATGTTCCCGACGATCTTTGCGCTGGGGCTGAAGGGACTTGGGAAGAATACGAAACTGGGCGGGTCGCTGCTGGTGATGGCGATTGTAGGAGGAGCGATCTTTCCGCCGATCTCAGGGCTGATCGCGAGGCAGACCGGTAGTCTGGCACTGGGATACATCGTTCCGTTGGTTGGATTTATTGGGGTAGCGGTGTTTGGCTTCTATCAGTCTACGCAGCGCACGCTGCTCTCAGGCCCGGCTTATTGAGGTCGATCAGGTCACGGGACGAAGCGTAGATAGAGCAGGTAGCAGAGAGCTGTTCCTGCGGCTGCAAGGATGAGTCCTGACGTTCGCCGCTTGTAGACGAAGAAGAGAAGAAGCAGGCCGGTAAGAGAGACCAGGGTAAGGAGGACCGCGGAGACATCGATGAGCGCGGCCCAGACCTTGCCTGCGTCGCGTCCCTTGTGGAGGTCGTTGATGATGGCGACGAAGCCGTTGCGGACCTCGATGACGTCATAGCGGTTCGTGTCGCGGTCGATGAAGGCGTCGGAAGAGTATCCGGGTGCTTTGAACGAGACGGAGATCTGGTTGTCGTCGATGCGGAAGTCGGAGACGGCTCCGTGCAGCTTGTTGGTGGAGCGGAGGCGCTCGACGATCTCAAGCTTCGCTGGTTCGGACTTGTCGGAGGGACGGAGCCACGCGTGGGGCATCTCGCCGGTGGCACGGGTGGTCTTTTCACCGCTGGTGAAGCGGTCGGCGTGGTTCAGGGTGAGACCGGTGACAGAGAAGAACAGGACGATGGCAAAGGACACCATCGAGAGATAGATATGTAGCCAGCGCGCGACAACGGCTATCTTCCGGCGCAGGTGGGCACGGAGGGGAACAGGCTGTTTGGGGCTCGGAGATTTTTTCTCCGAGCCCGACGGATTAGTTGTGCTTACCGTAGTCAAGCGATGCGCTCGCAATCTCTTTGTTGCCGGAAAGGTTGAACTGGGCGGCTGTCTTGCCGTCCCAATTGATCTCCTGCCGCATGAGGCCGTAGGTTCCGTGTTCGCGGCTGGCCTCGATCAGAATGGTGTACTTACCCGGTTTGACGGGCTTTCCGGCGTTGTCCTTCCCGTCCCAGCGGAGCGTGTACTTACCGGGGGAACGAGTGGCTGAAGAGACGGTCGTCGAGAGGTCTGTACCCTCGGCCAGATTGCGAATCTGGTCATCGTGGTACCAGGACTTCAGCTCCGGCAGCCAGCGAGCCTTCTGGAACCACAGGGCCAGAGTGCGGACGGGGAAGTGATCCGCGTCCTCGACCCAGACGGCGACGTAGGGGCGGCGGTATCGTGGGTCATCGAGGCGGGCCAGCTCAAGGTTGATGAGGAGATCGAGCGAGGGAGCCGCCTTCTTCTGGGGAGCATAAGCCACAGTCTGAAGACGAGGAATCTCTCGGGTAGACCAGTTGCGGCTGGTAAGGGTACGGCCGTCGCGGAGGACGAGCATGTAGTCGAGGTTGGGCATCGACGCCGCGAGCTTACGGCTCTGCGCCGGAGTCATGACCGAGAACGCTGTGGCGAGGGCGCCTGCGGTTGCGGGGTCAGGTGCGATGACGGTCGAGGAGAGGATCGATTCGGCGGGCTCAGCTGTGCGCGGATCGATGATGTGGGAGTAGTGGGCTCCGTGGATCTCGAAGCCACGGCGGTAGTCTCCGCTTGTGGCGATGGTGCGGTTGGAGAGACGGAGGAGATCGATGGGAGGGTCATTCTCTGCAGCGGCGCGCGGATCGGTGATGGCGATGCGCTCGGTGATCGCTCCACGGAGGACGATATCTCCGCCGATGTTGACCAGGACGCCAGTGGCGCCGGCTGCGAGAGCGGCATCGGCGGCGTGGCCGGAGATGTAGCTCTTGGCGAAGGAGTTCAGCGCAATGGGGGCATTGTCGAGATGTGTTGCGGTGTGGTGGACGGGATCTAACGTCCAGTGCGGGTGTTGCATGGTGGCGACGGCCTTCTGCAGCTCCGCATCGGTAGGCTCGCGGTCTTCGACCGCTGCGAGCTTCCATGTGCGGACGGCGGTCTCGGCGGAGGCGTCAAGCGCGCCACCGGTCTGCTGGCGCCAGCGATCGAAGAGGCTAAGTACGTCGTAGAGCTCAGGCGAGATGTGGACGGGAGTGCCGTGCGTGCGGATCCAACGGGAGAACTCGCTGGTAGAGGACCACGCGCTGAGGATGCTGTTCTCGCGGTCGATCTCGCGGAGGACGGCGGTCTCGGCCTGGGTGGCCTGCGCGTCGGTGGAGGTGCGGAGCTTCAGCTCGAGTGAGGTGCCGAGGACGTTCTCATGGTGGAAGACATGCACGGTTATGGGCGATTGCGCATTCGCAAACGGGAGCGCGAGGGAGAAGAGAAGGGCGGCAGCAGTCTTGATGGAGTTCATGTTCAGGGGCGCGGTCCTTGCATAGTTTGGCCGTTGCCGCCCTCGGGACGTCGGGGCTGCTGAGGCATGCTGGCAAAATAGACGGTCAATTCATCCTCGGAGAGGACACCGTCGTGGTTCGTGTCGATGGACTCAAACTGCGATTGCATGCGGTCGGGAGACTCGGGTTTGGAGATCTTGCCGTCCTTGTTGGTGTCCCACTCATCCAGCATGTGCTTGGCGCGGTTCGCGGGGGTCATCTGGCGGGGCCGAAGCTCGGCGGCAGAGAGTTCGCCATCGCCATCTTTATCGAGAGACTTCAGAGAGGCGGGGGCAGCGGCGATCTCATCGGCAGAGAGCACACCATCGTGGTTGGTGTCGATGGCGTTGAGGACGGGATCCATGCGGGTGGCGTCTCCTGAGCGGAGGGCGCGGCCGTTAGGACCGGTCTGGGTGGAGGCAGAGGCGCGAATCTCATCAGGAGTGATCTTGCCGTCGTGGTTTGCATCCGAGCGAGCAAAGATGCCCTGAAGCCGTTCGGGAACCTCGTCTTTGGAGAGCACACCGTCGCCGTTGCGATCGAGAATCATAAGGCGTTGGACGGTCTCGGCAGGCTTGTTGGCGTTTGGATCGGATTGATTGGGAAGATATTCCAGAGAGGTGAGTTGCCCGTCGTGATCGGTATCGAGGGTGATGAGCCCGGCGCTGGCCGCAGCGATCTCAGCTACCGAAAACTTGCCGTCGTGGTCGGTATCGATGGCAAGCAGGACCGGCCGAGGCTGGGGAGCTCCTGGCCCCTGCGAAAAGATGACGGGAGCGATAAGCAGCAGAGAGAGGTACAAGTGCTTGCTGTTCATGGTTGCATTGGACTGCCGGAATGGATTGAGGACAGAAACGGTCTCAATTCTTTATAGGACAACTTTGGTCCTATATCAAGCGGCCAGTGCTACTTTTGACGAAGCTTTCTCAAAAATGACGCAGAGTCTCGCTGGTGGTCGGCGGCTTGTAGGCGGGGTCAGGCGGGAAGGTCTCAGTGTCGACATTCTTCTCAAGCGACCGGCTGACGATGTCGCGGGAGCCGAGGCCAACGGCGAGGGCGAGAGTCAGGACGATTCCGCCGAAGAGGATGCCAAAGGCGAGGTCGACGACGGTTCCGCCGATCTCAAGATGATCGAGGACTGTGGCGGCGGTGAGGACAAGAACGAGCCACTTTACCCCGACGGAGAGGAAGCGGGCGTATTGAAGGCGAGCGTTGACGGCTTCGATGAGGACCGTACGGGCGAGATAACGGGCAAGCAGGGTCCCGGCGATGAAGAGAAGGATGGCCCCCACAGAGTGGGTCAGGTAGGGGAGCAGGAAGAAAGACATCTGCGAGTTGCCGGCGTAGGCGGCATCGAAGGCGGAGATTCCGATGAGGAAGCCGAGGATGACGTTAGCCCAGAAGATGGCTCGGGCGACAAGGAGCGTGGGGCTGTGAGAGGGCGCCCAGTCGAGTGGGACCACGGAGTTGCGAGAGAGGCGCTCGTCGAAGCGGATGGCGGTAAGCAGACGCTTGAAGAGCGCGGCCAGCAGGGCTCCGATGACGGTGAGGATGATGACCGCCAGGAGAAGGGCAAGCAGGCCGGGGAGAAAATTGGCCAGTGTGACGAGTGCCCGGTGGGCGGATTGGCTCAGGGCGAGTTCGACTTGTTGCCACATGGGCGGATCTCCTTGCGGATTTGGATAGGGCTGGAGGATGGCTAGGGATTGAAGCGGTCGGGCCAGCGCCAGCGCGATACGAGATACGGTTTATCGGTTTCAAAGGCCAGCGCGACATCCTCGATGTGACGCTCGGAAGCGACACCGCTCTGGATAAGAATGAGATGCGAGGCAACCCAGGCAAGGTAAAGCGGGGTGAGGGCGCCGAGCAGGTGGCCTCGATTGATGGTGCGTAACCGGTAAGCCAGGACGAAGTCGTAGACGATGCGCGCCCAGAGATTGTCGGCCATGCGGAAGGACTCCTGCGGCATAACGGAGAGTCGCTTGAGGCCAAGAAGAGTATGAGGAGGAAGCACCAGCGCCCATATCTCGTGCAGATTGGAGTAGGCGAGGTGGAATGACTCCAGCATGGAGGTTACATCGAGCTGCTCGGTGGGCACGGGAGCGGGAGCGATATTGCGTGGGGGAACGATGGAGCGCATGCGCTGCCAGAAGGAGGCGCGGGTATCGATTTCAGTGAACAGCGAGCCGAGAATCTGGGTGAAGAGCGCATTGAGGTCCGTGGCTGCCGGTTGAGGAAAGATACGCGTCGGGATATCGACCTCGTCGATGGCGAAACCAGCTACAGATGCCTCAGAGACGGGCCAGATAAGGGCATCGTCCTGATTGGAGGCTGTGAAGCGCTGGGCGACCGTGGCGAGGCGCTCTGCCATACGAGGAGAGAGACCAAGATCAATTGCCTGGGGAAAGCGTGGACGGGCGCAGAAGAGCGCGCGGGTAAGGGGGTAGAGGACCGCAGAGTTGACGAGGCCCTCGCGAGCTCCGGTGTGATAGTGCGAGACGACAAGATCGGTCGAAGACGACAACGTCGCGTAGGCCAGATTCCGGATGGACTCCGGTTCCATGGTGTGAGCGCCGGTACCGAGCAAAAGGCAGGCTGAGGCTTTGTGCTCTTCGGCGAGTTTGTAGCTGTTAAGGTAATCGGCTGCGGTAAGAACCCAGTTTGTGGCCGTGGGAGCCGCTGGAGTGTAAGGGAGCAGATTGAGAGTAGGGAACTGGGTTGAGTTGAGGCTGGGGATATCGGGTGCAGCGACGAGTACGGATTGATTAGGAAAGGCAGCTGCGAGGTTGGACAGTGTGGGCTCAAGGACGTCTGGAGCGACGGCGCCGAGGTGGATCAGCAGGCCGGTGCTGATGGGCGAGCCGGTGTCCGGAGTTGCGGAAGCGGTGTTGGTCGGGGTGGAGGCCATCGTGCGGTGCGGCTGTCCTTATGTCCGTAGGTTGAGCTTCGGACGGCTCTGTGAGATGAGATGCTTGCCAACGGCAAAAGCGAGCCGGAGACTTCGGACGGATTTGAATGAAGGAACTGAGGAAATCATAAGGCAGGTGGAGAGGGAGGTTGCAACTCGAGCCAGAAAAAGGTGTAAGGGGCAAGGGTCAACGGATAGGGCTGATCGGTAATGACCGGGAACGGGACGTAACCCAGCATCTCGACGGGTGTCATGCCGGCGAACTCGGAGAGGTCGAGCGAGACGGGCTGCGCAAAGCGAGAGAGATTGGCGACACAGAGGATGGTTTCTGTGCCGGGAGAAGAGGTATTTCGCGCAGGTCCGGTGGCCGTTTCCTCGCGCGAGCGCGAAGTGGGATCGTAATGACGAATGTAAGCGAGAACCTTGCGATTTTCGGGGTTGAGGAACTCGAGCGTACCGCGTCCGAAGACCTGGAAGAGCTTCCGCAGTGCGATCATGTTGCGGGTCCAGTGCAGAAGCGAGGACTGATCGGAGAGTTGCGCCTCGACGTTGACCGCCTGATAGCCCCAGATAGGGTCCATGACGACGGGGAAGCTAAGTCGAGCAGGGTTGGCAGTGGAGAAGCCGGCGTTGCGGTCGGAGTTCCATTGCATCGGTGTTCGGACGGCGTTGCGATCGCCGAGATAGATGTTGTCTCCCATGCCTATCTCGTCGCCGTAGTAGAGGATGGGGGTTCCCGGAAAGCTGAGCAGGAGCGAGTTGAGCAGCTGGATGCGCTGGCGGCTGTTGTCGAGCAGAGGGGCGAGGCGTCGCCGTATGCCCGAGTTGACTCGCATGCGAGGATCGGCCGAGTAAGCGAAGTACATGTAATCGCGCTCGTCGGAGGTGACCATCTCGAGGGTGAGCTCGTCATGGTTACGAAGGAAGAGGCCCCACTGGCAGGAATCGGGGATGGGCGGGGTACGCGCCATGATGTCGACGATCGGCAGGCGGTCCTCCTGACGCAGAGCCATATAGATGCGCGGCATCAGGGGGAAATGGAAGGCCATGTGGCACTCATCGCCGTCGCCGAAGTAAGGGCGGACCTCAGGAGGCCACTGGTTGGCCTCGGCCAGCGTGAAGCGGTTGGTGTACTCGGCGTCGATGGCGGCGCGGAGGCGCTTGATGATCTGGTGCGTCTCGGGGAGGTTCTCGCACATGGTGCCGTCGCGTTCGACCAGATACGGGATGGCGTCGAGACGAAGGCCGTCCACGCCGAGGTCCAGCCAGAAGCGCATGGCCTTGAGAACCTCTTCCATGACGGCGGGGTTGTCGAAGTTCAGATCGGGCTGATGCGAGAAGAAGCGATGCCAGTAGAAGGCTTTGGCGGTGTCGTCCCAGGTCCAGTTGGACTTTTCGGTATCCGAGAAGATGATGGGCGCGTCCTTGTAGATCTGATCGGTAGAGGACCAGACATAAAAGTTCCGCTCGGGCGAACCCGGAGGAGCAAGGCGCGCGGCCTGAAACCAGGGGTGCTGGTCAGACGTGTGGTTGACCACCAGCTCAATTAGAACCTGCATATTGCGCTGATGCGCGGCGGCGAGGACGCGCTTGAAGTCGTCGATGGTACCGTAGCTGGGGTTGACGTCGGTGTAGTCGGCGATGTCGTAGCCGTCGTCCTTCAGCGGCGAGGGGAAGAAGGGGAGCAGCCAGAGGCAGGTGACTCCCAGCTCCTGAAGGTAGTCGAGCCGGGACAGAAGTCCGGGAAGGTCTCCTATGCCGTCTCCATTGGAGTCCTGAAAGGTACGCACGTGAAGCTCGTAGATGATCGCGTCTTTGTACCAAAGGGGGTCTGTGGCGCTGCCGGCTTTCTTCACGATTAGTCTCGAACTCTCTCTGTGTTGAGGAGATGCACTCTATGCGTCTCTGGTTGCAGGGTGCGGATTTTGAATGCGATAGAGCGAGGTACAACCTCTAACGATGCTTCCGGGTTCTAACAGAGGGCGACGAAAGAAACCCGTATCTCCACTTCTCTTTTTAACCGTGAATCTATTCGATTGGGTCGTCCATGTTGCGTGTTCCGCTTTCTACCTATCGCCTTCAACTCCATAAAGAATTTACCTTCAATGACGCTCGAGCGGTAGCGGATTATCTGCGCGATCTGGGAATCTCGCATGTCTATTGTTCGCCTTATCTTCAGGCCGCTCCGGGAAGTATGCATGGTTATGACGTAGTGTCGTACCAGACGGTGAACCAAGAACTGGGAGGCTTGGAGGGCCATGAGAAATTCTCCGCGCGGTTGAGCGAGCTTGGGATGGGGCAGGTTCTGGATATCGTGCCCAACCACATGTCTTTGGGCAAGGAGAACCGTTACTGGTGGGATGTGCTGGAAAACGGAGCCTCCAGCCGATATGCATCGTTCTTCGATATCGACTGGCAGCCGGTGGAAGAGAGACTTCGAGATAAGATTCTGGTGCCGATTCTCGGTAACCAGTATGGAAAGGTGCTGCGCGAAGGTGGCATTCGCGTACTGCGGCTGGGAAATAAGTTTCAGGTGGAGGCAGCGGGGCAGACCCTGCCTGTGGCTCCTCAGTCGCTGCAGTCGATTCTGAATAGAGCGGCCGAAATTTCGAGATCGAAGACGCTGAGTTTTCTGGCAGCGTCGTTTGGAAGACTGCCGTCGCCACCGTACGAAGACCGGCGCAAGGTGCTGGCATTGCACAACGACAAGGTGGTTCTCTACAAGCTTCTGGAGAGATTGTGCGAAGAAGAGCAGGGCGTCTGCGATGGAATCCAGAGAGCCGTCGATGAGCTGAACAGTGACGAGGACTCGCTGGATGAGTTTCTCAGCCAGCAGAATTATCGGCTGGCCTATTGGAAGACCTCCGGGCAGCAGCTTGGGTATCGCAGGTTTTTCGATGTGAATTCTCTGGTGGGATTGCGTGTGGAGCGGGAGCATGTGTTCGAAGAGACGCATGCCTTAGTGCTGGAGTGGCTGAAGCGCGGTGTTCTGGATGGAGTCCGAGTGGACCACCCGGATGGTCTGCGCGATCCGCTGGAATATCTTATGCGGTTGCGAGAGCGTGCCCCGGAGGCATGGATTGTCGGGGAAAAGATATTAGAGCCGGGAGAGTTTTTGCGCGCCAACTGGCCTGTTCAGGGAACGACGGGATACGACTTCATGAGCGTTGCCGGCGGGTTGCAGATATGGCCGCAGGGCTTGCAGGAGCTGACCGGTATTTACCAGGGTTTTCTGGGGAAGGAGATGGCGGCGTCGCTTTCGGACTATGCATCTCTGGCGCACGACAAAAAGATCAACGTCTCTCAGGAGGCGCTGGGCAGTGATGTCAACCGGCTGACGTCGATCTTCGTGGAGATATGCGAATCGAACCGCGACAAGCGCGACTATACGCAGGCCGAAGTGCGGCGGGCGATTCGTGAGGTGGCCGCTTGTCTGGATATCTATCGCACCTATGTCGTTCCCGACCGCAACGAGATTACCGATGAGGATCGCGAGCACATCACGCGGGCAGCCGAGTGCGCGAAGGCGAGACGGCAGGATATCGATGGAGACCTGTTCGATTTTCTCCGTGATGTTTTGACCATGGTGGTGACGGGAAGGCGCGAGAGCGAGTTTGTCCTGCGCTTCCAGCAGTTCAGCGGGCCGGTCATGGCCAAGGGGGTTGAGGATACGGCGATGTACTGCTACAACCGGTTGTCGGGAATGAACGAGGTGGGAGGTAATCCGGAGAGCAGTGGCGTGAGTGTCGCGGAGTTCCATGCTTTCTGCGAAAGGATGCAGACGACGCATCCCCAGACGATGACGGCGCTCTCTACCCACGATACGAAACGTAGCGATGACGTGCGGGCGCGGTTGATGGTGCTGACGGAGATAGCTCCACGGTTCGGGGCATCGATTCAACGGTGGGCACGAATGAATGCAGGGTTCCGCAAGCGTTCGGCTGGTGGAGCGATGCCCGATGCGAACACCGAATATCTTTACTACCAGACGTTGATTGGAGCCTGGCCGCTAACGATGGAGCGTGCGCAGGCCTATATGTTGAAGGCTGTGCGCGAAGCGAAGCTGCAGACGACGTGGGTTGCGAACAACAAGGAATTTGAGGATGCCCTGATGGAGTTCATCGCGAGGACTCTTGAGCACGCGCCTTTTCTGAAGGAACTAGAGCAGTTTGTCGATCGCGTAAAGGATGCGGGAAGAGTGAACTCTCTGGCGCAGACGCTGATGAAACATACTGCGCCCGGCGTTCCCGATCTCTATCAGGGAACGGAGATCTGGGACCTGAGTCTTGTCGATCCCGATAACAGAAGGCCAGTGAATTATGAGCGTCGCAGACAGTTGCTGGCCGATCTGCTCGGATTGGATGGAGAGAATGTGGCCGCGCGGGTAATGGAGCGAGCCGAAGACGGGATGCCGAAGATGTGGGTGATCCATCAGGCTCTGCATTTGAGACGGGAGCATCCGGAGTGGTTTGGAGCTGAATCTTCCTACGCGCCGCTGATCGTTGAGGGAGCGCGAGCGGACCATGTGGTGGCGTATCTGCGCGGAGATTCGGTTGCGACGATAGTTCCGCGCTGGACGACGAAGGTGTTGGGAGGGTGGAGGGATACGTTGGTGATGCTGCCTCAGGGTGTATGGAGAAATGTGCTGACAGGAGCGGCAATGCCGGGTGGGAGAGTGGTGATGAGGAATCTGCTTCGTGAGTTTCCGGTGGCCTTGCTGGTGCGGGAGAGTGACCATGCATGAGTTTCGTGTCTGGGCTCCCAGAGCAGACAGGGTTGCGGTAAGGATTGGTGCGACGGACTATCCGATGTCTGCTGTGGGAGATCGGGGATGGTGGAGCGCGGAGGTCGAAGAGGCAGGGCCGGGGACGGATTATGCGTTTGTTCTGAATGAGGATCCGACTCCGTATCCTGACCCGCGAGCGTTGTGGATGCCGAATGGAGTTCATGCGGCCTCTCGCGTTTACGGTACGGGGCAGTTTGCTTGGAGCGATACACGCTGGCAGGCTCCTCCGCTGGCGAGCGCGATTATTTACGAGATGCACGTCGGTACGTTCACCTCCGAAGGCACGTTCGATAGCGCGATTGACAGGCTCTCCCATCTGGCCGAGTTGGGCGTAACGCATGTGGAGGTGATGCCGGTTGCGGAGTTTCCGGGCGACTTCGGCTGGGGATACGACGGCGTTGCTTTATTCGCTGTGCGGGAGGCCTATGGTGGACCCGATAGTCTGAAGAGGTTTGTCGATGCGTGCCACGCTCGCGGTCTCGCCGTATTGCTGGATGTCGTGTACAACCACTTTGGTCCGGTAGGAAATTACACCGGAAAGTTTGGACCCTATGTCACAAACAAGCACTGTACGCCCTGGGGTGATGCGGTAAACCTGGAGTTCGAAGACAGCGATCAGGTGCGTCGCTTCTTCTGTGACAACGCTCTGATGTGGATGGAGGAACACCACATCGATGGGCTCAGGCTGGATGCCGTGCATGAGTATGTTGACCGCTCGGCGATTCACTTCATGGAGCAGCTTGCGACTGAGGTCGAAGAGCTTTCGGCAAGGCTGGGGCGACGGTTGGTTCTGGTGGCAGAGAGCGACCTGAACGATCCTCGTGTCGTGCGTTCGCGTGAGGCGAACGGATACGGTATGGACGCGCAGTGGAATGACGACTTCCATCATGCGTTGTTTACCGTGCTGAATCCGGAGGGGGAAGGCAAGGGCTACTACAGTGACTTCGGGTCGATGGAATTTTTAGCAAAGGCCTTAACCCAGATGTTTGTGTACGACGGAATTTACTCGGAGTATCGGCATCGCATCCATGGCCGCAGGATCGAGGGACTGTCGACACATAGATTCGTCGGGTTTATTCAGAACCACGATCAGGTGGGAAATCGCGCTACAGGAGATCGTCTGGAGCACATCGTCGGTCTCGATCGCGCGAAGGCGGCCCTGGGTTTAGTGATGACGTCGCCATTGATTCCTCTGTTGTTTCAGGGTGAGGAGTTCGCCGCATCCACGCCGTTTCAATACTTCGCTCATCACGAAGAAGAGCAGATGGCGCGGTCCGTCTCAGAAGGACGCAGGAGAGAGTTCGCCGCCTTTGGCTGGGGGCCGGAGGAGGTTCCGGATCCGGGCGACCGGGAGACGTTTGAAAGATCGAAGCTTCAATGGGACGAGATGAAGACAGGTCGGCACGCCGAGATGCTGCAGTGGTGCAGGGATCTGATCGAGTTGCGAAGAAGGTCCGCGTCACTGAGCGATGGTGAGCCAGGGCAGACCCGTGTGCGGTTCGATGAGGAGAAACGGTGGCTGGTGATGGATCGCGGACGGGTGAGGGTGATGTGCAATTTCGGATCTGCGCCGGTGGAGCTTGAAGGGCACGAGGGATATGGGTTGGTCCTGCGATCAGGCGAATCAGTGGCCATTAAGGGCAAAGATGTCTTATTGCCCCCGGCTGGTTTTGCGGTCCTCTCGGGCGAATAAAAGAGGCTCCGAAGACGGCTTTTGTTCTTTATTCTGACTGGAATACTGAACTGGCAGTTTATGGGGATACCTGGATAACTCCTTCGATACCGGCCCCAAATCTGCCCTCCCTTCGGAAACTTTTGAGATTCATAAGCGTCTTCACGTACAGACCCTCAGCATTCAAGACGGGCAGTCGGGCACGAGATGATCGAAGACCGAAGAGTGGCTCACTTCAGAGGATGGACAGACGAGAGATGCAGATGAGAACGGCCTTCCGTACGGTTTCACTGGCAACGGTCATGGCTCTGGTGGGCGGAGCGACAGCTCTTCCTGCGTCGGCTGTTGCACAGGCTCCTGCAGCGGCGGCGGCACGGCAGATTGGAACAGTGAAGGCAATCTCTGGAAATACGCTTACGCTGGCCGCCGATAGCGGAGCACAGATGAGCGTTACCGTTGCAGAGGGTGCGCGCATCCTGCAACTCGCTCCGGGAAGCACGGATCTGAAGTCGGCACAGCCCATTGCCCTTAGCGATATCTCGGTGGGAGACCGGGTACTGGTAACCGGTAAAGCCGGCGACGATGGTTCGCTGGAGGCGAACCGGGTCATTCTGATGAAGTCGACCGATATCGCTCAGAAGAACGAGGCCGAGAAGGCTGATTGGCAGAAGCGTGGTTCAGGTGGTCTGGTAAACGCGGTGAGCGGATCGACGCTGACGATCTCGGCGGGCGCGCGCAAGATTCAGGTGGACACGGCTCCAACGACGAAGTTCCGCCGTTATGCTGCCGATTCGGTCAAGTTCGAAGACGCCAAGCCGGGAACGCTGGATCAGATCCAGGTAGGGGACCAGCTTCGGGTACGCGGAAATAAATCCGACGACGGCTTAACCATTCAGGCAGAAGAGATAGTCAGTGGATCGTTCAAGAATCTGGCTGGAACGATCGCTACTCTCAATGCCTCGGGCGGCACTTTGACGCTCAAGGACCTGTCGACGAAGAAGACGATGACCGTCAGTGTCACGTCCAACTCCGATCTTCGGAAGCTTCCGCCGGAGATGGCCGCAAGGTTTGCAGCTCGGGCCAAGGGCGGTTCCGCCGGTGCAGCTGTGGGGAATGGCGGAGGCGCGCAGGCTCCGGCAGGGAGTCCCGGTGCAGGCGGTGCCAGACCGGGCGGAATGAGCGGACCGGGACATTCCGCCGGTGGTGATCTTTCCCAGCTTTTGCAACGCTTGCCGACCGAGTCGCTTGCAGAGTTGAAGGTTGGAGACGCCGTGATGATCGTCGCGTCGGAGTCGGCCCCAAGCAGCGATAAGGTTACGGCTGTGACGATGCTTTCGGGAGTTGAACCCATTCTGGCGGCAACGCCGAGCGGCTCTCCGGCAATGACGCTTTCGCCCTGGAATATGGGTGGTGGTGGCGCAGCATCTGCAGAAGGTGCTGGAGGCCCGCAGTAGTACCTATCTAAATCTGATAGCGATTTCTCGTGTTCTTTGTTTGAGGAGAGGGAATGGAATTTCGCAGGACACTGAAGTTCTTTTTGTTTCTTTTTATTGCCTTGACGTCTCTGGAAATGAGCGCGCAACAACCCGTCGGCACATCGGTGCACGGGGTCGTCACCGATCCGGACGATGCGGTGATTCCGGGAGCCGTCGTGACCCTGACGCCAGCGAAGGGCAAGGCGATTGTGGTTCAGTCGAAGACCGATGGAGCTTACACCGCCACGGGAGTAACGCCGGGCATTTATTCGGTGACGGTGACCATGTCAGGCTTTGCTACGTTCGTACGGCAGGGTGTTCATGTCGTTGCCGGACAACCCCTGGCACTCGATGTGAAGATGGCTCTGCAGGTGGAGTCGCAGGAGGTTCAGGTTACGGCGCAGAGCCAGCAGGTCAGCGTGGACCAGGACAGCAATGCCAGCTCGACGGTAATCAAGGGCAAGGATCTCGACGCGCTGTCGGACGATCCGGATGAGTTATCGTCGGAGCTTTCGGCGCTTGCGGGACCAGCCTCCGGGCCGAATGGTGGCCAGATCTACGTCGATGGCTTCACGGGCGGGCAGCTTCCTCCGAAGTCATCGATTCGCGAGATCCGCATCAATCAGAATCCGTTTTCCGCGCAATATGACAAGCTGGGGTACGGCCGCGTGGAGGTCTTCACAAAGCCCGGTACGGATAAGTACCATGGATACTACAGCGTTCAGGGTGGCGATAAGTCGTTCAATACTTCGAATCCATTTCTTGGAACGAGCAACAATCAACCGGACTATCACACGGTCTTCATGCTCGGCAGCATCAGCGGCCCCATCAATCGCTTCTCGTCGTTTACCGTGGGAGGGTCGCATCGTAACATTCAGGACAACTCCATTGTGAACCCGGGGGGCTACTATGCTAGCTCTGTGGATGCGACGACGCCCTGCCTTCCTGGAGACCGGACCTGCACCTATTACCAGTCCTATCCTGAGGCGGCACGCGCTGTATTTCATCCTCAGACGCGCAGCGATATCTCCCCGCGCATCGATCTTGCTCTGGGCGAAAAGAATACGCTGACAGTCCGCTATCAGTACTACATTAACGGTTCACAAAATAACGGCATTGGAAATACCAATTTGCCGACTTCTGGATATAACAGCGAAGCCAACGAACACACTTTGCAATTGAGTGATACCCAGATTGTGAGCCCTCGTGTCATCAACGAGACCCGTTTCGAGTACCAGAGGGATCACTCGACGCAGGACCCGTTGAGCACGGCACCGACGCTCTCTGTGCAGGGTATCTTTACGGCAGGAGGCTCCAGTCAGGGAACGCAGCACAGCACCTCCACTCATATTGAGTTTCAGAACTACACGTCGGTCGCTCTTGAAAAGCACTTTATGCGGCTGGGTGGAAGATTGCGTACGACGAGCGAATCCCTGATGTCTACGCAGGGATTGAACGGCACGTTTACGTATTCGTATCTTCTTGATCCGTGCACTGATCCGAATCCCGGTATCAAGAAGCCAAGCACCTGCGCCCCAGCGGTAACTACGCCGTGCGATCAGGCGAATGCCGGCATCTCTTCGTATCAGTGCGGAACACCGGGACAGTATGCTATTACAGCAATCAACAAGCCTACGGTGCAAGCCCGCCTGACCGACGTGGGACTCTATGCGGAAGACGATTGGAAACCGAAGCAGAACCTGACGATCAGCTTCGGTGTTCGCTACGAGGCGCAAAATGTTATCAATAGTGCCCATGACATAGCGCCGCGTGTGTCCTTTGCCTGGGGAATTCCGCGAGGCAAAGGAAAATCTCCGATTACAGTGCTCCGCGGCGGATACGGTATCTTCTACGACCGATTTTCACTGGATAACTACGTGAACACATTACAGCTGGACGGCTCAGCGCAGGTCAGGTCGACCTTTATCAATCCCGGAAGCACATGCGGCCCAAACACTCCTAGTGGCTGCGGCGCATCAACGCCGAGCCGAGCGACGATCTATACCCTGGGGAACGGTATTCGCAGCTCGTACACCCTGCAGACGGCTGTCGGAGTCGATCAGCAGCTTGGGCATTCTTCGACCATCTCGGTCAATTACATGAATGCACGCGGTGTGCATGAATATCTGAGCCGAAACTTTTACAACACCACCCCCGGTACGCCATACAACTATCAGTTCCAGTCGGGAGGAGTTTATCGGCAGGACCAGTTGATGATTAACGGAAACTCTCGGATCAAGATGGTGACGCTGTATGGATTCTATGCCTTGAGTTTCGCGAATGCGAACACCTCTGGAGCGACCTTCTTCCCGACAAGCAATACGAATACGAGAGTCGATTATGGACGCGCCACCTTTGCGCGTAGGAACTTCGGAGTCTTCGGCGGAAATATACAGTTGCCCTACGCGATCTCGGCGAGCCCCTTTATCATTGCTCAGGCCGGGACTCCGTACAACATTACGAGCGGTCTCGATCCGTTCGGGTCTTCGATCTATAACGCCCGTCCCTACTTCGTGAATGGAGAGCGCGGGAGCTGTGCGAACTCAGCGGACTTCAGCGCGACGCAGACCGGAAGCCTGTCTCCGGTTCCGATCGACTACTGTACTGGACCAGCGAACGCTACGGTCAATCTCCGCCTTGCGAAGGTCTTTGGTTTCGGAGAGAGAACAGGGCCTCCTCCAGGTACAGGCCAATCGGGGCAAAACCGTCGCAATGGTGGCAGTAGTAATCGAGGTGGCAATCGTGGCGGCGGCGGCTTTGGTGGTGGCGGTCCGATGGGGATGGGAAGTGGCGGCTCTGGACGTCGCTACACTTTTACGCTCGGAGCGCAGGTGATGAACCTCTTCAACATGGTTCCTTATGCGACGCCGACAAGCAGTTTGAGTTCGGCCAGGTTCGGTCAGTTCACTACGCTGACTGGGCAACCGTTCAGCTCTCAAACGGCGGTGCGCCGCATTATGTTGATCGCTTCGTTCAACTTCTAGGCTGAATCGAAAAGATGCCCGCCGATACGTGGCGGGCCTCTTTTGTTTTATGCGATAGCGTTGAAGTTCCTTTTCAGAGATTGCCAGCAGGTGTAGTACTCATGCTGGCGCGCTGCGGTATCCATTGCGAACTTTGTGGGACGGCAGACGAAGCGTGTCTCAAACATGAAGGCGAGCGTTCCCTCAAGCCTGGTGGGTTTTAGCTCTGCCTTTGAGGCGCGTTCAAAGGTCTCCGCATCGGGACCATGGCCCGACATGCAGTTATGCAGACTGGCGCCTCCGGGAACGAAGCCCTCTGCCTTGGCGTCGTACTGGCCTTCGATGAGGCCCATGAACTCATTCATAAAGTTGCGGTGGAACCATGGAGGACGGAAGGTGTGCTCGGCGACCATCCAACGCGGTGGAAAGAGAACAAAGTCGGCGTTGGCGGTTCCGGGGATCTCGCTGGGAGAGGTGAGCACCGTGAAGATGGATGGGTCCGGATGATCGTAGCTGACGGTGTTGATGCAGTTGAAGCGATGGAGATCGTATTTGTAGGGAGCATAGTTGCCATGCCAGGCGACGACATCAAGAGGAGAGTGGTCGAACTCGGTCTTCCAGAGGTTGCCAAGAAACTTTGCGACCACCTGGAATCTGCTGTTGTCGCGGTCGTCGAAGGCGGCGTGCGGTGTGAGAAAGTCGCGTGAGTTTGCAAGGCCGTTGGCTCCGATGGGGCCAAGATCGGGCAGACGCAACGGCTGACCGTAGTTTTCCAGTAGATAGCCTCGGGCCTGGGAGTCGTGCAGCTCGACCCGGAATTTTATGCCGCGCGGGATAACGGCGATCTCCCCAGGAGCAAGGCCAAGGATGCCGAGTTCGGTATGAAGATGAAGGTGGCCGAGCTGTGGCACGAAGAGAAGTTCTCCATCGGCAGAGTAGAAGAAGCGATCCATCATGCTGCTGTTGGCGGCATAGATGTGAATGGCTACACCGGAGTGCAGGGTGGAGTCGCCGTTCCCTGCCAACGTGGTGAGGCCGTCGATAAAGTCCGTTGGTGCAGAAGGAAGAGGGAACGGATCCCAGCGAAGCTGGTTGGGCGGCGTTTCGATCTCGTTGAACGGGGTGGAGCGAACGAGCTTGTTGTCGATGCGTTCATAGGGCCGATGCATGACAGAGGGCCGGATCCGGTAAGTCCATGTCCGTCGATTGAGCAGACGGGGAGCGGTGAACGGAGTTCCGCTGAGTTGCTCGGTATAAAGTCCGAGGGGAGCCTGCTGAGGAGCATTCTGACCCGCAGGGAGTGCGTGAGGAAGAGCTTCGGTAGCGAACTCATTTCCAAAGCCGGTGAAGTAGTGAAGATCAGGCATCGAGGTGTACCTCTCCTGGCCGATTTCAGCCGGCACCGATAGCCGGCCCTTGCATGACACCGTAGCTTACGGCATTTTGAGGATACCTGTCCGCATATCTGAAGATATTTTGTATGTAACTCAAGGGCCAAATATACTCATGCGAGGACCCCGCCACTTATGCAGACGATCGATCGCACACTGAAGCTGATTCTCAGCGGCAGCCTGGTTTTATGCGTTCTGCTGTTTTTCTTCTGGAGTAGACACTGGCCTCTTGTTGGGGATGCGTCCCTGATCCATTACATCTGCTTTCTGATGGATCGTGGTATGGCGCCCTATCGTGACCTTGGCGATATGAATATGCCCGGCGCCTATATCGTCGAGTGGACAGCGATGCATGTCTTCGGTGGAGGAGAGGTGGCCTGGCGCGTCTTTGACTTCACCCTCATGGCAGTTGCAACGATCGCCATCTTTGCCATCACTCTTCCTTATGACTGGTTCGCCGGATGCTTTGCTGCAGCTCTACTGATTCTTGTCCATGGACGGGACGGTCTGGCGCAGGCAGGACAGAGAGACCTTACGATGGCGATCTGTCTGCTTATCTCGACGGCATTCTTGTTTTTGGGTGTTCGCAGGCTGCGTCCCTGGTATTTTGCGTTGTTCGGGGTGTTCGCGGGAGTTGCGGTAACGATCAAACCGACCGTTTTACCCTTCGGCGCGGTTCTACTTGTGTTGGCCCTTGTTACTTTGCGTCGCCGTGATCAGAAAATTGCTCGATACAGCTGGGCAGCTTCAATCACATTTTTTATAGGCCCGATGATTGCTCTGATCTTTCTCTGGCGAAAGCATGCAGTGACTGCTTTTATCGATGGACTGTCGGGCATCGTTCCTTATTATGCAAGTCTTGGTCATCAACCATTGAGCTTCCTTCTGCTTCACAGCATCTCGCCGTTGCTGCCCCTTGTGTTGATATGGCTTGTTCTTATTGCGATTCAGAGGCCCCCTTTGTCATGGGAGCGCGCAGCTCTTCTGTGCGGTGTTGGGTTTGGCCTGCTGTCCTATTTAGTGCAGGCGCGAGGGTATCCTTACTACCGCTATCCACTGTTGGTCTTTCTGCTTCCACTCATCTCGATGGACTTTGCCTCGGCCCTGCGCCCCTCGTTGCCGGGCCGCCTTCCCATAGCTCGCGGTCTCGCTCTCCTGGGACTCGCTGTGGGAGCTTTGATTATCGCCCCGACCTCTGCCTATCTGATCTTCCACTACGAAAGCCACGCCGACTTCATCTCGTCGCTCGAACAAAAGATCGATAGCCTGGGCGGTCAGGCACTTTCGGGGCACATTCAATGCATTGACTCGATCTCGGGCTGTGGCACGACACTTTACAAAATGCGGCTTACTCAATCAACGGGAGTGCTCTCCGACTTTCTGCTCTTTGGCCCTGATACGGTTCCAGTAGTCCGTTCGACACGCGAGCAGTTTAAGCGGGCGATAGAGAGCGATCCACCCAGGGTGATCGTGGTGAGCAGCTGGCTTCATATCGATGGTCCCAATAACTATTCGAAGCTCGCAAAGTGGCCGGAGTTCTCAGATTTCCTGTCGAAACACTATCGATTGGAGAGTGAGTGGACTCCGAGTCGGCCGGATCACTGGTGGAGTCGCCGACAGTGGCCGGACCGATATCGAATTTACATCCTGAATAACGAATTCGCTTTATCGGAAACGTTATGAGAGCGCAGATACGACTGCGGTAAAAAGAAAGCGCCTCATCCGGAGGCGCTTTTCCTGCTGCTTTAGACGATGTTACTTGGCGGACTTTTCAGGCTTTGTAAGTGGAACCGTGATGTCATCGAGATATGCCGGTGTGCCTTCGATGCGTTGAAGTACCGGGTAGCGCTCGCCATCGTGATAGTCAACTGCGGCGGTGGAGACGAAGGTGTCGGACTGCAGGATGAGATGGATCGGCTCGGTCTTTCCTTTTGCCTCTTGAATGGCCGTTCGCAATGCGTCGGCGGAGAAGATATTGCCGTTGATGGCGAGAATCTTCTGGCCAGGAGCCAGATTGGCTTTATCTCCCGGGCCTCCCCAGCGAACATCGGAGATGACACCCTCGCCTGAGACACGCAGACCGAGCGAGTACCATGCGTTGATTCCAGCCGCACGTCGACCTCCTGCAGAAGCCATGGTGCGCTCGCCTGCATTGGGCTTGTCGGTGTAGACAAGCTTGTAGCCACCGCGCTCAATACCGTTCAGATCGGCGTGGGGATTCACGTTGTCGATGTGCTCGTGGAGGAAAGCAGCCCAATTGTAAGCGACGACCTGATTGAGATCCGCGACCAACTCATCGCGATTGTAGGGAACGATAAGCGGGCCGGTGTTCCCACCCTTGGCCAGAAAGATATGCAGGAAGTCGGTGAGGGACTTCTTGTTATTGGTCTGCTTGCGAATGAGGGTATCGACATCGAGCCAGAAGAGCTCGCCCTCCTGATAGTAGTCCTGACCACGCCGCCAGTTCGACCAGGCCGGGTTGCCTCCACGAAGAACACTGGCTGCGATCGCAGTATCTTCTGTCGAGCGCCACTGGCGTCCGGGCTTGTAGTCGAGATTCGCCGCAGACATCGCGAGCAGGTCGCGATACTGTGCCTGTGATTTCAGCCCGGCGCGGGCAGCAAGCACATTGCCGAGATATTGCGTCATTCCCTCGTAGACCCACAGCAGCGAGCCCTGTTGCATCTTCTTGAAGTCATCCTGGTACAGGTTGAAAGGACGCCGGTATTTGCCGTTCCAGGAATGAGTGAACTCGTGTGCCAACAGGTCGGCTTCGGCGAGTTGATGGGCGTCGTCAGCGAACCCTTTTTCTCCAACGCCGTTATCAGAGGACTGGCCGTGCTCAAGCCCCTCTCCTCCGGCTACGTCAGAGAGAGTAAGGAGGAAGTGATAGACGTTGTAGTGGCGCGAGTTGTACGCGGCTCCGGTCTCGCGGACAAGGTTGTTCAGCTCCGAGAGGAGAGCGGGGCGAAGATTCGAATCTTCAGGCGAATCGGAGACGACATCGATGTAATGCTTCGGAGTGACCTCGGGGGCGAGAGCGAACTCGTGGAAGTATTCACCTGCGATGACAGGGGAGTCTTCCAGCTGTTCGACTGTTGTTGCGGCGTAATGGGTCGTACCGCCCGCCGGATGTTGAGGATCGTAGCCATCAGTTGGAGTAAGGGCAGTACCGATGCCCCAGCCCTTGGGGACCGTGACGGAGGGCTGGATTGCGATCTCCTTTACGGGGATTCCAGCCGGATAGAGGAGAAGTTTCTCCCACTCCAGCACGGCCAGCTTCTGGCTCACGCGTGCAGTAACAATGCAGTCGAGGTGGGCATGTAGCGTCGTAACGCCGTCGGGAATGGTGACATGGAACTGGTAAAGATCCTGATCGTCGCGTCGCCAGGGAAGAGGCTTGCCGTTGGCAGTGAAGACAACGCCGGTTATGTCGCTTACAGGCCCGGTGGGACGGTGATTCCCGGGAATCCACTCCGGCGTCGTAAGGGAGACGACACCGGAGCTGACGGGGATGTCAATCTCCGCGTGGTAGACCTTGCGCGGTGCATCGGACAGATCGGCAGTGATCTGAATCGGCGTCTTTTGCGCGAAGACCGATGTGGTCGCGAGCAGAGTCAGGGGAAGGGTTACGGAGCGGATCGACATGAGCAGGTTGGCTTTCCTCGTAATCGATAGTGTTTTGGGTTTGTAGGGAAGACGAAGGGATCGGGGTCTGAGACGCAGGCTAGGCTGCGAGGGCAGACTCAATGGCGGAGATAATCCTGGGATCGTCAGGTGTTATCTCGGGCGAAAATCTGGCAATAACGTTTCCCTTGCGGTCGATGAGAAACTTTTCAAAGTTCCAGAGGATACCAGGCTCAGGATTGGTGGTTGCTCCGTTGTGTTTATCGCGGAGGAAGCCGTCAAGCCTCGCCCGGAAACCGTCCCGAGTCTCTCCGATGGCCTTGGGCTGATCTTCGATCAGGGACTGGTAGAGCGGGTGAGTAGTGTCTCCTGTTACCGCGATCTTCGAGAAGATGGGGAAGTCGACCGCGTAGGTCGTGCTGCAGAAGGCAGCAATCTCTTCGCTGGTGCCGGGTTCCTGCGCGCCAAAGTCGTTGGCCGGAAAGCCGCAGATGACAAGGCCGTCATCTTTGAAGCGGGTGTAGAGCTTCTCGAGGGCGTCATACTGGGGGGTAAGACCGCACTTCGACGCCACGTTGACGACGAGCAGAACCTTGCCACGGTAGTCCGAGAGGGTGGCTGGCTCGCCGGTGATGCGCTGGAGGGGGATGTCGTAGAGGTTTGCCATGATGGCTCCAGTGTATCTCCCGATGCAAAAAATAATTGTTTGTTCGAAGAAGCACGTTAGTATCTAACTCGGCCATGTCTTTTACCGATGTACTTTTTGGGCGACCCTTGGCGTCCAGTGATGAGCGCGCCGAACACATTGGCGTTGCGGCGGGAATTCCTATATTTGGGCTAGATGCCCTGACAAGTGCGGCTTACGGCCCCGAAGCAGCGATGACGCTGCTGATTCCGATGGGGGTTCTCGGGCTCGACTATGTCGTTCCTGTCGTCTCGGCGATCCTGATCCTGCTCGTGATCGTGTACTTCAGCTATCGCCAGACAATTGAAGCGTATCCGAGCGGTGGGGGATCGTATACCGTCGCGACGGAGAACCTGGGGGAAGGCGCAGGGCTTCTGGCCGCTGCCGCCCTGATGATCGACTACATCCTGACGGCCGCCGTGGGAATCTCGGCGGGTGTTAGTGCGCTGACCTCGGCGGTCTATGAGTTGCACGAGCACAGACTGCTGATCTGCCTGGCGATTCTAGCGGTGCTGGCGATCGTGAACCTGAGAGGTGTGAAGGATACAGGAGCGGCCTTCATCATCCCGACGTTCCTGTTTGTAGGCACCCTCCTCGCTCTCATTGGTGTAGGAGCGGCACGCGTCTACCTCAGCCATGGCCATCCCACGCCCGTGATTGCTCCGCCACCGCCCGCGCTAACCACGGTGAAATATCTCAGCCTGTGGTTGTTGATGAAGACCTTCGCCAGTGGCTGCGCAGCGATGACCGGCGTCGAAGCTGTCTCGAACGGCGTGATGGCGTTCGAAGAGCCGCGAGCCAGGAGGGCACAGCGTACGCTTACGATCATTGTCGTTACGCTGATCGTTCTTCTCTTTGGGATTGCATGGTTGTCGAAGGCCTACGGGGTCACTGCGATGGAGCCCGACGCCCACAACTACCAGAATGTTCTGAGCATCTTGACGACCGCAGTCTTCGGACGTGGATGGTTCTATTACCTCATGACGGGCAGTGTGCTGTTGGCACTGTCTTTGAGCGCGAATACAGCCTTCGCGGATTTTCCTCGCCTGGCCCGCGCCATCTCGCTGCACGACTATCTACCGCACGTGTTTACCCTGCGCGGCAGACGTCTGCTCTACTCGCACGGCATCTATGCGTTGACGGGATTCACTGCTCTGATCCTGATCCTGTTCGGCGGTGTTACCGATCGTCTGATCCCGCTCTATGCCATCGGAGCGTTTCTGGCCTTCACCCTCTCGCAGGCCGGAATGGTTGTGCACTGGATGAAGACGGAGAAGCATCCTGGCCGGCTATGGCATATGTTTGTCAACGCCTTCGGAGCGGTTGCTACAGGTATCACCCTGCTGGTTGTGCTGGTGGCGAAGTTTATGGCCGGTGCATGGGTGACGGCGCTCCTGGTTCCGGTGCTCATCGTCATCATGATGGTGGTCAAGCGGCACTATACAAGGGTGAAGCGGGAGATGAAGGACATGACTCCGCTGAACCTGACGAACCTGGAAGAGCCGCTGGTCGTCATTCCAATGGCACGGTGGGATCGTATTGCCGAGAAGGCGATGCGATTCGGGCTTCTGATGTCGAAGGAGCTGAAGGTTGTACACGTGCATTCGGACGACGAGCCCATGAGTATCGAAGAGGAGTGGGAGGATAAAATCCTCGGTCCGATCAGGCGAGAGGGGCTTCAGCAACCGGAGTTGGTGACGATCCCTTCCACGTATCGTTTTATTATCAACCCCTTGATGGACTACATCCTGGAGCTGGAGCACAACAATCCTGGTAGAAAGATTGCAGTCCTGTTGCCCGAGCTGGTCGTGCGCCACTGGTGGGAGAACGCGCTGCACAATCAGCGCGTACAGCTGCTGAAGCTGCTTCTGCTGTTGAAGGGGAATCAGCGGATTGTCGTAGTCAACATCCCCTGGTACCTGTGAAGCTGACGAACTCCTAGACCGTTGCTGTCGCTGCTTTTTTATAGGTCGGCGACAGCTCGCGCAGATGAGCGACTGCAGCCGGAATCAGCCGGAGTGCCTCGTCGATCTCTGCTTCTGTGGTCAGCTTCGAGAGCGAGAAGCGGATTGTGGCGCGTGCGCGTGCTGCGGACAGCCCCATGGCCGTCAGGACGTGCGATGGTTCGCTGGCGCCGGACTGGCAGGCGCTGCCTCCGCTGACAGAGAGGCCCTTAAGATCAAGCGCGATCAACAGAGCCTCCGCCTCGACGTGATCGAAGTAGATGCTGGTTGTGTTGGCGACGCGGGGAGCGCCTGCGCCATTGACGCCTGTCTCTTCGATCTGTGCGAGGATACCCTGCTCCAGACGGTCGCGAAGGGCTGCCAGCTTTGCCGGGCCATCATTCTTGAGCCACTCGGAGGAAAGCTCTGCCGCTTTACCCAGTCCAACGATTGCCGGAACATTTTCGGTCCCTGCGCGACGCTGGCGTTCGTGCGAGCCGCCGTGGAACATCGGCGACAGCTGGACGCTGCGACGCACGTAGAGCACTCCAATGCCCTTGGGAGCGTAGATCTTGTGCCCGGAGAGAGTGAGCAGGTCGACATCCTTGAGCAGACCCCTTGGGCTCACGTCCAGAGGCAGCTTGCCACCGGCCTGAACCGCGTCGGTGTGGAAGAGGGCTCCACCGGCGTGAGCAATTCCTGCCAGGGCATCGATGGGCTGGATGACGCCGGTCTCGTTGTTGGCGTACATGATGCTGACAAGGCGAGTGTTAGGCCTGAGCGCAGCCAGCAGCGCTGTAGGCTCTACGACTCCCTGTGGCGTGACTGGAAGAAAGGTTACCTCGACACCGCGCGAAACGAGAGACTGTGCAGCATGCAGCACGGCGTGGTGTTCGATCGTCGTGGTGATGAGATGATCGCCGGGCGACAAAACTCCAAAGAGGGCGAGATTGTCACTCTCCGTGCCCCCGGACGTAAAGATGACTTCGGCAGGACGGCAGTGCAGAAGGCCGGCGACGGCTTCACGAGCACGGTCGAGGGCGGCGCGGGCCTGCTGGCCCTGCTGATGGATAGAGCTGGCGTTGCCGTAGTGCTCAAGATAGAAGGGCCGCATGGCCTCGAAGACCTCAGGTAGAAGAGGCGTGGTGGCGTTAGCGTCGAGGTAAATGCGGTGCATAACAGTATTTTACTTCCTGGCAAAGAATGAGGCCTGTTTTGGGACGGGATGCGTACAGAACGCGGAATGGTTCTGGTAGCCTTACCCCGGGTTTCTGTGGATCGATTTGCATGAATTTGGAAGGAGATCAGGGATGAATAAGCGAGGAATGGTGGCATCGGCACTGGTATTGGCGACCTGTTGCGCGACTGGGATGAGGGCGCAGGACAACTCGGCCATGCCAAAGCCTGCGTCCGTAACGAAGATTGAGCCGTCGAAGTCGTTCGATGCGGCGCTGGGTGCGTTCGAAGGGCAATTTATGGGGCTGGCTAAGGCAATGCCCGCCGAGAAGTATGACTTTGCTCCCAGTGCGGCTATCTTTGCGTCCTCGCAAAAGACTGATTATCTGTCGCCAAACAATCAGGGAGTTCGGACGTTCGGCCAGATGGTCGCGCACGTCGCACAGGCGAATTATTTTTATGCCGGCCTGTTGAGCGGGCTTAAGCCCGATGTGGATGCAAAGGCCATCGGAAGTCTGAAGGACAAGGATCAGATCGTTGCGGCCCTGGAGAAGTCTTTTGCCTTCGTCCATCAGGCAATCGGCACCCTTACTACCCAGAATGCCTTTGACAGCATTCGCGGAGATCAGACTCGCGCCAGCTTCGCCGGAGGCGTGATCGCGCATGGTTTTGATCACTATGGGCAGCTGGCAGAGTATTTGCGGATGAACGGAGTCATTCCGCCCGCGAGCGAAAAGCGCTAGTTTGTTTTCTGGTTAAACGTAAGAAGCGCGCCATAATCGGGCGCGCTTCTTACGGTTAAGGAAGGAAATTTTAGCGGTTGCCGATAGGGGTGTAAGGAGCCGGATAGGCAGGCCCGACATACTCCGCACGAGGCCGGATCAGGCGGTTGTCGTCATGCTGCTCGATAACATGTGCAGCCCAGCCGGAGATGCGGCTGACGGCAAAGATCGGGGTGAAGAGGTCGATGTCGATACCGAGCAGGGTGTACGTCGATGCCGAATAGAAGTCGACGTTGGCGTTGAGCTTCTTCTCCTGCTTGACGAACTGCTCGATCTTCTGGGAAAGCTCGAACCACTTCATATTTCCGGAGGTCTTGCTGAGCTCCTCGGACATGCGGCGCAGGTGGGTCGCGCGGGGATCTTCGGTGTGATAAACGCGATGTCCGAAGCCGGAGATTTTCTTCTTCTCTGCGAACATCTTGCGGACGTACTCGACCGGGTCCGCTCCCTCTTTATCAATGGCGTAGAGCAGGCGCATCGTCGCCTCGTTGGCGCCACCGTGAAGGGGACCTTTGAGAGCGCCAATGGCCCCGGTAATTGCCGAGTGAATATCGGCGAGCGTTGCGGCGATGACGCGTGCGGCGAAGGTGCTGGCATTCAGCTCGTGATCGGCGTGCAGAATCAACGCGATGTCGAAGGTACGGGTTGCCGTCTCCGAGGGCTTTTCACCGTTGAGCATCCAGAGAAAGTTGGCTGCATGCGAGAGCGTGGGATCGGCCTCGACGATGTTTTTTCCCTTGCGGATGCGATCGAAGATGGCAACGATCATTGCGATCTGCGAGGTCAGCCGGAAGGCTTTGCGCACGTTGGCATCGTGGGAGTTATCGGCTTCATCCACGTCATAGATGCTCAGCAGGGAGACGGCCGTGCGCAGAACCTGCATGGGGGTCGCATTCGTGGGGACGCTGCGAAGAAGATCGATGATCTTAGGGTCGAGCTTGCGTGCTGCCGCCAGCGTCTTTGAGAACTCCGCCAGCTCGGCTGCGTTTGGCAGCCTGCCAAACCAAAGCAAATAAGTTGTTTCCTCGAAGTTCGAGCGTTGGGCAAGCTCATGAATGTCGATGCCGCGGTACGAAAGCACCCCGGCGTCTCCATCGATCCAGCAGATGGATGAGTTGGTGGCTACAATGCCTTCCAGGCCCTTCGGTGCAACGGCAGTGGACATAATATGAGCTTCTCCAGCAAAACTGAAAGTACATCTGGTTATAGCGCAGCGGCGAAACGATTGTCACGGAGCCTGGGCGAATATCGTAATAGTTGTGCGATCTTGCGCTATTCCGGACGCATGGGAGAAAACTCGCTGAGATCGACCTGGGGCATATCGCCTGAGAGAAGCTGGGCCATAACCACTGCCGTCGCCGGAGCCAGCAGAATACCATTGCGGTAGTGTCCGGCAGCGATGAAGCGTTTTTCGGCGATCTGTCCCAAAAGCGGAAGACCGTCGCTGGTGCCCGGACGAAGCCCGGCCCATGTCTCGATCTCGACTGCGTCTGAAAGATCGGGCAGCAGCTCCGTCGCCCGTGCCCGGAGTCGTGCAATCTCAGTCGGATAGACGGTCTTGTCGAATCCCGCATCTTCCACGGTTGCCCCGATGACGGCACGCCCCGCAGTCGGGCCGGTCGTGCGAGGGACTATATAGATGTCGTGAGCGCGAACGACGAGGTGTAAGGGAAGTGATCGCGGAAGCTCGACGGAGAGCATCTGTCCCTTCCTGGGAAGTGTGCGCACGTGGCCCGGAGGGGTTGGAGTCAGTCCCCACGCCCCTGTGCAGTCGACGAACTGCGATGGGGAGAGAACCTCCGACGCCGTATGAACTTCAACGCATTGGGATGTGGCGCGAACAAAACGAATGGGGGTCCGGCTGCGAAGATCGATCTTTGCGGCGCGGACTGCGGCCAGGAGCGCCTGCGCCAGTTCCTTCGGATCGAGGCTGTGCTCGTCGAGCAGGGCAAACTGGCGCGATCCGGGCTTGAGCTGAGGTAGAAGAATCGAGAGGGTCTCTGCGCTCAGAAGGGTAAGGTCGCGGGCGATTGTGCTCTGACGCGGATGGATCTCCTGCAGGGTGGTGCTGGTCTGGAGCGGAACAGCGATCCCGGACAGATCAAAGAGGCGATCGAGAAAGCGGGGGTAAAGAGAGCGGCTCAGCCGGGAGAGCTGCTGCAACTCCGGCAGATTGTCGGGATCGTCCGCGGCGAGCATTCCCGCGGCCGCAGTAGAGGCCTCGGCGAGTGGCTCGCCTTGATCGAGAACGCTGACGCGGACTCCGCGGCTATGAAGTTCGAGTGCGAGTGAAAGGCCGATGATGCCCGCCCCCGCAATACAAATGTCAGGCTGGTCCATATCATCAGTCTATGGCCTTCGATGAAGAAGAAGAGGATATAGTCTGTTTGTGCCTGTTCGTCACCCTCGTCGGAGACGATGATGAATGGGGCGGTAACACGTCCAAACTACTGCAGTAAGAAGGAGAGTGCGATGGAAGAGAAAGGGTACGTTGAGGAGCGGTCGGTCTCTGGAGCTCTGCTTGCGGTAGTGGCAATCTCACTGCTGGCGGCGCTGGGTGGATTGTTCTGGTGTTACTCCCTTCAAAAGGACCTGGGGGCGGCAAACAAAAAACTTGCCGTGGCTGATCAAAAGAATGTTGATCTGGGGCAGAAGCTCGACGCTACCAATGCTCGCCTGCGCGCTACCAGCGAGACGCTGGGGCAGAGCGTGGGGATGACGCAGAAGCAGCTTGAGCTGAAGGCACAGAGCATTATGGCTCAGCAGAAGCTCGCCCAGGCGAAGCTCGAAGAGGCACAGGCTGCGACGCAGAAGCAGATCGGCGCTGTCTCAAGCGAGGTCTCCAGTGTGAAGACTGACGTTGGTGGAGTGAAGACGGATGTTGCGGCCACCAGAACCGATCTCGAGGAGACGAAGACCCAGCTGACTCGTGTGATGGGCGATGCGGGCGTAATGAGCGGACTGATCGCAAAGAATCATGATGAGCTTGAGATTCTGAAACATAAGGGCGATCGGAACTACTTCGAGTTCACGCTGCAGAAGGGGCAGCAGCCGCTTCTGCTGTCGAGCATCAAGCTGCAGCTGAAGAAGGCCGACCAGAAGCACTCGCGCTACACCCTCAACGTAAGCTCGGACGACCGCGTCATCGAGAAGAAGGACAAGGGGCTCGACGAACCCGTTCAGTTCTATACCGGCAAAGATCCCGTGCTGTACGAGCTGGTGGTGAACTCGATCGAGAAGAACAAAGTCTCCGGATATCTTTCGACTCCGAAGGGTACTAAAACCGCAACGCCATAGCGCATCGCTGCGCAAACACGAAACGGGGGACGCCATCAGCGTCCCCCGTTTGTTTGCCTGTTGTTGGTTTACTTCTTCTTTGCGGCCTTCTTTGCTGCTTTCTTGGCCGGTGCTTTCTTGGCTGCCTTCTTCGTTGCCATTTGCCTATTCTCCCTAGTGATTAGACATTGACCTCTGCAACACGCTTCATTGCAGCTAACGAAGGTATAGATTTACGAAAATTCACTGTCAAGAAAAATCGATACGTTCGCAAATTTTTTTTGAGCGTTATTTTTCCGGTTTTGATCGTGAGCGGTGAGCTTCTGTGAGGATAGAGGGATGGATACCGCTCCAGAAATGCCTCCGGATGGAGAGGAGTCCTATACTGGCGCATTCCATCTTTTCGATTTTGGACTGAGGTGAAGAAATGAATGAGGTAGTAATTGTCGCTGCGGCGCGAACTCCAGTTGGAAAGTTTCAGGGAGCGTTGTCGGAGCTGTCGGCGATTGAACTTGGAGCGGTTGCAGTGCGAGAAGCCGTGCACAGAGCGGGTATTGATGCAGTCAGCGTAGACGAGTGTGTGATGGGATGTGTCCTTCCTGCAGGGCTGGGACAGAATCCTGCTCGTCAGGCTGCGCTTCGCGGAGGTCTTCCGGATACTGTTTCGGCCCTTACTGTGAACATGGTGTGCGGCAGCGGACTGCGCTCGGTAGCTCTTGGCGCGCAGAACATCCTCGCAGGGGATGCGGAGATCGTCGTCGCCGGAGGCATGGAGTCGATGTCGAATGCGCCGTATCTTCTTCCGGGAGCCCGAAAAGGGCTCCGTATGGGAGACAGCGCTGTTGTGGACTCCATGGTTCGTGACGGTTTGTGGTGTGCCTGCGACGATCAGCATATGGGAATGACCGGAGAGCTGGTCGCGGAGAAGTACAGTATTACGCGCGAGCAGCAGGATGCCTTCGCTCTCGAATCGCACCGTCGTGCGGCCCTGGCCTGGCGCGAGGGACGCTTCGATGCAGAGGTTGTTCCCGTCACTCTTCCTCCCAGGAAGAAGGGAAGTGAGCCGGTGGTTGTTCGTCGAGACGAAAGTATCCGTGAAGATGCCTCCATGGAGACGCTTGCGGCCTTGCGCCCGGCGTTCAAGAAAGATGGAACCGTCACGGCGGGGAATGCCCCCGGCGTGAATGATGCCGCCGCGGCTGTCGTGGTTATGTCTGCTGCGAAGGCAGCTGCATTCGGAATCAAACCCCTGGTGAGGATTCGCGCACAGGCCGTCAGTGGCGTCGAGCCCAGGTGGGTGATGATGGCTCCTGTCATCGGTGTACGCCGCGTTCTTGAAAAGGCTGGATGGGACCGGGATGAGGTCGATCTGTACGAGCTGAATGAGGCATTCAGCGTTCAGGCTCTCGGTGTCACGAAGGAGCTTGGCCTTCCTCTCGACAAGGTGAACGTCAACGGAGGAGCGGTGGCCATAGGACACCCCATCGGAGCCAGCGGAGCCCGCGTGCTGGTGACGCTGATTCATGAGCTGATCCGGCGTGATGCCCGCAAAGGTGTCGCTGCTCTCTGTCTGGGAGGGGGTAACTCCGTGGCGATGGCCGTCGAGAGAATGTAATGCAATCAGTGGAGTATCAACATTCCTGTTGATACTCCATCGCTTTGCGGCGCATCCAAGCTAATCATGAGCCAACATGTAGAGCGGTTTACAGGACGTGTCGCCGACTACGAACGCTATCGCAGCCGATATCCCTCCCAGGTGGTCGATATCCTCGTCGAGCGATGCGGTCTCACTCGAGACTCTCAGATAGCAGACATCGGCGCGGGGACAGGAATGCTCTCCGAGTTGTTTCTTGAGCATGGAAACGCTGTAGTTGCGATTGAGCCGAACGACGAGATGCGCTCCTCCTGTGAGCGTCTGTCGCAGGCGTGGCCCGGACTTCTGGTCAAAAAAGGAACGGCCGAATCGACAGGACTCGAAGATGCATCGGTCGATTTCATCGCTGCGGGCCGCGCATTCCATTGGTTCAATCCCGAGCCAACGAAGCGCGAGTTTCAGAGGATTCTTCGACCCGCAGGCTGGATCGTGCTGGTCAGCAACAGCCGTGTGCGAGACGATTCGCCGCAGTCGATGGCCTATGAAACGCTTCTGCGGGATTATGGAACGGACTACGCGGAGAATCGCAGCCGCTATGAGATTGCGCCCCGTATCGACGCATTTTTTGCCGGGGGAGAGCTGTTTCGCGAAGAGATCGCCGGCGAGCAGAGAGTCACCCTGGATGAGCTGATCGGCCTGACCCAGTCTCTCTCCGTCTCGCCGATGCCGGACGATCCTCGCCACAAGCTGATGCTGGACGCTCTCGGCGAATTCTTCTCGAAGTGGCAGAACGATGGGGAGATTGTGATCGCAATAGTTTGCAAACTGGCCTGCGGCAGGTTTACATCCTGAACAGAGTAGCTCCCGGTTGAATCGTTTTGAGGATCGTTCAGCACTCGATGATGTTCAAAGCCAGTCCTGCCAGTGAGGTCTCTTTGTAGCGCGATTGCATATCGAGCCCCGTCTGGTACATCGTCGCTATCACCTGATCCAGCGAGAGCTTATGGCCTTCGGTCTCGTGCATGGACATGCGTGCAGCGTTGATGGCTTTGACGGCTCCCATGCCGTTGCGTTCGATGCAGGGGATCTGGACCAGTCCGCCGATGGGATCGCAGGTCATGCCCAGATTGTGTTCCATCGCGATCTCGGCGGCGTGTTCCACCTGCTCGTTTGTGCCGCCAAGCACAGCGGCCAGGCCTCCCGCTGCCATGGAACATGCGACGCCGACCTCTCCCTGGCAGCCCACCTCTGCTCCCGAGATGCTGGCATTCTCTTTGTAGAGAATGCCGATAGCTGCGGCAGTAAGAAAGTAGCGAACGATTCCTTCATCGCCGGCTCCGTCGATGAAGCGCATGTAATAGTGCGCGATAGCGGGAATAACGCCCGCCGCACCGTTGGTTGGAGCCGTCACGACTCGGCCTCCTGCCGCGTTCTCTTCGTTGACCGCCATCGCGTAGACAGTAACCCAGTCCATGGGGGCGAGTGGATCGCGGGAGCCGTTGGTCTCAAGCTTGCGCACGAGACGAGGCGCGCGGCGGCGAACGTTGAGACCGCCGGGGAGGATGCCTTCGGTGGCAAGTCCACGATCCATGCAGGTCTGCATCGTATGCCAGATCGTAAGGATGCTGGCTTTCACCTGGTCTTCTGGTGACACGGAGGGTACGCCTGTTGCTGGTGGCGGACGGCGGATGGACGTGTCGGCGAGCAGCGCTACTTCGTTGGCAAGCAAAAGATCGGCGATGGAGAGTTTGTGGGTCGCAGCAATTGAGAGCAGCTGGGCTGCGCTCGAAAACGGGTAGGGAACTGTTCGGGTTGTTGCTGTCTTCGAAGACTGCTGGGCTTCGAACTCCTCCGCGGAGAGGATGAAGCCTCCTCCGATGGAATAGAAGATCTCTGTGGCTGCCACGGAGCCATCCGCGAGCAAGGCGGAGAAGCGCATCCCGTTCGGATGCGTCGGCTTTTCGGGATCCGGATACATCTGGTCTCGATGAAAGAGAAGATGTTCTGCCTCAGTGAAGGGAATCGCCGCGCGGTCCAGCAGGTAGAGAGTTCCCGTCGAGCGAATCGCCGCAAGCTCGGACTCGATAGTGGCTGGATCGACCGTATCGGGAGCCTCGCCGGCGAGGCCCAGAAGGATCGCCCGGTCGGTTCCGTGCCCGTGACCCGTGAGGGCAAGCGAGCCGTAGAGGTCTACGGTGACGTGTGCAACGTCGGCAAGTCTGCCTCTCTGGTCGAGGGACTGTGCGAATCGAAGGGCGGCTCGCATGGGGCCGACAGTGTGGGAGCTTGAGGGGCCGATGCCGATCTTGAAGAGTTCGAAGAGGCTCGTGTTCACGATCTCATTGTAGGCGCAAGCATTCGCTGAACAAGGAACGTTTGCGTGAATGCTATACACTGCCAACATCTACCGCCTCAAGGAAACATCAGGCTCAAACAATGCTTTTTAAAGCTCGCAGTGCTGCTGTCTATGGAATTGACGCTCACCTGATCGACGTCGAAGTCGATTTTTCTCAGATCAAGCTGGATAAAGAGCAGTTCAGCACGGTCGGACTCCCTGACGCAGCCGTGCGCGAGAGCCGTGACCGCGTGCGCTCGGCGATCAAGAACTCTGGCTTCGAGATTCCTCCAACTAAAATTACGATCAACCTTGCTCCTGCCGATCTGAAGAAAGAAGGATCGGGATTCGATCTCCCGATCGCCATCGGTATCCTCGGCGCTTACGGTGCTCTCCTGATCAAGGATCTGGATGACTTTCTGCTGGTCGGCGAGCTTGGGCTCGATGGCTCGTTGCGCGCAGTTCCGGGAACGCTTCCGATTGCGGTCGCGGCAAGGGCGAATGGAATCAGGAATGTGATCGTCCCGGCGAGCAATGCTCGTGAAGCCGCAGTCGTCGAGGGCGTCAATGTCTATCCGGTGAAGAGCCTGATCGAGGTTCGGGAGTTGTTGAACTCGGCTGCGAGCGGAACGATCAGCGCCTCACCGCTGGTGATGAAGACGAGCGAGCTTCTGTCCGAGACACAGCATTTTCCCTTCGACTTCAAAGATGTTCGCGGGCAGCATGTCGCCAAGCGAGCGCTCGAGGTTGCAGCCGCTGGTGGGCACAACATCCTTATGATCGGACCTCCCGGGTCTGGAAAGACGATGTTGGCTAAGCGGCTGCCTTCGATCCTCGCTCCCCTGAAATTTGAAGAGGCGCTGGAGACGACCAAGATTCATTCCGTCGCGGGCGTGCTTGACGGCGAACAGGGCCTGGTTTCGCACAGGCCGTTTCGTTCGCCGCATCACACGATCTCCGATGCCGGACTGATCGGGGGAGGAATGGTTCCTCGTCCGGGAGAGGTCTCGCTGGCGCACAATGGTCTGCTGTTTCTGGACGAGCTTCCGGAGTTTCCTCGCAATGTTCTGGAGGTTCTGCGACAGCCGCTCGAGGATGGAACGGTGACGATCTCGCGAGCGGCGATGAGCCTGAGCTTTCCTGCGCGGTTCATGCTGGCGGCGGCGATGAATCCCTGTCCTTGCGGTTACTTCAACGACAAGCGTCGGGAATGCATGTGCACGCCTCCGATGATCCAGCGTTACGTCTCGAAGGTGAGCGGACCTCTGCTGGATCGTATCGATATCCATATTGAGGTTCCGGCGGTGGAGTATAAGGAGTTGCGGGGCGGAGCGGCTGCCGAGGGATCAACTGAGATTCGCGCGAGGGTCCTGGCTGCCCGGCGGCGTCAGCATGAGAGATTCGGTGAGGCCGAGGAGCGGACTCGCGGTTCGAGTAAGGCTGCGTCGCGGCGGGTGTTCGCCAATGCGCAGATGAACACACAGCAGATCCGGACATTCTGCGTTCTGGAGTCTGACGCCGAGCGATTATTGGAGCGGGCGATGCAGCAGCAGGGACTTAGCGCCAGGGCGCATGACCGGATTCTGAAGGTCGCCCGAACTATCGCTGATCTGGATGCTGCGGAGAGTGTTGCCACGAGGCATATCGCAGAGGCTATCCAATACAGGACACTGGACCGGAGTTACTGGAGCTGACCCCCCTCCCCGGTATCTAGTACCTAAAGTATTGATTATTAGGTTGTTAGTTGCGTACTTGTACGGAAGTTTCGTGCTGCTGCGAGCGAAATACAGGGATTCTTCGGCTTCGCCTCAGAATGACGGTTCAAAGGAGGATTTTGCGGCTTTTGGCTATCTCCTATTACCTGACTTTGGCTATATCTCCTATTTTAAGAGTTCTTATCTAATCTTTCGGCAAAAGTGTCAATTTCTATGTCATTTATTATCAATTGCTTGTGTGGGGACTACCTTTTGGTGGGGTTGACTGGAAGGTTTTGGATGGGGTCAGTTCGCGGACTGGGAGTACTCCGTTTTATGGAATTTTTTTACGGGAACTTTCCAAAAATAATTATTGACCTCAGACCATAGAGCATTTACCTTTTCTAAGGTCGATGCTGTCCCACGAAGTTTACGAAGGAAATGCAGGGCAGCTCGAACATTCCGAACACAGGGTAAAAGCCCGGTGTTTGCCTCTGCTTCCTTCTGTTGCATGCCCAGGCGGTTTGAGTCGCGGACGATAATCAGGAGAGACAGGGTAGTTATAACGCGTCGATCAGACGATCACGCGGAAGTGTTTTGTCTGTTTGTATTTTGGTGTAGATAAGATTTGTTTTGTGCGGTTTACAAGAAATGGAATCCCTTTTCGGGGGCTCCGCGTCTAAACAATAGTGGCAGGCGGAAAGCAACGGACCTGCCAAAGATGATTGGAACTGCGGAAGTGAGCGCAAGTCGCTTTTTTACCGCAATGGATATTTGAACAAAGGAGAAGATGATGCGCTCGGATCTCGTTTTTGGAGCCCTCACTCACGTAAAGAACCGCTATGAGCTTTGTCAGCTTGCGTCCAAGGCGACGCGGAAGCTGCACAAGCCGAACACCCGGCTGCAGGATACGACCAATGAAGTTCTGGATCGTTTCAAGGATACGGCTCCCATGGGCGAGAACGAAGCTCCCGTCCGAAAGGTAGAATTGCAGGAGCGCCGCGCGGCCTAACGCGCGGCCTTCGGCCTCAACCTTAACCCTCAACTCTCCGCATTACCCAATTCCATCCCATTCAAATCTCAGATTTCTCAGGCCTCTGCAGGATCCCTTTCAGGCATATCCCGCCTAAGCTTTAAACATCCCTCCAAGTATCGCAAGGTAAAACCATGACAATTTCAGAGTTGAAAGAACACAATATCGCCGAGTTGGGGAAGCTGGCGCGCGGCCTCGATATCGCGGGCACCAGCGGCCTCCGCAAGCAGGATCTTATCTTCAAGATTCTGCAGGCACAGAGCGAAAAAGAAGGCCACATTTTTGCCGAGGGCGTACTCGAGATTCTCCCCGATGGCTACGGCTTCCTTCGCTCTCCGGACTACAACTACCTGCCCGGTCCCGATGACATCTATGTTTCGCCGTCCCAGATCCGTAAGTTCGACCTGAAGACGGGCGACACGATCAGCGGCAACGTACGGCCTCCGCACGAGGGCGAGAAGTACTTTGCCCTGGTGAAGATCGAGGCGATCAACTTCGAGTCTCCCGAAGAGACGCGCAACAAGATTCTGTTCGATAACCTGACCCCTCTCTACGCCGAAGAGCGCGTGAAGATGGAGACGGTGAGGGACAACATCTCGGGCCGCGTGATGGATCTGCTGACCCCGGTGGGCAAGGGACAGCGCGGTTTGATCGTCGCTCCTCCGCGTACCGGTAAGACGATGTTGCTGCAGTCGATTGCGAACTCCATTACCGCCAATCATCCGGAGATCGTGCTGATCGTTCTGCTGATCGACGAGCGCCCGGAAGAAGTTACGGACATGCAGCGGTCGGTGAAGGGTGAGGTTATCTCCTCGACCTTCGACGAGCCGGCGGCGCGTCACGTACAGGTGGCCGAGATGGTGATCGAGAAAGCGAAGCGCCTGGTCGAGCACAAGCGCGACGTGGTGATCCTGCTGGATTCGATTACGCGACTGGCGCGCGCCTACAACACGATCGTTCCTCCGAGCGGCAAGGTTCTCTCGGGCGGTGTGGATTCGAACGCGCTGCAGAGGCCGAAGCGTTTCTTCGGCGCGGCTCGCAATATCGAAGAGGGTGGCTCACTGACCATCATCGCCACGGCTCTGGTCGATACGGGATCGAGGATGGACGAAGTCATCTTCGAAGAGTTCAAGGGAACCGGCAACATGGAAGTGATCCTCGACCGCAAGCTGGTCGACAAGCGCGTCTTCCCGGCGATCGACATTCAGCGCTCGGGTACGCGTAAGGAAGAGCTTCTGATTCCGAAGGAAGACCTGCAGAGGATCTGGATTCTGCGCAAGGTTCTGAATCCGTTGAGCCCGGTCGAAGCGATGGAGCTGCTGACCGACAAATTGGCAAAGACCAGGAACAATCAGGAGTTCCTGCACAACATGAGCTCGATCTAACGAGCTCGGTAAGCGATCACCGGGTCCGGGTGGTGCTGGTCCGGTGACGAAAGGGCGGTCCCTTGTGGGGACTGCCCTTTTCTGTTGTGCGATGAAGGTGTGCGGTGGCGCGGGCGAAATACAGGGATTCTTCGGCTTCGCCTCAGAATGACGGTCGGTTGATTGTGCGCCTCAGAATGACGGCTAAATGGCTTGCGGTTGGGAATGACGGCTAATTGATTGTGCGGCTCAGAAGGGCAGCTAGCGGAGGCCGCCGGAGGCGAACAGGATCTCTCCGGTGAGCCAGCCGGAGTCGTCGGAGGCGAGGAAGATGGCGATGGGAGTGATGTCACGAGGCTGGCCGGTGCGTCCTAGTGGGGTCTGGGCCTCGCGCATCTTCTGCCACTCGCCGCCGATGAAGCCGATGGCGTGTGTGCCTTCGGTTTCGACCAGGCCGGGATTGATGGAGTTGACGCGAATCTTTCTGGGGCCGAGCTCCTTTGCCAGCACGCGGGTGATGGAGTCGACCGCTCCCTTGGTTGCGGTATAGAGGACCGAACTGGGTGGGTTGGTGGAGGTGACGCTGGAACCGATGTTAATGATGCTTCCGCCTTCGGGGCCAAAGTGCGCTATGGCCTCCCGGGTAGAGAGAAGCAGGCCGAGGACGTTGATATTGAAGAGGCGGTGAAACTGATCTTCGGTGATCTCCGGCAGGGGAGCGAACTGATAGATTCCGGCGTTGTTGACGAGAAGATCGAGTCTTCCGAACGCCTTGACGGTCTCGGCGAAGAGACGTTTTACGTCGGCTTCGTTGGTGACGTCACCCTGCACGGCGAGAGCTTTGCCGCCATGACTGGCGATCTCGGCGACGATATTTTCTGCGTCCTGCGCGCTGGAGGCATAGTTGACGACGACGCTGGCTCCCTCTTGCGCAAGGCCCTTCGCAATATCGGCTCCGATACCCTTGGAGGCTCCGGTGACGACGGCAACCTTACCGATCAATCTGTCCATGCGGATTCTCTTGTCGTTGCAAATGAAAGGGCGCAGTGTCTGACTGCGCCCTTGCTGAAGCGGTTGGATTAGCGGCTTCCACCGGAGGCAACGAGGGTCTCGCCGGTGAGCCAGCCGGAGTCGTCGGAGGCGAGGAAGACGGCGATGGGAGTGATGTCGCCGGGTTGGCCGATGCGGCCGAGCGGGGTCTGGCTCTCGGCGAACTTCTGGAAGTCGCTGCCGATGAAGCCTGCAGAGTGAACGCCCTCGGTCTCAACCATGCCGGGGTTGAGGGAGTTGACGCGGATCTTCTTGGGGCCAAGCTCTTTCGAGAGAACGCGGGTGATGGAGTCGACTGCGCCCTTGGTGGCTGTGTAGATGACGCTGGTGGGCAGATTCAGCTCGGTGACGGCTGAGCCGATGTTGATGATGCTGCCGCCGTTGTCGCCGAAGAGCTTAACGGCCTCGCGGGTAGAGAGAAGCAGGCCGAGAACGTTGGTGTTGAAGATGCTGTGGTAGCCCTCTTCGGTGATCTCCTCGATGGGAGAGAACGTGTAGACGCCCGCGTTGTTGACGAGGATGTCGAGCTTGCCGAAGGCCTTCGTGGTCTCGTTGAAGAGGCGCTGAACGTCGGCTTCTTTGGCTACGCTGCCCTGGATGGCGACGGCCTTGCCGCCCTGCGCGGTGATCTCGGCGACGACCTTGTCGGCTCCTTCTTTACTGGAGGCATAGTTCACGACGACGGAGGCACCCTCTTTTGCGAGACCTTTAGCGATGTCGGCGCCAATGCCCTTGGATGCACCCGTTACGACTGCCACTTTTCCTTTTAGCTTGCTCATGTTTCCATCCTCTCGAAGTCCACTTCTATAATTCGACAAACATCTAATTGATGTGGAGGGGTGGGAAAAGATTCTTTGTGTAATGGCGAAAAATAAGTGCTGATTTTGCCTGGGGTTGAGGAGAGAGTTTTCGGGTAGAGATGCGGCGGGGGAGGGGCGAAATACAGGGATTCTTCGGCTTCGCCTCAGAATGACGTGTGTGGGGAGAGGAGAGGGTGGTGGTTATTTCTCCTCTCTTTGGGTTGGTTTACTTGCTCAGGTAGCGTTCGAGGACTTGAAGGAATTGGGCCAGCCAGGCTGGGTGAGCGGGCCAGGCGGGACCGGTGACGAGGTTGCCGTCGGTGATGGCGTCGGTGACTTCGAGGGGGACGAAGGTGGCTCCGGCGAGCTCGACCTCGGGGGCGCAGGCGGGGTAGGAGTTGACGCGCTTGCCGGCGATGACGCGGGCGGCGGCGAGGAGTTGCGGGCCGTGGCAGAGCGCGGCGATGGGCTTGTCTGCGCTGTCGAAGTAGCGGATGATCTCAAGCACGCGTTGGTTGAGACGGAGATACTCAGGAGCGCGACCGCCGGGGAGGACGATGCCGTCGTAACTGGCGGGATCGACCTGATCGAAGTCGGCGTTGAGGACGAAGTTGTGGCCGGGTTTTTCGGAGTAGGTCTGGTCGCCTTCGAAGTCATGAATGGCAGTGCGGACGCGGTCGCCGGATTTCTTGTTGGGGCAGACGGCGTGGACGGTGTGGCCTACCATCTGGAGAGCCTGAAAGGGAACCATGATCTCGTAGTCCTCGACGAAGTCGCCGACGATCATGAGGAGTTTTGCGGGCTTGAAGGGAGAGGATGTTGCGGCGGCCATGATGCTCCTTTGTGAGGTTAGTAGCCGTTGGCGATGAGGTACTGCTCAGTGAGGGTGAAACGGTCGGGGCTTTCGCTCCGACGTTCGGCGTACTTGCCGAGGATATCGACTTCGATGTTGAGGGTGTCTCCGGGAGACAGGGTTCTGAGGTTGGTTGCGGAGTACGTGTGCGGAATGATGGCAATCTCGACCTGGTTGTCGTGGATGGAGGCGACGGTCAGGGAGATGCCTTCGACGGTGATAGAGCCTTTTTCGACGACGTAGCGCACGAGCGAGTCGGGGATGGTGAAGCGAAGGCGGTAGTCGGTGGCGTCGCTGTCGAGGGTGATGGGATCGAGTGCGACGAGGGTCGCGGTGGAGTCGACGTGACCCTGGACGACGTGTCCGCCGAGAGGAGAGCCGGCGGGGGTGGGGAGCTCGAGATTGACGATGGTGTCGGGCCTGAGGCGCGAGAGCGTGGTGCGTGCGATGGTCTCTGCGGCGAGATCGGCGGAGAAGCGCGGAGGAAAGGCGTTGGGTTCTATGTCGAGCGCGGTGAGGCAGACTCCGCTGACGGCGACCGAGTCACCCGTATTGAGGCGGCTGACGA
>Ga0255336_100673_pt1 | contig 43112 bp, 38 predicted proteins | sample MeOH1_35cm_T3_17_FD_189102 | JGI IMG/M metagenome (GOLD analysis project Ga0255336, IMG submission 189102) | Sandy soil microbial communities from University of British Columbia, Vancouver, Canada - MeOH1_35cm_T3_179 | ecosystem: Engineered > Artificial ecosystem > Sand microcosm > Unclassified ...
ATCAGTCACCCAAAAAAGAAGGCGCTCAACAGGCAGAGAGCGCCTCTTTAACACGCCGCGTCGGAGTCGACGCATTAATCGAACGAAAGAGCCGCGCGGATTTTTCAAGTCCGCGCGGTTTTTTTATGCCCGTACGCGGCTCGCCCATCTTCGGCCACTCATGGTCGACGTGGTGCCGCCTTGCGCGGCGAACGCTTACCTCACCCCGGAGCGCCGCCGCGTAGAGCCAGATTTGGCGTCGGCGAGTTCCCGGACGCGCCCGGCGGCGACACGGTGCGCGAAGCCCTACCCGGTCACGCCCCACTTGCGCGGATCTCCCATACGGATTACGTTCTCTTTACAATTGAGCCGGCCTTCCTGGCGATCGGCCGCGACGTGCGGCCACGACGCGCCCAGCCATGTCGTGGCGCCGGCCGAGCGATTTCGCCGGCACTTCAGGAAGGCATTCGCCGCCGCCGATTCGGGCGGCGCAAGTTAATCGAGCTGTTCGTTATCCGCCCCTAATGATCCAGAAGAAGAAATCGCAATCTCACGACCCCTACGCGCCCGTCGCGAAGAACCAGTTGCTGGCCGCGCGCCTGCCGATGTGGCGTTCGAAATTCATCGTCCTGCTGGTGTTCGGCGCGTTCGCCTCGCTGACGGGGCGCGCGTTCTGGGTGCAGGTGGTGAACCAGGATTTCTACGTCGATCAGGGCCAGAAGCGCTACCAACGCACCATCGAACTCGACGCGACACGCGGGCGGATTGTCGATCGCAACGGCTCGATGCTCGCCGTCAGCCTTGCGACCTACGAAATCTGGGCCTCGCCCAAGCTGATCGACGAAGCCGCGGTCGCGCCGCTCTCCAGGCTGCTCGATCTGCCGCTGGCGGAGTTGCGCAGGCGTCTGAACGGCGACAAGACCTTCGTCCTGCTCAAGCGCCAGGTGGACGCGGAGACCGCCGGGCATCTGTCCAAACTGGGCCTTGCCGGCATCACGCAGATCGCGGATTCGAAGCGCTTTTATCCCGAAGGCGAATCCGCGGCACACGTGGTCGGTTTCACGGATATCGAGGACAACGGCCAGGAAGGTATCGAACTCGCCGCCAATGAACAACTGCTCGGCGTGCCCGGCCAGCGCGAAGTGATCCGCGACCGTCTGGGGCGCGTGGTGTCCGAGACCCGGCCGCTGGTGCCCGCGCAGAACGGCGAAACTATCCACCTGACGATCGACCGGCGGATTCAGCAGCTCGCTTACGCGCAACTGAAGGAGGCTGTTGCCCGACATCACGCCGAAGCCGGCAGCGTGGTGGTGCTCGATGCCCGCAACGGCGAAATCCTGGCGCTCGCCAACTACCCGAGCTTCGATCCGAACGACCGCGCCCGCCTGACCGGCCGCCAACTGCGCAACCGCGCGGTGGTCGACACTTTCGAGCCGGGTTCGACCATCAAGCCGGTGGTCGTCGCACTGTCGATCGACGAGGGCAAGGTGCGGCCGCAGAGCATTATCGACACCGCGCCCGGCTGGTACAGGATCGGCCCGGCCGTGATTCACGACACCTCGAATCACGGCGCGATGAGCGTCGCCGAAGCGGTGCAGAAGTCGAGCAATATCGCGCTCGCCAAGCTCGCGCTGAATCTGCCGGCCGAAAAGATCTGGACCAAGTATCAGGAATACGGGCTCGGTCTGCGCCCCGAGCTGACCTTTCCGGGCGTAGCGTCGGGCAAGGTGCGGCCGTATAAACGCTGGCGTCCGATCGAACAGGCCACCATGGCGTATGGCTATGGGCTCTCCACGTCGCTATTGCAGATCGCACAGGTCTACACGGCCTATGCCGGCGACGGCACGATGCATCGCGTCAGTCTGTTGCGCAGCGGGGCGGGTAACGTCGAGCAATCCGCGGACGCGGGTCATGCGGTCACGACGCCGGCCACCGCGCGCGCCATCCGCTCAATGCTGGAAATGGCGACCGGCGTGGGTGGCACCGGGCGCGCGGCAACGGTGGAAGGCTACCGGATCGGCGGCAAGACCGGCACGGCGCGCAAACAGGTCGGCGCGACTTACGCGAAGAACCGCTACCGTGCGCTGTTCGTCGGCATGGCGCCGATGAGCGACCCACGGCTGATCGTCGCGGTGATGATCGACGACCCGGCGGGTAAGGCGTTCTACGGCGGAACGGTGGCCGGCCCGGTGTTCAGCGGCGTGACGGGCGGAGCGCTGCAGTTGCTCGGCGTGCCGCCGGATGCGCCGGCGATCTGAATGCGGCGAATTCCCGCAGCACGCGCCGCTCAACCGGCCGTGTGATCGCCGCTTGCGCTCACCAGCGCTTCGATGCGATTACGGCCGTTGCGTTTGGCCTGGTACATCGCGCGATCGGCTTCCTCCATGATCGCGCCGCCTAACGTGGCGGCTTCGGTCGGCGTGCCACTGACCATCCGCGACGCCACGCCGATCGACACCGTCAAGGCGATGCGTTCGCCATGATCGTCCTGCAAAGCCAGCCTTTCGACCGCCAGCCGCACGCGCTCGGCGACGGTGAGCGCGTCGGCCCGGTCGCCTTGCAGCAGCGCGGCAAATTCCTCGCCGCCGTAACGCGCCACGGTATCGCCCAGACGCACCTGCTGCCGCACACAAGCCGCCACCGCCGCCAGCGCGCGGTCGCCGGTCTGATGGCCGTAGGTGTCGTTGATCCGCTTGAAGCTGTCGATATCGATGAAAAGACATGCCACCGGCATGCGATAGCGGACGGCGCGCATGACTTCCTCGCGCAGCCGCTCGTCGAAATAGCGGCGATTGGCGAGGCCTGTCAACGAATCGGTCATGCCCAGTTGCTTGAGCCGCTCGCGATGCGCGACATTGTCGAGGCTCGCTGTCACGATGCTCGCGAAGCGCTCCAGAATGTCGGTGGCCATGCCTTGACCGAACCGCGCCGCGTCGTCACTGCCGAGCCAGAGATAGCCGCTGATCGTATCGCCGGAGGCAAGCGGCAGCAGGATCGCACTTGCCGGCACATCTTCCGCATCACCGAAGAAAGCGCGCCGCACGGTGTCGTTCAGTTCGCGCAGTGTGCCGAGCCACGGCCGGCCGTCTTCGCACAGACCTTGTGCCGCAAGGCCGCCTTCGCGCGAAGTTCGCAAGCGGGGCTGATCGAGTGCCAGCAAGGCGACCGGTTCGAGCAGTTCACGCAGCATCGGCGCGCGGTCGTCGAGCCAGAGCGTCACGCCCGCCAGCGAGAATTCCTGCGGCAACTGACTGAATAGCGTGTCGAGAAAGGACGCGAAGTCCTGCGCGCCGATCAACCGTAGTTCCACGTTCTGGAAGCGGCGTAGCGTGCGCTCATTGTGCTGCACGGTATCGACGAGCGAGCGAAGACGCTCGGCGAGCGGCGTTTGGGCGAGATTCGTCACGTTGTGAGGTGCAGGCCCGAAGGCGGAGCGGGGTTGGCGGCCCCAACCACTCTGATAACGGCCAATTTCGCGAGGGCTTGAGGGTGCGCACCGCCTACGCTTTTGCGCGATCTTAAGTCTCGCTTAATTCTTTGCTGTAACCATGAGGCACAACATCCCCTGTTGAAGCCGCCAGAACATCGGCGGCGCTTTTTCTCCGGGGTGTCGACGACGCGCCAGAAGACGGGCTGCAGGCCCGCGAAGAAGGAGTCAAATCATGGATGAAGACACGGTATTCGAGCATCTGCGCGCCATGCCCGACAACGAATGGGTCCGGCAGATTCACTCATGCAAGGTCTCGGACCCGCTGCAGCATCCTTGGGGGCGTTCGTACCGGCTCGTCGAATGGACCATGAAGCACACGCCCGAATCGAGCCGCCGGGTGGTGCCCGCCGAAAGCACGCCGCTTGAAATCGCTCAGGCTGTCGTCTCGCACGTTCCGGGCCGGCGCTTCTGCCAGCAGAGCGACGAGTAGTAGCATACGAAGGCGCAGGTTGCGTGCGACGCATTCATCGCGCTAGCCGTCTGGCGCGATCGATACGCAGTAGTCCAATGCATCGTCCAGCCGGTCGTTGCCCCAGAACATTTCATCGCCCACAAAAAATGTCGGCGCGCCGAAAATGCCCCGGCGCGCGGCCGCTGCGGTCTGTTCACGCAAGCGCAGTTTGTTCGCGTCGCTTTGCGCCTCGGTGATGATCTGCTGCGCGGGCAAACCCAATTCGCCGAGCGCCTCGCTCACCACCTCCAGCGAACCGATATCACGGTCACGCGCGAAGTTCAGTTGCATGATCTCGCGGCAATAGGCGGCCATCCATTCGCGATCCGCGCCGAGCAACGCCACGCGCATGGCGAGAAGTGCTGCACGTGGAAATGTGGTGGGACGCCTCAGTGCAATGCCATATTTGCGGCATTGCCGCTCCATGTCCTTCCACACATACGCGCCCTTCTCTTTCTGCAGCACGAATGGCGAATCGTCGAAACCGAGGCCGCGAAAAACAGGGCCCAGCAAGAAGGGGCGCCAGCAAATCCGCGCGCCTCGCGCCGCAGCCAGCGCTTCGATGCGCATGACGCTGAGATAGCTGTAGTTGCTGCCGAAGTCGAACCAGAACTCGATTTCCGGCGCACGTGTGGTCGCGCAAGCCGCGGCGTCGCTCATGTTTGCCCCTCCGATCGTATGCAGGTACATGGCGACCGCCGATGCCCCGCGTCTTGCAAAGCTTAACAGTCGCGTGGTGCGCTTATCCCTATGATGGCTCTTCGCTCCGCCACGTCAGATGGTCATACATCATGCGCTATCCCTACGACATCCTTACCGCCACGTGTCTTTTCATCATCGTGGTCTCGACGTCCATCATGCTGGCGCTGTGCTGAGCCAATCGGGCCGCCTTTCGCGCAGGTGGTAAGCCCGCGAAAGTGCTCTACGCGGTTCCGTAAAGAGACGGGATATACTGTACGCATATACAGTACTTTTCGTCTGAGCAATGCGCCTTCCACACTTCGAACCTCCCACGCTCGCCGAATTGCGCGCCTGGTGGCGCACCCGCGACGAGCAGGCCGTTCAGCGGCTCATCCTCGAAATCCAGCGGCAGCGGCTCACGCTACTGGAACTGCGCAATCTGATCGACTGCGGCGTCCAGCAGGCGCGCGCAGCGGACCGCACGCTGGTTGAACGCGGCGAACCGTTGATGACGCTGCGCATCAGGATCGCCCAGGAAGTGCTGCGTGTCGGCGACATCGACGATACGCAGCAGATGAGCCGCACCCAACAGGAAAGGCTCGCGGTTCGCACCGAAGGCCAGATGGAATATGCGCGCGAAGGCCGTCTCAGGCGACAGCGCCGCAATATCTAGCCACAACGCGGTCGCGCTACTCCCGCAGTGACGGGCAGCAACGTGCGTGGATTGCTCAACGCGTTTTCAACGCGTTTGCGTCGCCACACGCAGGCCGAGCGAAATGAACAGCACGCCGATGATCCTGTTCTGCCAGCGCGTCAGCCACGTCAAACGCTTGACGAGTTTGCCCAGCGGACGAATGGTCAGCACGATCAGCGTCGTATAAAGCGCACTCATGCCGACAAAGATCAGCCCGAGCGTGGTGAACTGCAAGAACGTGGAACCGTGTTCGGGATGAACGAATTGCGGCAGAAACGCGAGAAAAAACAGCGCAGTCTTAGGGTTCAGCACTTCGGCGGGAATGGCCTGAAAGAAAGCCTTCGCGGCCGATACCGGCGCCACGGCCGGCATATGCGCGCCCGCCTGTTTCTCGCGCAACGCGCGAACGCCCAGATAGACGAGATAGGCCGCACCGACGAACTTCACCGCATTGAAGGCCAGCGCGGAGGTCATCAGAAGCGCCGAGAGGCCGACCGATGCGCCCAGCGTATGAATGAAATCGCCAACCGCGATACCGAGCCCCGTGAGAATGCCGGCCTGGCGGCCGCCATGCACCGTGCGCGTCAAAACCAGCAGCACAGCCGGACCGGGAATCAGAAAAAGCCCGAGTACAACGGCAACGAAAGTCCCTAACGTGGATAGATCCAGCATGCTGTCTCCTTGATGACGCGCGCCGAGTTTCGCGGAAGGGCGCACGCGTTCAGCAAAAGATTGTAGACGAAGGCGTGCAATTTCATTGGAGCGCGGCAGACGATAGTCACCACGGCGAAAAACACGGCGCTCAAGGCGCGCATGCGCCGCGACGCCAGATCCATCAGCAGGCGCCGATCCGTTACCATGACGGGCACGGTGCCGCACGCGGCCCGTATTTTTCATCCACCGAAGTCTTTGCCTTGCCCACTTATACCCTGCCCGCGCCGTTGAGCGCAGAACTCGAGATTCGCAAGAGCCGATTTATTGCGTATGCGATACCGGTCGCCGACCGCGACGCCGCGATGGCCGAATTGCGGCGTCTGCGCGACGAGCATCCCGCCGCGACGCATGTCTGCTGGGCGCTGCTGGCGGGCGGCCAGTCCGGCATGTCCGACGACGGCGAGCCGTCCGGCACCGCCGGCCGGCCGATTCTCGAAGTACTGCGGCATCACGATCTGGACGGTGTGCTGGCCGCCGTCGTGCGCTACTACGGCGGCGTGAAGCTCGGCGCCGGTGGACTCGTGCGCGCGTACACGGACGCGATCGCTTCGGCTTTACTGGATGCGCCGCGCGTCGAACGGATCGCTCAGGTTTCGCTGACCGTCGAAGTGAGCTACGCCGACGAAGCGAAAGTGCGCCGATGGATCGATGCCGAAGGCTATGCGCTTGTGGACAGCGCCTACGCGATGCTGGTGAAGATGACGATCCGCTTGCCCGTCAACGCGGTGGATAACGCCCAGCGAGCGCTGGTGGACATGACGCAGGGGAAAGCCGGGTTCTTCTGATGGCTCGACGATCCGCAGGCCAGACCGCTGCTCGCTTCTTTGCAACCCTCGCCTGACTATGCGAGCGGTTCGATCTCATAGCAGTCGCTGTTGCCGTTCGCCTGATCATTTGATATGTCATCCTGAGTACTTTCCGAGCCACGCGAGCAAGCCCTGTGCGTGTCCGATGCGCACAGTTTTCATGCGCCGCGGTTATTGTCGTGAGATAACGGCATTCGCATCGATTTGGCTCGGGCGCCGATCGATGCGTGGACGCCATCCTCTATTGACGCTGTGTCTCTTGCAGCGCCTGCTGGCTATGATGGGCACACCCGTTTAAACCTCCGCGAATCCGGGCCGCGACCTCATTAAGAGACGCACGGATCCAGGTCGCTGTTACCATGTCGTTTATTCCCCGGAATGACTCAATTTAAAAGGGTAATCCCTCTGACTTCGACCGCCGCTTTTTCCAGCACAGCGCCTGAGTCGCCGCATTGGAGCGCGCCTCTGCCGCAATCGCTCAGTCCTACCCATTCACCCCTGGCAACGACCATGCTCAAGGGATGCGGCACGATCGCGCTACCGCTGATGCTCTCTGCCTGCTCGTGGTCGTGGTTCGGCCTGAATAGCGCGCCGCGCGCGGCGGCGCATCCAACCGGCTGGCTCAGCGTCGCCCCCGCCCGTGACTTCCCCTACATGCCGGCCCGCAATGGACAGGTCTCACCGAACCGCATCGAAAACACGGCGATGACAGGCATCGTGCTCAAAGACGATATCAACGAAACCGTGCGCAACGGCATTGTGAACAGCCTGAAAATCGCCGGCTTTCATCTCGACTCGGGCAAACGGGTTCTCAGCGGAAGTATTGAAAAATTCACGGTGGACGACACGCGCTCCACAGCGTTCTGGACGCTGAAAATGCGTTATGTGGTAACTGATGCCACGACTCAAAAGGTCGTGTTTTCAACCACCAAAACGGTTAAACAGAAATCACCCAAATTCACCAATAACACCATCGCCATTGAAGACACGGTCAAGCTGAGCGTCGACGCGTTGATCGGCGATCCGGGCTTTGTCAAAGCGGTGAATTGAGGGCGCCGACCGCGTAGCCCCGGACCGGTTTCGCTACAATGAACTGGAGGAAGATATATCGCGCGGGCCGCCGTCTTGCCGTGTGATAGATCTCCAGCGTCCATTCACCGCTCGAGCCGTCATGTCCATCACCGCCTGGCTGTTCTTTCTGCCCGCCTGCTTCGCGATCAATCTCGCACCCGGGCCCAATAATCTGCTGTCGATCAATGTGGCGGCGCGCCATGGTTTCATGACCGCGTTCGTCGGCGGCACGGGTCGCCTGATCGCATTCGCCATGATGCTAGTGCTTGCAGCGACAGGCCTTGCAGTTGTGTTGCACGCGTCGGAGTGGTTCTTTCTCGCGATCAAGCTGGCCGGTGCCGCCTATCTGATCTGGCTCGCCATCCAGCTGTGGCGCAGCGACGCGCCTACCCTCGACACGGCACAGCAGCACGATGCCTCGCTTGCGCGGGTCACTCGGCGAGAGTTCCTCGTGGCCGCCGGCAACCCGAAGGCCATTCTGGTGTTCACCGCGTTCCTGCCGCAGTTCGTCGATATCGCCAAGCCTATGCTGCCGCAGTTCGCGGTGCTGGGTCTCAGTTTTCTGGTGCTGGAATGGTTTGCTATCGCGCTGTATTCGTGGGCGGGGATGTATCTCGGGAAATGGCTGGTGCGCGCGCGGGTTCGGAGGTGGTTTAATCGCTGCTGTGGGTGTTTTCTGGCGGCGATCGGGGTGGGGTTTTTGATGGCCAGGCGGGGGTGAGCACATACGGGCAAGGCATTCAACTGCCCTGCCGTGGCTTGACGATTCGAGCAGGGACGCCTGCCACCGTTACATTCGGCGGTACGTCGAACGTGACCACGGCATTCGCTCCGATCTTCACGTTCCGCCCAATCGTCACCGGCCCCAATATGCATGCGCCCGCGCCGATCAGAACGTTGTCCTCGATTATCGGCGCGCCAGGCTGGCCGCGGCCCCCAATTACCACGTTGGGTGCAATGACGATATCGTTACCTAGCACCGCGTGCCGGTGTACCACGATACCGAGCCCCTGATAGCCGAATATCACGTTGCGCCCCACTATTACCGACGGCGGCAAGGATACAGAAAAGACCACGCGGTTAAAAACCTTCAACGCCCAAGGCAGAAAAGGCACGTGCAGCCGATAAAGCAGATGCGCAATGCGATAAATGTGCAGCATGAAAAACTTCCCTTTCCACAGTCCGTGCAACTGGTCTACCCCGGCTACCGCTGGACGATCAAAGCCTTACCCAACATCAGTGCGAACTTGCTGTTCGTGACCAGATAGCGGCGCCACATACGACGCGGTTCCTGCAGGACACGGAAGAACCACTCCAGACCGGCTCTTTGCATCCACCGAGGCGCGCGGCTGACTTTACCGGCCACGACATCGAACGTTCCGCCAACCCCCATTACGAAATCGACACCGAGCGCGGCCTGCCAGCGGTTGATAAAATTTTCCTTGGTGGGCGAGGTAATCGCCACGAACAGCAGTCGTGCGCCTGACTCGCGGATCCGGTCGACAACGGATTGCTGGTCGTCGCCGAAATAACCGTGATGGTATCCGGCGATTTGCAGACCGGAATAGCGGGCTGTGCATATCGTGGCGACGCGTGTGACGACCTCATCGGTCGCGCCGAGCAGAAACACCGGAAGTCCAAGCTTCGCCGCCTCCGCCAGCAAGCGGTCGAATAGATCGACGCCGGCAACGCGCTCAGGCACCGCGTGACCAAGCATTCGCGCGGCCCAGATCACGCCCATCCCGTCGATATTGATCAGATCGCAATCCTGCACCGACTTTGCCAGTTCCTTGTCGGCCTGCATGTGTACGAGCTTCGCCACATTGACCACGACATGCTGGGTGAACTGCCTTGCATTGACGCGAGTTACGATTTCGGCAACCGTTTCGTCCATTGTCGCCGCATCCATCGGACATCCAAACACTTCAATACGCTTCATAACACCACTCTGTTAGTTCCCTGACACCCACCCATGAATAGCTTGCCGCGGGTGTAGTCTTTATTTCTTCGACACCGAGACCGGTCCATAAAACAACGTGATCTCGCTGACGTCCGACACCGAACTCTTCCACCCAGACTTGTACAGCCCCATTTTCAGATACGCGTCCTGTACGCCTATATAGGCGTTCGGCACCCCTTGCGACGCGAACACCAGATGTCCGTCCTTCCACAACTGAGTCGAAGCGTGGTAACCAGAATCGTCGGCAACATAGCGCAGCGACCAGTTGACCCACTTGCCCTTGTCAACGTCGGCGCAGCACAACCACTTGCCTGCGGAAACGGTCGCAGTATTCACCCCTCCCCGCTCCGAAATGGCGTACTGCTTACCCTGCAAACTCAGCGCGATTGTCGGGCCGCCCGTCCATTCGCCCTGGTGTACCTGAGTGATGATGACCGCCTGTTTGGCGTCGAAGGTAAATCCAACCGGTATGAGCGTGCTCCATCTGATCAGATAATCCGGTCCTTGCGAAAAACTCACCGCTTTCGGAAAGATCAATTCCGCGCGGGGCACGCCGTTCGCGATCCTCGAAAAGTCCTCGGATTGGAACATATGAACTCGTAAAGCCTTTCGTCCGCCCACCACGGGATCGTCGACCACGGTGATATCGCCGGGATTTGCCTGAACGCCGATGCCGGCATCGATACCGTGGTCCCATCCGGTCGAGAAAATCCTGTCATACGTGCTCGCCAACGCGGTCATTTGCGGATCGGTCCAGGCAATTCCGATATCCTGGGCGCGAGCAATACTTAAGGTTCCTAAAAGACAAATTAGCGTCAATCGATATGCCCATCTCTGCCTCATATAAGTCACGCCCCCCTGAATCCGCTTACTTGCCGATAACAACGAACATACTGACTGACAATCGCATCAACCGAATAACGGCTCAAGGCTCTTGATACCGCCTGCCGCCCCATCGCACGCGCAAGTTCAGGACTCTCCATCAAATGCCGGATTCTCTCCGCGAGTTCGTGTGCGTCGCCGCAACGGACGAGATAGCCTGTCACGCCCTCCTCGACCAGATCGAAGAATCCGCCGACGCGCGTGCCAATCACGGGGCGTCCGATAAACATCGCCTCCAGTGTCGAGATGCCGAACGCTTCAAAATGACTCGGCATGCAAAATACGGCCGCGTCGCGATAGAACGCGAGTTTTGCATCGCCCTGCAACCAGCCGACAAAGCGGACCTGGTCGCTTACGCCGTATTCGATCGCTGCGCGAGTCCACCTATCCGTATCGCCGGCACCGGCTAGCCGCAACTGAACCTTAAGGCCCTGCCGATTCAGCGCCGCAATCGCCCTCAGCAATTCGTCGAGCCCCTTACCTTCCGTGAATCTGCCGGCAAAGGCGACATATCGCGTCATGTCCGCGCCCTTCCCGTCCGAGGACTCGGGCAAAGCCGCACCGGCCGCCAACTCGGCGCTATACGCCGTATTCCCGATCACATACAGATTGTGCGTAATGCCTCGATGACCCTGGAGCTCTGACGCAATTGCCGACGACACAGCCACCACGGCGTCCGCCCCGCGAATGAAGCACGACACCGCTTTACGAGTAGTCGGTCCATTACTCGCCCAGAAATCCTGGAAATTACCCGCATGCAGATGAAAAATGGTCTTCTTGCCGAACAACCGGGCAAGAAGGTACAACAGGAATTTCCGATAGAACGACCCACGGACCGACACATGGAAATGAATCAGGTCAACACCTTTGAGCACCGCAAACAGAAAGCGAGGAATGTCGACTAGCGCAAAACACAGCAGCGATCTCATGCTCTGGAAACCATGTGTTTCGAAGATGGCCACAACGACGCCCGCATGCCGAAACCTCGCCCGCTGTGCGCCGAGTTCAGCGAGAACAGATGCAATGCCGCCTCGCTGACCTTGTCCCGGTCCCACGTGCAGCACGCGTAACGGCGCCGCTTCGTGAGACAGGTTTGGGTTATCGTCCTGGCGCTTACTCATCGTTCCACCTTTTCGTTAAAGGGCGGCGATGCCGCGGCGCGTTCGACGAGCACGGCGATCATGGCCAGGTACGGGCTGACGATCGCCGACACCAGCACGTGCCCCGCCGTGCAGGCCATTGCCATCAAGACGATATAAAACCACTTGCCGAAACCCGGCGCCGCACCGCATCCACCATGCAAAAATGCCTTCGCCACGCCCCACAAATAGAAGATACCGACCGGCACACCCATCGCCAACATCAGATCCGGAACATCGATCTCAACCAGATAACGCACTACCGGATAACCGCCCGTGAACAGCGGGACATAGGCTTCCTTTGCTACTTCGTCCCATACGTTTGAAAACTTGACATCACGCCCGGACAAAATCATGGTAAATACTCCACCGTTGCCCGCGTGATCACGTTGATACATGAAATAATTCAGACTGAGATCGACGGCGCTTTGCACGCCCGGCAGCGACAGATAGACGGCCACCGTGACGCCAACCAGTACTGCAACGAGTGTCAATGCGCGGACGGTCGCTTGCGGCACCTTATGTCGGCAGTAGAAATATGAACATGTCATGGCAACCGCTCCGGCCATCGCCGCTTTGGTACCCACGAGGCAAGAGGCCAGCACGATGCTGCACACCAGCGCGCCATTCCACGCCGACCAGCCCGACTTCAAAACTCTCAACAGGCTGTAGCCCAGCCCCACGATCATCAGCGCGGATGCTTCGTTCTGTGCGTACACAATGCCCTTGTAGCCGGAACGGATCTGCGTTTCAGCCCAATAGCTACGAAACATATCGATCGAGAACATTGCACCCGCCACGATCGCTAACGCGTAGGCAAGCAACGTGAACCGCATGATCGGTTCCAGCTTGCCGAGTTGCCGGTCGCTCATTCCCGAGAGGGCTGCAAGGCAAACAAAAAAGGAGAACGACTTGAGAACGAAAACCGTCTGCTGCACGAACTCTGCGCTCGACATATCCCCGAATGCGCACGTCCCAGCCGATGCCACGACCGCCAGCACGGCCAGCAGCGCCGTGCGCCAACTCGAGAGCCTCATCCGGCCGCTTGCCAACAGAATCAGTAGCAGCCCCGTCACCATGCTCCCGCGCACGAACAGCGAGTAGCGCGCCTCGCCGCCCGCAGCCTCGATTCCATGCGCGGCCCGGACTGACAGATAGTCAGCGAACGGCGACAGTGCGAGACCGCCGGCGAACACCATCCATATCAACGATCCCGGAAGCAGACGTGTCGGCTTCAGTACCGTCAATCCGCTTTGCCTGTGCAGAAATACGCTGTTAATCATGGCGCGCGCTTGCCGCTTCGTTTACCGGCGAAAACCGCTGCAACGCAACCACACTCCAACGCGCCGCGGTGCGTGCAAGACGTAGCGGCCAAAGCGCCACGTCATGCCAGGACGCGCGTGAACGTATATTCGCTCTACGCTCATCCTCGATACTGCTTGGCAACCGGTCAAAGTCTTCCCACACCGCGTACGGGCGCAATTCGACTACGCGAGCACCGCCTTCGTCGCGATGCCACGGCCAATCATCGAGCAGCGCGCCGAGTGGGCGTTCCGAGTATGCGAGGGCCCGACGGGCGGCGTGCGCCGAGATCCAGTAGCCCACGGCTCCCGACGTCCACTGTTTGAACGGGACACCGACACGCAGCCCGCCGACTCCGGTGACCCGTCTGAGCGGTTCATTGAAGTAGGTCCACGACGACGCGGTGCGGCGCAACTTGGATCGTCCCAGGAGAACAATGTCGGCAACGGCGGACAGTTCGGGCTCGTTCGCACGCAACACGTGTTCAAAGAAAGCCGGTTCGAGCATCGCATCGTCTTCGAGGACCACTGCGGCGCGCCCTGTCTCGACAATCTTGCGCCACACCGAACGATGGCTCATGAAGCACGCCACCTCTGCACGGGTCATCGAACGTCCGTAACGACGGCGAGCCGCAGCGTCGTCATAGACGGCATCCAGTTCGCTTTGCGCAAGCGAACGGCCATCCACTGCGTCCTCGATTCGAAATGCGGCGCCATGATCGGTCAAGAACCTGGCGATCGCGTCGCGACGGCCAGAACGGGACAGGGATATGACTTGAACGGGTACCAGGCTTTCCATCATCGAATCAACAGTTGGGTAAAGTGGTGGCGTAGCGATGGTTTGCCGAGGATCATCGCGACATATACAGCGAGCAGCGCTGCCTCTGCGGCGAGCACCGACACCGCAGCGCCCTCGGCGCCGAAACGCGGTGTCAGAACGATCGCCAGTCCGACGTTCAACGCGCCGGCGGCCAGCATCAACAACGAACGGGTACGGGCACTCCCGAATGGCACCAGCACCTGCAATCCGAGGAAATAAGCCAGGTTGCCGAATACCGTTGCCCCGCAAAGCAGCTTCAGCAGCGACGCCGAGCCGGCATAGCCCGCACCCAATATCAACGCAGTAAGAGGCACCGACGCACAGGCGATGACAGCCAGGCCGGCAAGTGTCGTCGCCACAGTGGCAAGTGCGCCGATAACCGTAAGCCGCGCAGCCGAGCGGGGCTGCGCCTTGAACAACGAAGCGATGCGCGGGTAGCAAACCGTGTTGATTTGAGCCGGCACCATGTTGGCCACGGTTTTGAGCTTGTCGGCGGCCGTATAGATGCCCACCTGATACGGCGTTGCCATTGACGCGAGAATGACCGCGTTGGTAACGCCGAAAAGACTCGCTGACGCCGACGAGACGAACATGTCGGCGCTTTCCCTGACGCGCTGGCAAACCGAGCGTACCGAGGCCGAGGGAAGACGCAACACACCCATGCGCCGTGCGGCAACCAGAGAGAACAGGCCGGTCAGAACCGCCGCTCCTCCCTGGATTCCCGCCGCGAAAGCAACGTCGCCACTATCGCGAACGAAGATGAACGTCAGCGGTAACGCCGCAAAGCGTCCCGCCAACGCCACTGTCGCAAACACCGGGAAGCGCTCCAATCCTTGCAACAGCCAGTTCAACGTAAAGACATTCCCGATCGCCATCGGCCACGCGGCGAGTACCACGGGAAGAACCGAAGCCAGCTTTCGATCAAAGTGCGCGACGACCAGTAGCACCGCAAACGAGAGTGCGCATAGGCATCCCTTCGCGGTCATCGTCGACCAGACGAGCTCGTTAAGCGCCTCCGGTCGCTCCCGGCGTTCGACTACCGCCTTGGGACCACTGAGAAAAAACCCCCACTCCGTCACCAGCATTCCGTACGTGGCGACCGCCATCGCATACCCGAGCACGCCGAAATTCGCCGCGCCGAGCACACGCGTCAGATACGGAAACGTCGCCAGCGGCACGAGGTAATTCCCGATCTGCCACACCATCATGGCGAGGAAGTTCGTGCGGATGCGCGGCGCCTTCACTGCCGGCTCCGCGCGCGTTGCATATTGATCGCTCAATCGATGCCTCTGCGTGCGGGCCTTGAAGAACACGACGGCTTACGCATGCGCCAGAACGCCGCGCGTATCGATCACGACCTTCGCCTGGAATCGAACCGGATCCACGCGCCGGAACTGCGCGTGATCGACCAGAATGACGATAATGTCCGCCTCCAGCAGCGCTTCGTTCAATTCGCAGAGCCTGACCTTGCCGTCGAGCGCCGCGGGCAACGTTCTGACATTGGGTTCGACCACCACCACCTGGCCCGCGAATCGCTCCGCGAGTTCGTCGGCGATTTCGACCGCCGGACTTTCGCGCAGGTCGTCGATATTCGCCTTGAAAGCCAGCCCGAGGCACGCAATCACCGGATCCTTGAAGCGTCGCGCCGCGCGTTCGACGCGGTCGATCACATAGCCCGGCTTGGAGTCGTTGACCGTTCGCGCGGTACGAATCAGGCGCGCCTGCTCCGGTGCGGAATCCACGATGAACCAGGGGTCGACGGCAATGCAATGACCGCCCACGCCGGGCCCCGGCTGCAGGATGCTCACGCGCGGATGCCGGTTCGCAAGGCGAATCAACTCCCACACGTTGATATCGAGCTTGTCGCAGATAATCGAGAGTTCGTTGGCAAAGGCGATGTTGACGTCGCGGAACGAATTCTCGGTGAGCTTGCACATCTCGGCTGTCCGGGCATCCGTCAGGATGCAATCGCCGCGCACGAAGCTTTGATAGAGTTCGCGCGCCAACTCGCTGCACCGGGGCGTCATGCCGCCGATTACGCGGTCGTTCTCAACCAGTTCCCGAATCACGTGACCGGGCAGCACGCGCTCCGGACAATGAGCGATGCGGATATCCGATTGTTCGCCTGCCTGTTGCGGAAAAGTGAGATCGGGACGCACTTGCGCCATCCAGGCTGCCATCTGTTCGGTCGTGCCGACCGGCGAAGTCGATTCGAGCACCACCAGATCGCCCTTCTTGAGCACCGGCGCGATCGCCTGGCTCGCCGCCTCGACGAAGCGGAGGTCCGGCTTGTAGCCGTCCGAGAAAGGTGTCGGCACGGCAATCAGAAACGCATCCGCAGGCTCGGGCGTGATCGTTGCGCGCAGATAGCCTTGCGTTACCGCCGCGTGCACCAGCATGTCGAGCTCTGGCTCGACAATGTGAATGGCGCCGCGGTTGATCGTGTCGACCGCATGCTGGCTGACGTCCACGCCAATGACGCGCTTGCGGCGTGCTGCAAATGCGGCCGCTGTTGGAAGTCCAATGTAGCCGAGGCCAACCACCGAAACAGTTTCAAAATCCATTTCTTTCCTATATCCGTAAGCAGATTGCGTTCGCTCAGACCGCTAGAGCCGAACTGAAACGTTTTGCAAATAACGCATTGGCAATGCGAGGGCAGGCATGGTCATCGCCATATGGACGATGGGTTTCATCACACCTGCGTCGAAGACTTCTTTCGGAAGATGCGCGAAATCCGTTTGTTCATAGGCGAGCCGTGCACTGATCGCGCGTCGTGAAATGACGCGCGACGATCTTCGTGGAAGGCCCTGTTTCAGTCCGGGCTGATTTGTTGAAATCCATTACCTGGCCTTCTGCGCCCCATACTCGGAGAACGCGCCGTATGTACTGGCTCGCAGGGGTACGCCGTTCAACAGGACTCCATCGACTGCACGGCCGGCGCTACTCAGTTGACGCGCGCTTTCCTGGAGCTCGGCGGCCGAGTGACGTCCGTGACGGACCACGAGCAATGTCAGGCCTGCATGTTTGCCGACCAGCACCGGGTCGGTCACAGCCAGAACCGGTGGCGAATCCACGATCACTACGTCGTACTGCTTGCTGAACTGTGCGAGCAATCTGCCGAAGGAATCGCTCATCAGCATTTCAGCCGGACTAGAGGCCACACTGCCGCTCGTCAATACGTCGAGGTTCGGCAGAACCTGGCGGTGGACGGCGCTGGAGGGCTCGACTCCGCCGATCACATCGGACAGGCCCGGCTTACTGGGAAGCGAGAAGTATCTGTGCACGTTGCCCCGACGCATGTCCGAGTCGATCAACAGCACGCGCTTGCCGCCTGCCGATAGCACCGCCGACAGGTTCACCGAGAGGAACGACTTGCCGACGCCTGGCCGCGGCCCCGTCAACATCACGATGTTGTTGTGCGATTTGAGCAAACCGAATTGCAATGCCGTTCTCAAACTGCGGATTCCCTCGACCGCGATATCGTCGGGCTGAACCGCCGCAAGCACGTTCAATCCCGGAGCGCCGCCACACGCCGCCTGCTGTAGCGCCCGCTGCCGCGTGCTCTTCGAGACGATCGCGTACACCGGCACACCCACTGCGCCTTCTATTTCCGACGGCGTCTCCAAGCCTCGATTCAGCGTGCCGCGCACAAATGCGATGGAGCATCCGAGCAGCAAACCGATAACGCCTGCCAATGCAATCACCAGGGTTTTCTTCGGCTTGACGGACCTTTCGGCCACCTCCGCATAGTCGACGGTGCGAACGTTACCCAGTTGACCCGCCTTCAGGACATGCAATTGCTGCGTGCTATCCAGCAGCTTCGTGTACAGGTCCGTATCAACCCGCACGTCGCGCATCAGACGGAGCGCCTGTTGTTGCACATTCGGCAGGGCCGCGACTTTTTCGTTGAAAGCACCCTGCCGTTTTTTCAGATCCGCGATCTGGGCGTCGATGGCCTGCACGGAGGGATGTTCCGCCGTGTACCGTTGCGCAAGCGCGGAACGTTGTTGTTGCAACTCGACTAACCTGGTCTGGCTATCGACGATCGACTGCAGGAGAAGTCTGCCTTCGGCCTCCAGATCGACAGTGCCGTTCCGGGTACGGAACGCGTTATATTTCGCCTCGGCTTCGTCGAGGTCCGCGCGCAACTGGGGGAGTTGTTCACCGAGGAACTGCAACATCTGCTGCGCCTGCGCGGACTTTCTGTCCACATTTCGCTGAACATAAATGCTCGCAATACGGTTGACGGTCGCAGCGGTCCTCGCAGCGTCCGCGCCTTCCAGCGAGATTGCGACAATGCCCGACTGTTTCGCCTTCTCGCTGATATCGAGTGCACTTTGCAAATCCGCTGCCGTCAGTTGCGTCGAAGCCCTCGCCAGATTGAACGACGTACCGGCGCGCGCAACCATGCGGTTCACCCTTAGTTGCACCAGCCCATACCGCGTCTTGCCCTGCGCCGCGACGCCGACAGCGCCGTGTAACACCGGTCGGCCATCGGGATCGTGGAGTTCGAACGTCTGGTTCGGTCCCACCATCAATTTGAAAAACCGGTCGTAGAGCGCGGCGGGGACGTCGAATTGCGTCACCTCCAGACTCTCGCCGCCCCACGCGAAAGTACTCATCCCCAAGATGGGATTCGCGGGAGCGCTTGCGGGCATATACCGTGCGACAAGCGCGCCGATTAGCGGAAATCGGTACGGCGTTGCCTTGACGTCAAGATGCAAACTTCGGACCGCTTCTTCGACCACCATTCGCGAACGGATCAGCTCAATTTCAGCGTCGGTCGACGCCTTGCTCTGGAACAACGACGCAAGATCGCCGAGCTTGTCGTTGAGCGTCTCGCTGCCGGGGTCGCTGTCGACCTGAATCATCACATCGGCTTTGTACAACGGCGTGGCGACGAACGCATAGGCCACGCCGAGAAACAGCATTGCCGCAGTGATCAACGCAATCAGAAGCCGATTCTCGCCCAACAGGCCAATGACCTCGGACAGCGTGATTTCCTTTTCGCCTGGCGCTTCGGCCGAGCGTTCCTGATCAAGTAATTTCATGATTCAATGCATCAGCCTGGCAAGGTCTTCGCACCATTTCAAAACGCTGTGCTCGATTTGCGCGAAGGCCAGTTCAAAAATGACGCGATGCCGCTGATACGGATCCACAATATCGAGTTGCTCATGTTCGCCCAACCGGAAAACCTTTCCCCTGGCGGATGGGAATCGATCGAGAATCAATGCGCGCTGGATGCCGGTCATGGTTAGCACGACATCTGCCGCGCGCACGTGTTCGTTGCTCAGTGCCGCGGCCACATGACCGCTAATATCCATGCCGTGCTCGCGCGCAACCTGAACCGCCAGCGGATCCGCATGCCTGCCAACGAGCGCACGCGTACCCGCGGAACTCACCGAGACGCGCGGCAAAGCCCGCTCGAGAAGTGCCCGCGCCACCGGGCTCCGGCAAACATTGCCCTCGCATACCATCAAAATCCGGGTCATTTCGCAATCACCCCCGCAGTCAGCCCCGTGCTGATCAACGGCATCAACAGACTCAGCACACGGTTGAAGCGAACCAGGCCGCTGCCGTCCACATACACCACGTCTTTCGGTTGCAATTCGAAATCCTTGGCGAGCAGCATCGCGACCGGCGAATGGCCGTCGAGGTGGAACACCTGCGGCGATCCTGTCAGCGAGCCGCGGATCACGAACATCTGTGCAGCGTCGGCGGTCGAAGCATTCACGCTGCCGGCCTGTGAAAGCGCGTCGGCCAGCGTCATGCGCCCGGTTCGGCGCGGAATCGCGGAGACAGGCTTGTTCACTTCCCCCATCACGTATGCGCCGTTTTCGTCACGCGACACCACGCGCAGCAGATCGCCGGGTTTCAGATAGAGGCGCGACGGGCTCAATCCCTGTGCAAGCATCTGCGTCAGGTTCACGCGATAAGACCGTTCGCCGCGCACCAGAACCAGGTCGCTCTGGTCGGCGGCTTCGCTGAATCCACCGGCGCGGCCGACTGCTTCGTAAAGCGTCATGGGGACGTCGTTGACAGCCAGTGCGCCGGGGCTGTGCACTTCTCCATCGACATACACCTGGTGCGCGCGATAAGACGCCATGCGTACAGTGACTTGCGGCTTGACTAAATATCTGCCAAGCGCGCCGCTCAAGCGTTGCTGTATCTCTTCGGTGCGCAGACCGGCTACGCGCAGCGTGCCCGCATACGGAAATGTCAGGCTGCCGTTCTGATCGACGACGAATCCAGCAAGCGGATCGCCGGGCCGCGAGGAGGATTGCGTTTGCGAAGACCCGAGCGCCGCCGCGAATTCCGGATGATCCCAAACGACAATTTGCAGTACATCGCCCGCCCCAACCGTGTAAGCCTGGGGCTCCCCCGAGAGCAATTGCGATAGTTCGAGTTGCTGCTGTTTCCGGCTTCGAGCCAGTTGCGAGAGCAACTCCGCATCGACCTCGGTAATAGCGATGTCCGGCGTGCCAGCCGTTGCATCGGCCTTTTCGCTTATTGCACCTTGCACCGCTTCTCCGGCAATGCTCGACGTACCGGATGCACCCGACGTGCCCTGCACACGCGACGTTTCCATTCGCATACCCGGCGCCACCGCACATGCACTGCTCAACACGGCCACCGCCGTCGTCAAAACCCCAAGCCTGAACGCCGGCCGGGTCAAAAATACCGCTAACATCGTACTCAACCTATTCAGGAAAACGTGCCGAAGCCACGTTCTCGCTGCCCACCATCGGGCAGATTTGATTCATGTTCCACTGGGATATGCATCATCTTTCCAATCAGTAGTACTTCATAATCGATCTGATTGAAGGCAATCTTGACGACGCATTTCAATATGCATTCCGATGCAGCAACCCCCTCACCACCGTGGCAAAAACAATGCGCATATCCAACCCGAACGACCAGTTACGCAAGTAGTACAGATCGTGTTCCACGCGCGCCTGCATCTTTTCGATCCGATCCGTCTCGCCGCGAAAGCCATTCACCTGAGCCCACCCGGTGATGCCCGGTTTAATCCGGTAGCGATGGATATAACCGTCGACGATGCTCCGGTACTCGTCGTCGTGTTCGATCGCGTGCGGCCGTGGCCCTACTACCGACATTTCGCCGCGCAACACATTCAGAAACTGCGGCAACTCATCAAGACTCGTACGACGCAGAAACGCGCCCACCCGAGTGACGCGCGGATCACCGCGCGTGGCCTGGCGAACCACACCGGGCCGCGCCGCGTGCTCGCGCATGGAACGAAACTTGTAAATGCTGAAGACACGCCCGTCCGCGCCTTTGCGCCGCTGGGTAAACAACACCGGCCCCTTCGACGTCGCCTTGACCGCAACGGCAATCGAGAGCATCACCGGCGCCAACGCCAGTAACGCGGCGATCGCAAACAGCCGGTCGAATACCGCTTTCTGAATCAGGGCGTACGGTGTCATCGGCGAGGCCATCAGATTGATGGCCGGCGCGCCGATCAGATCGATCACGTTCCGATCGAACATTGCAAGACTGCGCACGTCAGGAATGAAGCGCACATTGACGAGGTCGCCGCTGAATTCGTCGATGATCCGCAATACGGTGTCCTCTTCCGACATCGGCAATGCGAGCCACACCTCTTCGATCTGTTCACGGCGCACCCAGTCCGCGAATTCCCGCAGACGCCCGAACGACGGCAAGCCGGGAAAATCCGACTCGCTTGCCTGCCGCGTGTTGAATGTGGCAACGGCCCGAAAGCCCGCGTCCGGCGACCGCACAATGTTGGCGATAACCCGGTCGCGATGCGCCCCGGCACCCACCACCGCCACCATTCGCAGATTCTCTCCTGCCCGCCTCAGGCGGCCGAGGACCGCATGCACCAGCAACCGTGAAGCGACCAGCCCAACCGCCGTGATCGCGGTCCAACTCAAGCACCAGAGCCGGGACACAGACGAGGCACGGTGAAGCAGGAACAACACCGCGAGACCGCAAACCTGCACCGCGATCCAGCCAAGTACGATGCTGATACTCAGACGCCATTTCGAGCGGCCGCGCCATGAGTCGTACACGCCGAACCACGGCAGCAGCAAAATGGCGAAGGCCATGTCGAACGCGACGAAAGCACCCTCAAGGATCGACAGCCCCGCGTGGGGCGTAAGCCCGAACGAGGCCAGCGCCGCCCCCAAAGCGATCAGCATCACGTCGAGCAGACGAGCCAGTACGCTGTCCACGTCCGCGAAATTCCGGCTGGCAGGTTGACGAATTGCCGTTCGCATTGAGCTTGCCCTAGCACCCGGTAGCGTTGCGGCGCTGAACGCCGGCTTCGACGCTGAGTAACCGGTTCACCGGTGCCACATGCGCAAACATGACGGAATAGTCCAAAACAATTCTCGGCTTCATGGCATCACTCTCAATACGGTCCGTTTGCAATGCCAACCGAATGCATCACTTTTCAAAGAGATCGCATTCTGCGCCCATCAGGATTGCCCAAAAACGGGAAATTTCCGAATCAACCGCTGCATTCGTCAGCTTCCGAGTCCAGTTTTCGGATCGGCTCTGAAATATCTAAAGCAGTCCAGTCTCTGGCTGTCCATAACCTATCCCTAATGGACTCGTCGAGAAACTTTAACTATCTGCAATCTTCACGCGCCCTTATCCTCGAACACTGACCCAGAGACCGTGCGCGGCGACATACGGCACCGGGCAAGCGACTATTCATCGTCAGAGGAGCGGCATCATGAAGATCTGTATCTTCGGAGCGGGAGCGATCGGCGGCTTGATGGGTGTGCAACTCGCCCGCGCCGGCGCGGATGTGAGTTTCGTCGCGCGCGGCGCGCATCTCGCAGCCATGCGCGAACATGGCGCGCGTCTGATCATGGACGGCGAAACGTTCAGTTCGCCGGTGCGCTGCACGTCCGACCCGAGCGAGCTCGGTGTGCAGGACTTCGTGATCGTCACGCTGAAAGCGCATTCGCTGCCCGGCATGGTCGACGCCATGCAGCCGCTGCTCGGCAAACACACGGCGATCGTCACGGGCGTCAATGGCATTCCGTATTGGTACTTCTATCAGCACGGCGGCAGGTTCGCGGGCACGCGCCTCGCCAGCGTCGACCCGGACGGCGGTCAATGGACGAAACTCGGCCCTGAGCGGGCGATCGGCTGCGTGCTGTATCCCGCCGCCGAAATCGTCGAACCCGGCGTCATCAAGCATGTATACGGCAAGAAATTCCCGATCGGCGAGCCGAGCGGAGAGCGCACACCGCGCATTCAGCAATTGCACGAAGTCATGCAGGCGGCCGGTTTCGACGCGCCGATTCGCGACAATATCCGCGACGAAATCTGGCTCAAGCTATGGGGCAACCTGTGCTTCAATCCGATCAGCGCATTGACGCATGCCACGCTCGACGTGCTCACCAGCGACCCCGGCACGCGCGCCGTGTCGCGCACGATGATGCTGGAAGCCAAGCGCATTGCGGACCAATTCGGCGTGCACTTTCGCGTGGATGTGGAAAAGCGCATTGACGGCGCGGGTGCGGTCGGCGCGCATAAGACCTCGACCCTGGTGGACCTGGAGAATCGTCGGCCGATGGAGATCGATCCGCTCTTGACCGTCGTGCAGGAAATGGGACGCCTCGTTGCCGAGCCCACGCCGACTATCGACGTGGTGCTGGCACTCGTCAAATTGCGCGAACGGATGGCGTTGCAAGGGAATTGAGATTCCGAAGGAAGCGTCAGAAGACTTTTTCCACCAGACGGCCGCAAGCAAAAGAGGATCGAATGCTACGCGCATTCGGTCCTCTTTTATTGGCCGCTACTGCTACTGGTCGATAGCGAGCCACACCGCCTTGGGCTCCGTGAAGTTTTCGATCGCGACGTCGCCGTGTTCGCGGCCGAACCCCGAGTCGCCGGATCCTCCCCACGGCAGGCGCACATCGGTGTAGCCATAGGTATTGATCCACACGGTCCCCGCCCTCAGATCCCGCGCAACCCGGTGTACGCGGCCGATATCCGCGCTCCACACACCCGCGGCGAGGCTATATAACGTGCCGTTAGCAATCCGTATCGCATCGGCTTCGTCGTTGAAGCGGATCACGCTCGCCACCGGCCCGAAGATCTCCTCCTGCGAAATGCGCATGTCATGCTCGACATCGGCAAAGACAGTCGGCTCGACAAAGAAGCCGCGTTCGCCCACCCGCGCGCCACCGGTTACGAGCGACGCCCCTTCGGCGCGACCCGTTTCGACATAGCCCAGCACCGTTTTCATCTGTGCCGCGGAGATGAGCGGCCCCATGGACGTTTCGCGTAACGACGGATCGCCGACCTTGATCGACTTCGCACGGGCAGCGAGGCGCTCGACCACTTCGTCGTACACGTCGCGATGGGCGAGAATGCGCGAGCCCGCCGAGCACACCTGTCCGGTATTGAAGAAAATCCCCGCCGCTGCGGCGCGCACCGCGTTGTCGAGATTGGCATCCGGGAAAATCAGGTTGGCCGATTTGCCGCCGAGCTCCAGCGTGACGCGCTTGAAATTGCCGGCCGCGCCTTGCAGAATGCCGCGCCCCACGGAGGGCGAGCCCGTGAACGTCACCTTGTCGACGCCGGGATGCGCAACCAGCGCGTCGCCGACCACGCGCCCCTTGCCAGTGACGATATTCAGCACGCCCGGCGGCATGCCCGCTTCGAGTGCCAGTTCGCCGACGCGCAATGCGCTCAGCGGTGTGATCTCGGCAGGCTTGACAATCACCGTACAACCGCACGCGAGCGCCGGCGCGATCTTCCACATGCCGATCATCAGCGGGAAATTCCACGGCACGATCGCGGCGACCACGCCGACCGGCTCACGCAACGTGTACGTCAATGCATCGGGCCGCACCGGCACGACCTGGCCGTTGATCTTGTCGCACCAGCCTGCGTAATATTCGAGCGTATCGATCGCGGCCGGAATGTCCTGGCGCATCACCGCGGCAATCGGCTTGCCCGCGTCGAGGCTTTCGAGCGCGGCGAGCTCGTCGAAATTCGCGCGCATCAGGCCGGCAAGACGCATCAGAATGCGGCCGCGCTCGGCGGCCCGTATCGCGTTCCATACTTTCAGTGCGGCACGCGCCGCGTGCACGGCCGCGTCCACGTCGGCGGCGCTGCCTTGCGCAACCAGTGCGATCGGCTCTTCGGTGGCGGGGTCGATGTCGACGGAATACTCGCCGCTGCCGGGCGGCAAACGCTTGCCGTCGATCAGTAAATCATGGCGCCTGAGGTCGGTTTCAGTTTCCATCATGAAGCTCCTTGCTTGAAATGCTGGCTGGGATAGTGAATGGGCTGAATACTGCGAACCGGCTCGGGATAAGAAGCGTGGCTAGGGCTCATGGAGCACGGCGCCGTCGCGCGCGACGCTCGACGCCATTCGCGTTGGCGAAGCGGACGGCGACATGTCGGCGGCATTCGAAGTCGCGCCGGCTGGCGCGGAGAACTGTGCCCAGGCGGCCGCGGCGTTGGGTCTGAGAGAACGGTTGCGGCGATGCACGAGGAGCGTCGTCAGATTCATAGCGGGCGAGAGCGGCCGGCTGACGAGCGACGGGCTCACTTCGGGCCAATGTCCGTCGACGGGTAATACGCCGATGCCGAGCCCCAGTTCGACCATGCGCAAGACCGCGGCGACATGCCCGAACTCCTGGACCGGTCTGCGCTTCACACCGTTCGAGTTAAAGGCAAGTTCGAGCGCTGAGCGCACGCCCGCGTCGCCATTCAGCGTAACGAGCGCCCATTCGTGCAACGCGCTCCATGCAACGGTGGCATGGCGTGCAAGCGGATGCGCGGACGGCATCACCGCATGCAGCGGCGTCGTGAAAACCACTTGCGCGCGCAACAGATCGCCGGCGAGCGGCTCCGCCAACGACACCACGCCGAAGTCCACCTCGCCTTGCTCGACACTCGCGAGCACACCGCTTTGCGGCTGATCCCTGACGGAGACGATCAACTCCGGATAAGCCGCCGCGCATCGTGCAAGCCCCTGTGCCACCCAGCCCGACGACAGCACCGGATTGCTCGCCAGCACCACCACACCGGTGTGTCCGTCGTAAGCAGCCCGTTCTTCACGCAGCGTCAGTTCGATTTCATCGAGCAGTCGGCCGATCCTTCGTTCGAGACTCGCGCCCGCATGAGTCAGTTCAACCTGGCGCGTGGTACGGTCGAAGAGTTTCAGTTCCACGGCTTCTTCGAGTTCGCGCACACAACGGCTCACTGCCGACTGCGTCAAATCGAACTCGCGCGCCGCGCGCGTGAAGCTGCGCTCACGCGCGACGGCGACGAACACCTTGAGTTGCTGCAACGAAACATTCATGACGCCGCCGCCGGGCACGGGCCGCTCACCCTATTCCCCTGTCTGCTCAGGCCAGCGACTCAGCCGCGAGGCCTGGCCGGCGCCGGCCACCGCCAGCACGCCTTGGGGCTCGTTGTGTGTTTCGATCCAGCGTGCGCGCATGGGGGCGAGTATGAATTTCGCCGAGATACCCGCCGCGATGGTCACCACGGCGGAGACGATGAAGACGAGACTCCAGCCGCCGGTCGCCGACAGGACCGAAGCGATCGGCACCAGCAGCGAAGCCGTGCCCTTTGCGGTGTACAAAGTGCCCGCATTGGCCGCCGCATATTTACTGCCAAAAGTATCGGCACAGATTGCCGGAAAGATCGAGAAGATCTCCCCCCAGAAGAGGAAGATCAACGCGGCGAATGTCATGAACGCATACGGATTGGTACCGTATTGCATCAGGCCGAGCAGCGCGAGACCCTCGCCGATAAAGATCACGAACATGGTGTTTTCACGACCGAGCTTGTCGGAGATGAAACCGCACAGCGGACGCGTAAAGCCGTTGCACACATTGTCGATGGAAAGCGTGGCGGTCAGCAGCGGCAAGGTCATGCCGAAGATCGTCATCGGAATGCGGGCAAGCCCCCAGTCTTTCGCGATCGGACCGATCTGCGCGGTCGCCATCAAACCGCCCGCGGCCACCGCCACGAACGACACATAGATCACCCAGAACACCGGCGTCCTGATCATCTGGCCGGGCGTGAAGTCCACCTTCGAAACGGCGAACTTTTTCTTCGCCGCGGGTTGCTGGCGCAAATTCGGCTTCTTCAATAGCAACGCGAGCGCCAGAATGCAGCCGCCTTGCAGAATGCCGAAGAAGAAGAACGTGTGCTCATAGCCCGAGCGCGTAATCATGTTGGCAATCGGAATCACCGTCACCGCCGCGCCTGCGCCGAAGCCCGCGGCCGTGAGACCGGCGGCGAGACCGCGCCGGTCCGGAAACCATTTCAACGCGTTACCCACGCACGTGCCGTACACGCCGCCCGCACCGATCCCGGCGATGACCGCTGAGACGTACAGCATCGGCAGGGTCGTCGCATACGAATTCATCACCCATGCAATGCCCGCGCATACGGCGCCGCCGGCGACCACGGGCCGAGGTCCGAACCGGTCGACGAGCCAGCCTTCGAGCGGCACGAGCCACGTTTCGGTCAGAATGAAGATGGCGAACGCAAGTTGAATGGACGCCTCGCCCCAGTGATGCCGCGCGTTCATCGGCGTGACGAACAGCGTCCACGCGTATTGAAGATTGGCGACGAGTGCCATGCACACCATGCCGATGACGAGTTGCCACCAACGGTTCGCCCAAAACACCCGGGCCTTGGTCTGCTGAGTGATATCGTCCATGAGCCTTGTCTCCACTATTGATTTAGTGCAGCCGGCCGACGTCCCGAAGGAAATCCCCTCGGGATATGCCGCGCTGTATGCGTCCCACCTTATGGTTATGACCCGAAAAGCCGTGCTCCCGGGAATATCTGATATTTGCGTCTTTAATCCGCTGCTTTAAATTCGTCCAGCTTGAATTCTTCGCTTTTCCGGAAAGTGCTTTATTCCGATCAATTAATGCTTTTTCACTGTGATGAAGCGCCGGGCCTATCGCCGGATAGGCCTTGAATCCAAGCGTTAACCCGAGTACTTTGCCGATCGTTGCGGCGGTATTTCCGCTTTCTTATACAGAGCCATGCTAGGGTCATTGCTGAATTACTAATAATTAAAGTTTGTTATTATGTTGATTCACTTTTGCTTATACATCGGCCATGACAATGCGAAATGCGACGCTGCGGCAACTCAAGGTTTTCGAAACGGTGGCGCGCCACCTGAGCTTCTCGCGCGCCGCCGAAGAATTGCATCTCACACAGCCGGCCGTCTCCACCCAGGTCCGCCAACTCGAAGAACACGCGGGGCTGCCGCTGTTCGAACAACTCGGCAAGAAGATCTATCTGACACCGGCCGGCACCGAGATGCTTCACTACAGCCGCGCGATCATCCAGCAGTTCCACGAAGTGGACGAAGCGATGAGCCAGCTCAAGGGCGTCTCCGGCGGTAAGCTGAATGTCGCGGTGATCAGCGCGGGCGACTACTTCTTTCCCCGGCTGCTGGCCGAATTCACGCGCCGCTACTCGGGTGTGGTGCTCAACCTCGCCGTGCACAACCGCGAAGAACTGCTGCATCAGCTCGCGACCAATCAGACCGATCTCGCGGTAATGGTGCGCCCGCCCCATGAAACCGACGCGACCAATGAGCCGTTCGCGCCGCACCCGTACGTGATCGTGGCGGCGCCCACGCACCCGCTTGCGCACAAGCGCAGCATCAAGATCGGTCAGTTGGCGAGCGAAGCCTTCATCGTGCGCGAACGCGGCTCGGACACGTGGAATTCGATGGAGGAAGGCTTTGCCGGACGCCTCGCCAACCTCAAGATCGCCATGGAAATCAAAAGCACCGAGACGATCAAGCAGGCCGTGATCGCGGGCATGGGCATCGCTTTCCTGTCCGCGCATACGATCAGCCTCGAACTGCAGCTCGGCCATCTGGTCGTGCTCGACGTCGAGAGCTTTCCGGTCATGCTCAACTGGTACGTGGTGCACCGCAAAAACAAGCGCCTGCCGCCGGTGGCGGTCGCGTTCAAACGCTTCCTCATGGAGGAAGGCGCGAACCTGATCGAGAAGATCACGCGCGTCAAGGAATTGAGCGTGTATAAGCAGTAGGCTATGGAGACCCAATGAAACTTTAACTATTGCGGATTCGTCAGGACTTCTATGCTGCAAGCGAGTTCCCTCACTCGCCAGCCCAGGAGGCCGATCATGAATCACGCTTCGGTTGAGTCTCGTAGCAGCGCGCACACTGCCCGTGTTGCCGCGATCCATCCCGACGATGCGCATCTGAGCGCTTACAACGCCGCTTTCAGCGACCTCGGCCTGCGTTTCCGCTGGGATCGCGCCACGCTCGACGTGCTCAAGGAGTTCAACAGCGAAGCTGCCCGGATCACCGCCTATATCGAGCGGTTTCACAGCCATCTTCACCGTGCGTACGATGCTGACTTTCTCGCTCAACTGATTCTGCACAAGAAGGCCCAGTACTTCAGCGAGTTCGCGGCGACAGGCGGCTGAGAGCGCTGGCGGGATCTCGCTGCCGCTTTGCGCCCTACTCGCCGTTTCATCTATGCGTGCCTTCATCAGGCACGCCGCGTTGTGGCGCGAGTCGCTCGAAGGTGGGCGCACATGCGTTGCCGGCCGTCCACGCTCACTCCATGCCGCTCGCTTCGACAACGTGAGTAGGCTGCCGTGCGCACATCGCCTCGCGTTATGTCGCGCAGCGTCCACGTCTGCTCTTCGCCGCCGCGCCATACGATTCGCGCCAACAGCCCGCGTTTGCCCGTCGTCAGACTATGGCTATGACTACGGCAACGCGCGGCAAAGGCAAGCGTGCCTGAATCATGTCCGCCGGACTCGTGGCCGTCGGAATACTCGCGGCTCATCATCAGATGCACACCCATCGCGCAGGCCAACGCGCTCATCGCGAGTAGCGCAGCGAATCCGAACGGCTGCGCCTGTTCAGTGACGAAACCGTAGCCGAGCCAACCGCACAGCAGCAGCGCAAGCAGATTGACGATGTCATGGCCCGGACGCGCCACCGCCGCCGGTTCCAACGCACCGCGCAGTTTGCAGAACGCAATCGCCGATGTGGCAAAGATCAACGCGCCAATGAACACGGCGACATAGAGTCCGATGCGCTCGACGTTGGCCTGCGCCGCCGACGACAGATAACGCGCAAAGCCGCCCGACATCACAGCGAGCCCCATGCCGCTGCCCAACAGGGCAACCAGGCACGGCCGCCGCGTCAGGTTGCGTCGGCGCGCCAGCCACGCGCCGGGCACCGCGCCCGCCACCGCGGCGCCGATCACGCCGTTGCTCGCGCCCATCCCCACCGCAAAAAGCCCTGCAAGTGCGGCGGCCAATGCGCCGGCGTGCCAGTCCGGTCGACGCCTCGGTCGTCGATCGAACTGCAGTTGTCCGACTGCAGCAAGCGCGACAGCCAACACGGAAGCAAACAACACAGCCAGCGAACACCACACGGTACTGTCATACGCTAGCGGCATGCATACTCCTTCGTGTCGGAATGCATGGGCACGTGCCCGATGGATCGCGCGATCGGCCGGCCGTCAGCCGGCGCTTGCCACCACCGGCTCCGCGCCGGCCACGGCCGCCGCGCGCGCGGCGTTCAAGCTGTTGCTGAGCGTGCCGATCCCCTCGACCGTAATCGATACCGTCGCGCCATCCCTGATCGACCCGACGCCGACCGACGTGCCGCACGCGATCACATCGCCCGGTTCGAGCGTGAGATCCTGCGAGATCAGACTCACCTGCTCGGCGGGCGAGAAAACCATGTCGGCGAGCGGATAGTTCTGCCGCTCCACGCCGTCGAGCGTCGTGACAAGACGCGCTCGTTGCCAGTCGAAACCGGAGACGATCGCCGGCCCGATGCAGCAAAACGTATCGAAGCCCTTCGCCCGGCACCATTGCGGAAAGTGCGGATTCTCGTTCAGCAGGTCGGCAGCGGTGACGTCGTTGACGAGCGTGTAGCCGAAAATCGCTTCGGCCACCTCTTCGACGCTCGCATCGCGGCAGCGCCGCCCGATCACGATACCGAGCTCGCCTTCATAAACGATCCTGCCCGCGTAGCTGAGCGGCCGCTGGATCGGCTCATCCGCGCCGATCACCGAACCGGCCGGTTTCAGCAGGAACAGCGGATGCGTCGGTACGGGCTTGCCAAGCTTCGCCGCCAGCGCGTGATAGTTGTTCCACAGCGCGACGATCTTGCCGGGCGCGCACGGCGCAAGCGGCGTCAGCGCACGCGTCGACAGCACGGCGCCGGTCGGCACCGGCTGATCGAGACTTTCATATTCGTGCAGATATCCCCCCTCCACACGGCCGAACACGACGCCGCCGTCGCTCGACATGAATCGCATCCACGTATCCATACGTCGCTCCTTGTGCGCCTAGATCGCGCCGGCTGTGCGCAGTGCACTGATCTGTTCGGGCGAATAGCCGAGTTCGGCCATGACTTCGTCGGTATGTTCGCCGAGCAGCGGTGAACGCGTGACTTCGGTCGGGCTGTCGGACAGTTTGATAGGATTGCCAACCGTCAGGTATTTGCCGCGAGTCGGATGATCCACTTCGACGATCGTGCCGGTTTTGCGCAACGAAGGCTCTTCGGCGATTTCCTTCATGGATAGGATCGGTCCGCACGGAATGTCGTATTTGTTGAGAATCTGCATGGCCTCGAACTTGGTCTTCGTCATGGTCCAGCGCTCGATCTCGGCGAAGATGTCCTTCAGGTGAGGCAGACGCGCGGCGGGCGTCGCGTAATCGGGATCTGTCGCCCACTCTTCCTTGCCGATCACATTGCAGATCTTCGCCCATACCGGCGCCTGCGTGATGAAGTAGATATACGCGTTGGGGTCCGTCTCCCAGCCCTTGCACTTCAGGATCCAGCCCGGCTGACCGCCGCCGGATGCATTGCCCGCGCGCGGCACCGCTTCACCGAACTGTCCGTTCGGATATTGCGGATACTCTTTCATCGTGCCGGTGCGTTCGAGCCGCTGCTGATCGCGCAGCTTCACGCGGCACAGATTGAGCACGCCGTCCTGCATCGCGGCGAGCACGCGCTGGCCGCGTCCGGTGTGCGTGCGCTGATAAAGCGCAGTGACGATGCCGAGCGCCAGATGCAAGCCGGTGCCGCTATCGCCGATCTGCGCGCCCGTCACGACCGGCGGGCCATCGTCGAAGCCTGTGGTCGAGGCCGCGCCGCCCGCGCATTGCGCGACGTTCTCATAGACCTTGCAATCCTCGTACGGCCCTGGGCCGAAGCCCTTCACGGAAGCGACGATCATGCGCGGATTCAACTCCTGAATCCGCTCCCACGTGAAGCCCATGCGGTCCAGCGCGCCCGGCGCGAAGTTCTCCACCAGAACGTCGCATTTCTGGATCAGCGCTTCGAGTACCTGCTTGCCTTCGGGGTTTTTCGTATCGATCGTGACCGAGCGCTTGTTGTGGTTGAGCATCGTGAAGTAGAGGCTGTCCACCTCGGGAATGTCGCGCAACTGCTCGCGCGTGATGTCGCCCGCGCCCGCCCGCTCGACCTTGATCACATCCGCGCCGAACCATGCCAGCAGTTGCGTGCAGGTGGGTCCGGATTGCACATGCGTGAAGTCGAGAATGCGCACACCGTCGAGTGCTTTGCTCATGTCCTGTCTCCTGAAGGGCCGGGCTTATTTGTGCATGGTTTGGAAAAGCGGTGAACGCGCGAGGCCGAACTGGAGGAAGTACTACGCTAAGATCCCGATTCGGCACGTTTGATATATCACATACCATATTTTTAACATCGTCAAGCGGGGTTTATCCCGCACTACGACTGCCACGCGATCATTTCGGCCAGGCGGCGCAAACAAAAAAAGCCCGCGGCGCTTCCGCCGCGGGCCCTTCTTGCCAACTTGCCGATCAACCGCCGCCCAGCCGAGCGTCAGTCCAGAAAATCGCAATTCGCCTCGACAAATGCGGCGAGATCCAGCGAGTGCTGACGCGTGAGACGCTCGGCCAGTTCGGTATCCCGCTGCTCCAGCGCCTCGATAATGCGCAGGTGGTCGACGATCGAGCGCGAAGCGCGGTCGCTCTGCGAAATGGTCATGCGGCGAATCGCCCGCACGTGAATGAAGATGTTCTTGATCGTGTCGAGAATGATCTGCGACCTGGATAGTTCGACGATCGCCTGATGAAAGGCGATATTGGCGTCCGAATACTCGGCGATATGCTCAGCGGGCGTCGCGTCGCGGAAGTTGTCGAACATATGGCGCAGGCGGGCAATTTCCTCGTCTGTGGCGTGCAAGGTGGCAAGACGCGCCGCCATGCTTTCGAGCGCGGCCCACATCTGGATCATTTCGACGATTTCGCGCTTGCTCTTGCGCACGATATAGATGCCGCGCCGCGGCACCATACGCAGAAAACCTTCCTGCTCGAGCAGCGTCATGGCCTCGCGCACCGGCGTGCGGCTCACGCCGAGCGATTCGCTCAGCACGCGCTCGTCGAGACGGATTTCCTCGCGGTTCTGGTAGATGTCCGCGTCCGCAATCGCCTGGCGGAGCATGGCATACGCCTGATCGCGCAGGCTCGCGCTCGCGCCGATCGGCTGCAATGACAACGTTAAAGGGGTGGCCACTGCTTCAGTTTGAAGTTCTGACGACATTCATCGCCTCTTGTTGAACATGTGCACGGTACGGGGCCGGCATGGCTGCGCCGCGTTGCTCGCCCAAGCCCACGAACCGACCATGTTGCGCTGCAAGCTGCGCAACCGGTTGCGGAATCCAGCGAGTCAGCAGAACCGTGGCCGCAGCGCCCAAACCCACGACAGCAGCAGCAAACAGCGAGAGAGGAACAAATTCCATTTGTAACTCCGAATGATTGAGTGAAGGAATGACTCAATCATATGCTGCAATGCCGCAAAAATCAATATTCCGTATGTAGTATATCAGTGACTGTAGTATCGAGATCGAATCTTCAAGGTAGCACGGCTGCCCTACAGACGGTTCCTCGCGGCGCCCGAACCTGGCGACGCTCGGTGTAAACGCGCAATATCGATCGAAGGCGGATTGTGGGATCGGTCTCGCCTCATTAACCTTCGGACATCCTGCGACCGATCGCGAGCGGCAACGCCCCTCTTCCCGCGCGACTGCGGCAGTCAGAAAGTTCAAGGAGACACTGTGATGAGCACCACCCTCCCAACGGCCGCGATGGCCGACAACCGCAACGCGCGCAGCCGGGCCCGCAAAGCGGCGCTCGGCAGCTTCGTCGGCGCCGTGGTCGACTGGTACGACTTCCTGCTGTATGGCATCGTCGCCGCGCTCGTTTTCAACGCCGAGTTCTTCCCCAAGGTCAGCCCGGCGATGGGGACGCTTGCCGCGTTCGCTACCTTCGGGGTCGGTTTTCTGTTCCGTCCGCTCGGCGGCTTCGTGTTCGGACACTTCGGCGACCGCCTCGGACGCAAGCGCATGCTCGTGCTCACGGTCATGATGATGGGACTTTCCACCGCCGCGATCGGCCTGCTGCCGTCGTTCGCCACCATCGGCTGGCTGGCGCCGGTGCTGCTCGTGACATTGCGCGCGATGCAGGGCTTCGCGGTGGGCGGCGAATGGGGCGGCGCGGCGCTGATGGCCGTGGAAAGCGCACCTGAGAAGAAGAAAGCGTTTTACAGCAGCGGCGTGCAGGTCGGCTACGGTGTGGGCCTCGTGCTCTCGACCGGGCTGGTCGCGCTCATCAGCCGTGCGATGGATAACGCCTCGTTCCTGAGCTGGGGCTGGCGCCTGCCCTTCCTGTTCAGCGTGGTGCTGGTGCTGATCGCGCTGTGGATCCGCTCGAGCATGGAAGAGTCGAAGGAGTTCATCGAGAAAGTCGGCGAGCACGGTGAACACAGCGTGCGCCTGCCGATTGTCGAAGCGCTGCTGCGGCACCCGAAGGCTTTCCTGCTGATCATCGCGCTGCGACTCGCCGAGTTGTTCACGATGTATATCGTGACCGCCTTCGCGCTTAACTACTCGACGGCGAACCTGCATATGCCGCGCGAATTTTTCCTCAGCATCGGTCTGCTGGTCGGCGCGCTGAGTTGCGTGACGATTCCGTGCTTCGCCGCGCTGGCGGATCGCTTCGGCCGCCGCCGTGTATATATGATCGGCGCGCTGGTCGGCATGCTGAGCGCAGTGCCGTTCTTCCTCGCGCTGGAAGCGCGCTCGACGGTATGGATCGTGGTCTTTGCCGTCATGCTCGCCAACCTCGCGCACGACATGGTGGTGAGCGTGCAGCAGCCCATGTTCACGGAACTGTTCGGCACCGAGTATCGCTACAGCGGCGCGGGTGTGGGCTATCAGGTGGCGAGTGTGGTTGGCGGCGGCTTCACGCCGTTCATTGCGGTGGCGCTGGTCAATTTTGCCGGCGGCTCCTGGCATCCGGTGGCCGCTTATCTGGCGGTGGGCTGTCTGATCTCGTTGCTCGTGGCGGCCAGGATGAGAACCGGGCGCACCGTCGCCTGATGCTCTGATACAGCACCGCCAGAAACGGGCCGGCGTGGCGAAAGATGCCACTGCCGGCCCGTTTCGTTTCGGGTATCCGGTAGTTTATTCCGGCCATTCGCTCTGCGGTGCCGCGCTTCGACGGGGTACGGTCGTGTTTCACCCAGGCAAACACCTTATGTTTTTTCATCTCATATTGCAAAGGCCATGATCGCCCCCTATCGTTCATCGGTGCTATTTTTGTCGTGGATTTGAGCGCTTGATATGTAATTTGAATACATATATCGACGGCTTCGAAATCCGCGACTTATACGCCGCGACGCCTAAAGCATTCGTAATGAAGCGCCGATAACAACTAATTCGTCACCGGAGACCGACCATGAGTAGCATCACCGAGCCGAGCGGGAATTCAGGCTCTGCCCCATTCTTTTCCAAACAGGCCACCGTTGCGAAACCGGGTTTTTCGCGCTGGATGGTTCCGCCCGCAGCCCTCGCCGTCCATCTGTGTATCGGCCAGGCGTATGCCTTCTCCGTGTTCAACGGCCCGCTAACCAAAGTCATCGGCATTACGCAGTCCAGCGCGGATGACTGGTCGCTGACTTCGCTCGGCTGGATCTTTTCGCTGGCGATCGTGTTCCTCGGTTTGTCGGCGGCCTTCGCCGGTAAGTGGCTCGAACGCGTCGGCCCGCGCCGCACCATGTTTACCGCGGCCTGCTGCTTCGGCGGCGGCTTCCTGGTTTCCGCGCTCGGCGTGTATCTGCATCAGATCGTCCTGCTCTATCTCGGCTACGGCGTGATCGGAGGCATCGGGCTGGGCCTCGGTTATGTGTCGCCGGTGTCCACGCTGATCCGCTGGTTTCCGGACCGCCGCGGCATGGCGACCGGCATGGCGATCATGGGCTTCGGCGGCGGCGCGATGATCGCCGCGCCGTTGTCGGTGGCGTTGATGAACCACTTCCGCAGCGCCACCAGCATCGGCGTGGCGGAGACGTTCATCGTGCTCGGCATTGCGTACTTCATCTCGATGACGATCGGCGCACTCGCAATCCGCGTACCGCCGGCAGACTGGAAGCCGGCCGGTTGGACGCCGGCCGCGACCGGTCAGAACAAGATGATCTCGCGTAACCACGTGCATATCGACCAGGCGCTGAAGACGCCGCAGTTCTATCTGATCTGGCTCGTGTTGTTCCTGAACGTGACGGCCGGCATCGGCATTCTCGGCCAGGCCTCCGTAATGATTCAGGAGAGCTTCAAAAACACGGTGACGGCAGCGGCGGCAGCCGGTTTCGTGGGTCTCCTGTCGCTCTTCAACATGGGCGGGCGTTTCGTATGGGCGTCGGCGTCGGACTGGATCGGCCGCAAGAACACCTACTTCATCTTCTTCGCGCTCGGCGCGGTGCTGTATTACCTGGTGCCGGGTTTCGCGGCGTCCGGTCAGATGGCCCTTTTCGTGCTCGCCTACTGCGTAATCCTGACGATGTACGGCGGCGGCTTCGCCACCGTGCCCGCATATCTCGCCGACATGTTCGGCACGGCGTTCGTCGGCGGCATTCACGGCCGACTGTTGACGGCGTGGGCCGCGGCGGGTGTCGCCGGCCCGGTGCTGGTGAACTACATTCGCGCCTATGAAGTCGCGCACGGCGTGGCCAAGGCGGACGCCTACACGATGACCGTGCACATCATGGCCGTGCTGCTGGTAGTCGGCTTCGTCTGCAACCTGCTAGTCAAGCGTGTGGACGACAAGCACCACATGACCGACACTCAACTCGCCAAAGGCGCCTAAGGAGACTTCCATGTCGACCGTTCAAGCAGCGAATCAAACAAGCAAGGTCAAACTCGCCGTCTTCTGGCTCTACGTGACGCTTCCGCTGGCATGGGGCGTGGTCAACACGCTCTCGCAGGCAATGAAACTTTTCCAGTAAATATCCTGTTCGGCACCCCGCGTGTTCAGACGGCGGGGTGCCGGCAACGAGCGTGACTCGCTGCCTGTCTATCGGCGCATATCCAATGCGCCGATCCCCTGCCTTCCCGCTACCACTGATACGCCGCGCCCGCCGTGACCGCCGTCGTGGCGGAACTGATGCCCGCGCCGAGCTTCACCTTCAGACTCTGCGTGACTCGCGCCGACAATCCCACCGCCACCGCCTGATAGCCCTTGTAACCGGCCGTGCCAACCCCGATTGCAAGGTTCTTGCTTGAATCGACTTCGGGGATCGCGGTCAATGCAAGCGCCGATGCCGTTCCGGAGTAAGCATTGCGCGCCATGTCGCTCAGGCCGCCCTGGAACTGCTGCATGTTCACGGCATCCGTAGGTGCCTGGCCTGGCGCGACATTGGTGATGCGGCGCTCGCTGCCGGACGAGCCCACGGAAACCGTGTTCGTCACATCGGCCACCGAGCCCTCGCCGATCGCCACCGAGTTCGGCGCGGACGCTTTCGCGCCGCCGCCGATCGCGACAGAACCGTTACCGATCGCCTGCGCCGCGTTACCGGAACTGTTGACGGATACATACGGCGTGCCGGTAGTCTGATTGTTCCGCACGGTCTGGACCAACTGGTTCAGCGTGCTGACATCCTGGTTGGTGTTCCAGAGTTGCGCTCCGGTCACTGCGTCGGTGCTGGTGGCCGATAGAGTGGCGTCCTTCAGGTTGGTCAGTTGCACCTTCGGCACATTGACCGCCGTGCCGCCGAGCGTGATCCTGTCGTGCGCCGAACTGTCGTACTGCACCGCGTTCGCGACCGCCCCGTTGAGACTGCCGATGGTGGTTTGCAGACCGGCGATATCGCTGCTATTTTGCGTGACGCGACCATCCAGGTTGGTGATCGCACTGCCGACATTGTTCACCACGGTGCCGCCCACGCTATACGACGGCGCCGTCATCGAACCGTCCGCATTGACAGTGGCCCCGCCGCCCAGCGCCACCGCCGTGCTCGCGGCCTGCGCATGCAGTTGCGAGCCGTTGACCGCGTCGCTGCTCGTCGAACTGACGGCGCCCGGCGCCACGCCCGTGACGATCCGATTGCCCGCCGTACCCGACATATTGATCAGATTGCCGTTCGTCGTCGCACCGACACTGATGACGCGGGATACCGGATCTTGCGTCACCATGCCGATGCCGCCGTTCTCCATGTTCTGCTGCAACGTGCTGAGGCCGTTGTCGAGCGAACCGAGCGCGTCGCCGACCGTGGTTTGCGTGCCGCCTTGCATGTGATAGCTGGGGCCGCTCAGCGAACCGTCGGCATTGATCTGCGCGCCGCCGCCCAACGCGGCCACCATTGGTTTGAACTGCGCGAGATTGACCGCGGAAGCCTCCGTGGTGCCTGCCGCGATTCCGGTCAGCTCGCGTGCGCCGCCGGTGCCGGCGAAGTCGACGCGGGCGCCGTCCGTGCCCTTCGCCACGGTGAGATTGCGCGACGCCTGATCCTGTTGAACAAGCCCGATCTCGCCGTTCGTGATCTGGTTCGTGATGTTGGTCACGTCGCCTTCGATCGTGGTGGTGCGCTGGTCGAGATGGCTGATGTTCGTCGTGTTGTCCGTCACGCGCTGGTCGAGACTGCTGATGTTCGTCGTGTTGTCCGTTACCCGCTGATCGAGGTTCGTGATGCTGCCGGTGTTCTGCGCGACAGCCTGATTGGTGGCAAAGAGTTGCTGGCCGTTGACAGCGTCCGTGCTGTCGGCGGCGAGATTCGCGGCGCGCACGTTGGTGAGCCGAACCGGCGCGGCACCGTTGCCGAGCGTGATGATGTCGTGCGTTGCCGAATCGTACTGAACCGAATTAGCGCCCGCCTGGACACTGGTGGTGACGGCAGCAGCGAGCGCGGACCCCACGTCGCTGTAAGTGCTTCCTCCGATGCTGTACGCCGGCCGTTTGAGCGACCCATCCGCATTGACGGTCGAGCCGCCGCCCAGCGCCGCCGCCGTGCTGGCAGTGTTCGCATAGAGTTGCGCGCCGTTGATGGCTTCGCTGCTGGCCGCGCCGACCGCGCCGGCCGTGAGGCCGCCGATCACGCGATTTCCACCCGTGCCCGCCACGCTGACACGCGTGCCGGTCGTGGATGCGCCGATAAGAATGTCGTGAGAAGCGGCATTCTGCGTGACGAGTCCGACCGTGCCGCCGCTGATCTGCGACTGCAACGATGACAGGCCCGTATCGAGCGAACTGAGCGCGTTGCCGACCGTGGTCTGCGTGCCGGCTTGCACGTGATACGTGGGGCCGGCTACCGAGCCGTTGGCATTGACCGTCGCGCCGCCGCCGAGCGCCGCGACGACCGGGCTGAGCTGGGCCAGATTCACCGCCGAGCCCGCGCTCGTACCCGCCGCCACGCCGACCAGCTCGCGCGATCCCGTCAATCCGGTGAAGTCGACGTGCTTGCCGTCCGTGCCCTTCGCCACGCTCAGATCGCGCGTCACGGAGTCCTGCTGAACCAGCCCCGTCTTGCCGTTACTGATGTTATTGACGTTGTTGGTGATGTTGGTGATGTCCGCGGTATTTTTCCCGACCGCCTGATTGGTGCCGTAGAGCTGCGCGCCCGTCACCGCGTCCGAACTGGCTGCGCTCAAGGTAGCGTCCGCGACGTTGGTGAGCTTGACCGGCGTGACGGTGTTACCGAGCGTCGCGACGTCGTGCGCCGGGGTGTCGTAACGCAGCGCGTCCGCACTGCCGGCGGCGCTGCCTGAAACAACCGCCGCGAGTGCCGCGCCCACGTCGTGGTACGTTGTCCCGCCGACGGTGTAGGCCGGCGCGACCACCGCACCGTTCGGATCGATCAGCGCGCCGCCGCCCAGCGCTTCGGCCACGCCGGACAGCTGGCCGACGTTGGCCGCGTCGGTGGGCCGCGTGCCGGCTGCGACGTAGGTGATCTGGCGGCCCTGCGTCAGGCTGCCCACCGACACGACGTTGACGCGATCGGCGATCGAATCGGAGCCCAATGCGACTGAACCCGTACCGCTGGCCGATGAATTCCCGCCGATGACAATCGAACCCTTAGCGGTGGGATTGATGAACGAGTTGTAGCCGATCGCCACGGAACCACTCGAAGCAGCACTCGCGAAGGAGCCGAGCGATATCGTATTCATTGCGGCTGACCGGGAGTTGTAACCGACCGCCACCGAGTTATTCGAAAGGGCGACCACCATCGCGCCCGCACCGACGGCGGTCGAATTCACCGAACCCACTCCTGCCGCCGATCCGACTGCGGTCGAAGCGTCGGAACCGGCAATCGAGGCCGAGCCGACGGACAACGCGTTAAAGCCGGTTGCCGCGGCCGTTGGGCCGATCGCCATCGCGTTCAGGTCGGTCGACGCGCTGGTGCGCGCGCCCAGAACGACATTGGGGCTCACGGCTATATAGTCGGTCACTGGCGTAGTCACGGCCGCCCCCAGCAAGCTGGTCCGGTTCGAGCTGACCGTGACTGGCGGCGTCGCCGCGTCGAGCGCCGGATTGCCCGTGAATACGTGCGCATTATCGATCGCGGCTGCCAGGTCTGCGGGCCTCGCGGCATCGTCCGTGGCCGGCGGCACGGCCGGGCCCGCCGCCAGCGCCTGCGCGACGCTGAGACAGTCCGGCTCCGATGACGCACATTCCCCGGCGGCTGCCGGCTGCGAAAACGCCAGCGCACCGAGCAGCCCGGCACTCGCCGCTACCAGCGAACCACGCACCGAAGCCCCTTTTGCACCGAGACTTTTCGTCATTTCGGACGCGGCTGCATATGTGCGGGTCGTTTTGTTCCACACGGTCTTATAGGACTTGTTCAACATACCTCCCTACTCTTTTTATAGAAGACTCAAGCACAAGGTTTTTCTTATGTAATCCTAACTATTTAGCTAGAACCATTAGAAACTTAAGATGGCATCGCGCTTCGCCTCGCCGCAAAGCCGCAGAACACGAATATACCTTGTAGAGCTATTTTTTAGCTTATATTAGAAAAGCGGCATAGCCCATTTAAGACGCAAAATGCCAAACGTCTTAAATTGCGCCGAGTGTTTTTAGTCTTTTCTAAGACACAGTTCTAATTTGTCCAAAAACAGCACATCGGGATAGTGCGAATCGCGGCTGAAGCTTTCAAACGGACGAGCATCGACCGCAACGAGTCTATCCTCGATAGCTAAACAGACGTCATACAAGAGAACCACACCGAAGAAGCGGGAACTGATACGGCGGACCACGCCGTGTCGAGACAGATCTGTCAGCCGCCCACAGCCTGCAGGTGCATCGGGAAAGTGATTTCGAAGATCGTGCCCTTGCCTTCATGCGAGTCGAAACGAATCTCGCCCTCCAGCACCCGGCACAACTCCTTGACGATCGCGAGGCCCAGACCGGCGCCGGGAATGTCGTCGGCGGCGGCGCGCTCGAACTCCTTGAATACGCGCTCCCGGTCCGATGAGTCGATGCCCACGCCCGTGTCGGACACACGCAGGCACCAGCGATCGTCCTGCGCGGCCGTCATGCTCAATTCGACCTGCCCGGCCCGGGTATATTTGGTCGCGTTGGTCAGCAGGTTGAGCGCGACCTGCTTGAGTTTGAGACGGTTGGACACGACCATCTGCAGCGCGCCGTCGAAGACCGTCTGCAAGCGCAGCCCTTTGCCTTCAATTGCGGGTTCACACGAGATCACCAGCTCGTCGAACAGCTCACGCAGCGAGAAGCTTTCCAGCACGAGCGGACTGGCGTCGCCGAGCACCACTGAATACTCGACCAGTTGGTCGACCAGCGTTTTCATATCGGCGGCCTGACGATTCGCGAGCGCGAGCGCCGTGTCGATTCGGGACGGCGCCCTGCTGATCACTTGCAGCGCCATCGAAAACACGTTGAGAAAGTTGCGCAGATCGTGCACGACGCTGCGCGTGATCTGCATGCGTGATTCGTACAGATCGCCGACCAGCCGCTGTTTGAGCGTCAGTTCGTGATTGGCGCGCTCGAGGCGCCCGGTGTAGTCGTCGATTTTCCGGTCGCGCTCGTTGACGACCTCGCGGATCGAGGTCAACGTGACGAAGCTGACGGCTTCGTCGATGAAATGCCGCGCCCGCTCCTCATGACGCCGCGTGAAATACGGCCGGGCTTCGCTGAATTCGACGATCGCGCCGGTCAGCATCTGCCGGAACAGATCGAGCTCGCGCACCAGTTCGTCGATCCGATAGCCCTGCTTCCAGCGCAATTTGCCGTGCAGGCGCGCGTCGCGCTTGATCGCGCCCTCGGCGTGGTCGAGATCCTGGTTCTCCAGCACGCTGCAGATTTCGTCAAGAATGTTCGGGATATGATCGGCCAGTTGTTCGTAGGTCAGCCGGTCTGATTCGGTCAATTCTGCGTCGTGAAAAACGGCCTTCATCCACCGCTCGGTCAGATCGACCTGTTGCAGACGCAACTGTTTGGCAAAAGCGGTAAGCGGCAGTGCGTGCGAGTCCGTCATGTGGGAGACCTGGCGCCGCATGGCGGCGAAAATAGGTGTTCCGCGCCACCCCGACGAACGCTTCGGGGTATACCTGACGCGACCGCAGGGACTGCAAACCGCGCTCAGGAGGCAAAGAGTGAGCGCTTCGCAAGCCGCCCGGGCGCCTCCAGTATGCGCGATTTGCGGAACAAAAATTAACCAGGGTTAGGACGAATGGCACTTACTTAAGCCCGAGGAGCGTGCCCATATTTTCGGGCGCGCTCGCGAGCGATGTGACGAGGCTCTTTCAGCCATGGATAAGACTTCGGTCTACGTTTACGCATTCGTGGTTCGAT
>Ga0255336_100674_pt1 | contig 43088 bp, 41 predicted proteins | sample MeOH1_35cm_T3_17_FD_189102 | JGI IMG/M metagenome (GOLD analysis project Ga0255336, IMG submission 189102) | Sandy soil microbial communities from University of British Columbia, Vancouver, Canada - MeOH1_35cm_T3_179 | ecosystem: Engineered > Artificial ecosystem > Sand microcosm > Unclassified ...
GCGGGGTCGGCGTCGGGGACGGGGTCGGGGTCGGGGTCGGGGTCGGGGTCGGGGTCGGGGTCGGGGTCGGGGTGGGCGTCGGCGTCGGCGTCGGGGTGGGCGTCGGCGTCGGCGTCGGGGTCGGCGTGGGCGTCGGAGTCGGCGTCGGCGTTGCAGCAGCCGCCTTGATCCAGCATGACTTGCCGTAGCCATACGCCGGGTCTGTCTGCGAAACTGCGCCGACATAACAGCCGACGCCATTGCTGAACGTACGCGGCGCGCTCAGCATCACCGACGGTGCATTGGGCGGAACCGCACCGAACACCACCGAGGCCGTTCCGAGGAACGAGCAGTTGGCATTCTCCTGTGCGCACAACTTGTATTGCTGTCCTGAGACCGTGATGGTGGACTGAGCCTGCGCGCTTTCCGCGGCAAACGATGCCAACACTGTTGCAGATGCAACGCCAAATAGTTTCAAGTATCTCGTCATTGTCCGTATGTTCGCTAAAAGCAGGTTTTCCCCGAGAATTCAGCAAGATCGATCAGTCGTCCCGCTTTGGCGTTATTGAGTACAGAGAGAGGTGAACCTGAGAACGCGATGACCGCGTTCATTGCTGATGAAGCTCAAGCCTTGATGTGCCGCTATGCGATGGCGAACCTGCCAGCCATCCGCTCGCCTGGAAACTGCCGCTGAACAGCGGAGCAATCGGCACCGCCACCAGGTTTCCGGCCGACATCTATTTATTACGTTATGCTTACTATTTAGCCGATAGCAATCCTGCGATACATCGCTACCAACTACCCCATATGGAACTTCGACACGGTCGATCGAGCGCGGCGCGCACCAAAATCAAACCGCATGCACCGATTGCGTGACAAAGTCAGTCGACTTCCCGACCGTCGTAAAAGACGCCCCACCGATCACCCAACAGGGAAAGCACCACGAGGGGTTCATGCATGCCGCCGACGCGACTGGAACATCTACCGACTACCGAGGCTCGCCCTGAAAGTCCGGCGCACCTGGTATTTGCCAAACAAGGTTCGTACCAGCACGCGCAATCCCATAAATCAGGATGACGAATAATCAACCCGACTTATTTTCGGTCGCCGTTGACAGTCCATTATTGATGTGAACCCGTCGGCTCGACAGCGATCGAGGTACGCCCTCGCCTTGCAAGTCGGGTTCGGAACCCAAAGAACGAATGATCGGCGCGAATCTGCCTCACCCGCTCCAGTTGCAGCGCGAGGTAGGGTGCGTCGAATTTGAAGCGCGCCGCGGTCCGCCAACACGCTTCGCTACCGGAAAAGCGGTTTACAGGTGCGCGGCTGCCATCGGCGTAACTGTTACAGGAAAAACGGTGCTCGACCGCATGCCCGGTATTAGTTACAGAAGTTTTTGGCAGACGAATTATAAACGTTTCATCCGCGTAACGTGCCGGGGTTCAGGGGCGATAAGTGATATGTGCAAGAAACTTCGCGAGGATGCGGCGAGAGATTTTCCAAACATAGGGGAATGCAAAAACTCCGCCTCGCGGCGCTGCGGAAAAGGTAAATATTTGATTCGTCAGTTGATTGTTGTCGCGCTTTTTCAGTCATCCAATATTTGTGAAATTTTTATATTAGTAATACAAAAGGCTCGCATCCGCTGCGAGCCCAAAAACGACCAGATGTTTTACTAAGCAGTCCATGCTGGACCATAGATGCTATGGAGCCTTCGTAGCGAGCAATACAGGATCGTTGCGATACAGATCCGGGAACATCCGTTTCAGGTCAGCCACCTTCGGCAGGTCGTTGATCGCGATGTACGGGTGGTCCGGATGCAGCGCGAGGAAGTTCTGGTGATAGCTTTCCGCCGGATAGAAGCCCTTGAAGTTCTCCACGCGAGTTACGAGCGGCGCCGAAAACACATGTGCATTGTCCAGTTGTGCGATATACGACTGCGCAATATCGCGCTGCGCTGCATTCACAGGGAAAATCGCCGATCGATATTGAGTCCCGTGGTCAGGGCCTTGATAGTTCAACTCGGTGGGATTGTGCGCGACCGAGAAGAATATCTGCAGCAACCGCCCGTACGTGATCTGCGTCGGATCGTAAGTGATCTGCACGGACTCGGCGTGCCCCGTATCGCCTTCGCTGACGGTTTCGTATTGCGCCGTGGACGCCGCGCCGCCGCTATAACCCGAGGCGACCTGCTTCACGCCGCGCACGTGTTCGAACACACCTTGCACGCCCCAGAAGCAGCCGCCCGCCAACACTGCCGTTTCGCTATGCGTCGCGGCGGCTTTTTCGTCCTGCACGGGGGCGGGGATCTTCGTCGCGGCTTCGGCCGAATGTGCGACGTGCTGCGCGGCCACGACGCCCAAAACAACCACGACGAGACCTGCGAGTCGGCTGACGGAAAAACGCTTCCGCAGCGACGCGGCTCTAGTGAATATCGTGTACATGATGGTCTTTCCTTTAGATCAGCTTGAAGTTGAGTCAGGCCGCTCGCCGGCTTACCCGAACGTGAAGGCAAACGCCTGCACACCAGGGTCGAGAAACTCGATGGAGAACGTATGGTCCGCGACTTCGCCGGATTGCCGCACCAGTTGATAGAGACGCTGCCCGGTTACGCTGCCGCTGCCGTCGGCGGCGACGTCGGTACCGTGCGACGCGCCGGGCGCGCCACCGTCGACACTGACGCGAAACCGCACGGGCTTGCCGTCCTTACCCGGACCGAGCACCAAGTGCAGGTCGCGAGCATGAAAGCGATACACGATACGGCCCGACGCGGCGACGAGCGTGGCGTGCTCGGCACCCACATTCCATGAACCGGCGAGACCCCAGTCGTTGACGGCGAGCTGCGACGGCGTTGCATACGCGTGCGCCTTGTCCTCCACTTCCCCGCCCGGCGACGCGAAGTTCTCCGCCCGCTGATAGCCGACGTAGGTTTCCGGCGATTGCATATCGGCGTTGTCCGCTGCGGCCTGCACGCCTTGGACGCCGGCATCCGCAATGCCGATCGCCATGTTCGACGCGTTTGCATGGCCCGCTTCGGCCAACAGTTGCTGAATCACCTTCTCGGACTCCGCATAGTCGCCTTCGCCGAAGTGGTGATAGCGGATCTGCCCTTTCGCGTCGACGAAATAGTGCGCGGGCCAGTACTGGTTATTCAACGCGCGCCAGATCGCATAGTTGTTGTCGATCGCGACCGGGTAGTCCACGCCCAGGTCATGCGTCGCCTTCCTCACGTTGTCGATATTACGCTCGAAGGCGAATTCCGGCGCATGCACACCGATCACGACGAGCCCCTGATCCTTGTACTTCTGCGCCCACGCTTTGACATACGGCAGCGAACGCAGACAATTGATGCACGAGTAAGTCCAGAAATCGATCAGCACGACCTTGCCGCGCAAATCCTGCAGGGTAAGCGGCGGCGAATTGAGCCATTGGACCGCGCCGTTCAGTGGAGGCAACACGCCTTCCACCGGCAGCGGCGCCGCATTGGCGGCGGTGCGCATCATCGCGCCGCCGGAGGTTGCGGCGGAGACCGGTTCGACGTTGGCGCCCCGCTGCGCCTCAGGGTTGGCGCCCTTCATTGCGCCGCCGGATGCGTCCGCCGGATTGCCGGCGACGGGCGACTTGCCCGGCGCCGCGTTCGGCGAGAACCTGTCGACGAGTTTCTGTTCGAGACCGCCGGTAGCGAGCGTCGAGACACGGGCGAGCACGCCGGTGTCGATACCCAACGCGATCGCGACGACGCCAGACAGCATCGCGACACCGATCCCGCGGCGGATCCATTCGCCCGCACCTAATGACCGCTTCATTGCCGCGAACACCTTGCCGCCGATCAGGAGCGCCACTGCCAGCGACGTCGCCGCGCCCGCCGCATAAGCAGCCAATAGCAACGTGGTGCCGACGCTCGCGCCGCGCAGTGCCGCGCCGGTCAGCACGAGGCCGAGAATCGGACCGGCGCACGGCGCCCACAGCAGACCGGTCGCGACGCCCAGCAAAAACGACGAACCGGCGCGAATCTGCTGTCCATCGGCCTGCGCGAAACTGGACAGGCGATTGCCCGCGCTGACGAGCGGCCGCATCAGATGATCGGCGAAGCGCGGGAACAGCAACGTCAGACCGAAGATCGCGAGCAGCGCGATTGCCAGCCAGCGGCCATACTGGTTGGCCTGCGTGACCCAGCCGCCGCCCACCGCGGCAAGCGTCGCGACGAGGGCGAACGTCAGTGCCATGCCGGCGAGCAAGGGCAAGCCGCTGCGCACGAACGGCTGATCGGCGCGCGCGAAAACAAACGGCAGCACCGGCAGGATGCACGGGCTGAGAATCGTGAGAGCGCCGCCGAGATAGGCAAGAACGATGAGTAGCATGTCGGTTCCGAACGTTCGTGTAGGTCAGTTAAAGTGGGCACGCGGGCAGAAGCGGCAGCCGGCGTACAGTTCATCCAGGGCCTGATACTGCGGAAAGTGCCCACATGCTAGAGCGCCACCGATGTCGAAGTCCTCACGAAAAGTTAAATTAAATGTGATAACTCGCAGGCCGGAAATTTTGCACAATGGCGCAATGGCCGCCTTTCCCGGCGGCCGTGCCCGGCCCTGCTCCTCAACCGCGCCCTGAACCGTCGCCCACACCCACCATGGACAATCCGAAGCGCATCCTGATCGTCGAAGACGACGTCGACATCGCCAACGTGCTGAGTCTTCATTTGCGTGACGAGCGCTATGAGGTCGTACACAGCGCCGACGGCAATGAAGGCCTGCGCCTGCTCGAACAAGGCGGCTGGGATGCGCTGATTCTCGATCTGATGCTGCCCGGCGTCGACGGACTGGAAATCTGCCGGCGCGCCCGCGCGATGACGCGCTACACGCCGATCATCATCACCAGTGCGCGCTCGAGCGAAGTGCACCGGATTCTCGGCCTCGAACTGGGCGCGGACGACTATCTCGCCAAGCCGTTCTCCGTGCTCGAACTGGTGGCGCGCGTCAAAGCGCTGCTGCGCCGCGTCGACGCGCTCGCGAAAGATGCGCGGATCGAAGGCGGCAGCCTGCGGATCGCCGGGCTCCTGATCGATCCGCTGACGCGCGAAGCGGCCGTCGACGGCAAGCCCATAGAACTCACGCCGCGCGAATTCGATCTGCTGTATTACTTCGCCCAGCATCCCGGCAAAGTGTTCTCGCGAATGGACCTGCTCAATGCGGTCTGGGGCTACCAGCACGAGGGGTATGAGCACACCGTCAACACCCATATCAACCGGCTGCGCGCGAAGATCGAGGCCGATCCAGCTCAACCCGAGCGCATCCTGACCGTCTGGGGGCGCGGCTACAAGCTCGCCGTGCCTGGCGAGACACCCGCGCCCGCCGGCGCGCAGAAGGACGCATCGTGAATCTGACGCTGACCCAGCGGCTTTCGCTCGTTTTCTCCGTGCTGTTGCTGGCATGCTGCGGCGCGTCCGCCTTTTTGCAAATCCGTTCGAGCGATCTGCACGAAAAGGAAGTCATCCAGAGCCTGTCGCGCAATCTCGCCGACCATATCGCGCACCGCACCACGCTGATGGACGCCAACGGCTTGCGGCCCGATGCGGTCCGGCAACTGTTCGGGCAACTGATGATGGTGAACCCGAGCGTCGAGGTGTATCTGCTCGACAATCAAGGGCGCATTAAAGGCGACGACGCGCCCGCCGGGCACGTGAAACGCGCGCAGGTGGATCTGGCGCCGGTCCGGCGCTTCATCGCGGGCGAGGCGCTGCCGATTCTCGACGACGACCCGCGCAGCGTCGACGGTAAAAAGGTGTTCAGCGCCGCGCCGCTGCAACTGAGCGGGCAGGCGCCGTCCGGGTATATCTACGTGGTGCTGCTAGGCGAAGAACACGACGCGCTCGCCGCGCAGGTGGCGGCCAGTTCCGTGTTGCGCACGACGTTGTGGTCGATGGCGCTGGTCGCCCTGTTGGGATTGCTCGCCGGGTTGACCGCATTCGGCCTGATCACGCGCCCGCTGCGCCGCCTGACCGACGCCATGCGCCGCTTCGACGCGGAAGGCGAGCCCGACACTCAGCCGAGCGTGCCGCGCTCGTCGGCTGGACGGCGCGACGAAATCGCCGTGCTCGAAGCCACGTTCGCGCAGATGGCGAACCGCATCGGCGATCAATGGCGCGCGCTCACCCGGCAGGATCAGCAGCGCCGCGAGTTGATCGCCAATATTTCACACGACCTGCGCACGCCGTTGACCTCCCTGCACGGCTACCTCGAGACACTGTCGCTGAAGACCGACACGCTCGGCGAAACGGAGCGCAAGCGCTATCTGGCAATCGCGCTCGCACAAAGCGTCAAGGTGGGCCGGCTTGCGCAGGCCTTGTTCGAACTGGCGAGGCTCGAACAAGGCAACGTGCAACCGGCGCTCGAGCCATTCTCGCTGATGGATCTGGTGCAGGACGTCTTTCAGAAGTTCGAATTGCCGGCCGAGGCGCGGCACATTCAGTTGCGCGCGGCTATTCCGCCACGTCTGCCGAATGTTTGCGCCGATCTGGGCATGATCGAGCGCGTCCTGACGAACCTGCTCGACAACGCGATTCGCCACACACCCGCGGGAGGATCGATCGACATCGATCTCGCGCACAAGGACGGCAAGGTGTCGGTCACGCTCAGCGACACGGGGCCCGGCATTCCACCCGAACAACGCGCCGGTCTGTTCGAACGGCCATTCAGCGCCGGCGGCGCGCATCGCGGCGGCGGACTCGGGTTGCTGATCGTCCAGCGCATGCTGCAACTGCACCATAGCCAGATACGGCTGGTCGAAACGGCGGGAACGGGCACGACGTTTTGCTTTGAATTGCCGACGGCTGCCCTCAAACCAGGTACCGCCGGCATCCTTCTATGACGAATCGCGCCGGCAGGCGCGGCCACCAACGCGCAGCTAACTGACTGCAAGTCGGCATTGTCGTAGCGGCAACAGTCTTTCACGCCGGCCGGGAATCAGACGTTGACCGCTGCCTTCCTAATCCGCCGACGCTCCAGCCAGTTGCGTATCTGACCTGCGGCGAACGCGCTCATCAGCAACGACAGATACAGCATGAGGATATCGTGGCGCCATACGTCGAGCGCCACCTGATGCGCGACCAGTTTCGGATCGGGCCGCAACGGCACGGCACTGATTGCCACGACTGCCTGCTTCATCCGGATAAAGCCCGCCGCGGACAGCACCGGCAACAGAACCAGCAGCGCGACCAGAACTGGCTTCGCGCGGCGCGCCATCGCATGATGACGCAAACGCAGCCACAGCCCGAGGCAACCGTGCAACCAGCCCGGCGCGAGCAATGCAAGCTGCAATCCCTGCGTGCCGCTGGTGATGAGCGATATCACAATGCGCTCGTAGTTCGGTTCAAAGCCGTAGAGCGACGAGGCAAGCCGGGTGGACACGGCATGGCGGATCAGCAGCAGCGGCAGACTCAACCCCGCCCATAGCCGGACCCATTCAGTGAGCGGAAGCGTCCAGTAGCGGCGCCCGTAGATGGTTCGCAGTGCCAGTGAAAAATGCAGTAACGCCGCGCCATAGAGCAGCACCGTTCCAGGCACGCTACGCCATAGCCGCAGCGCCAATACGAGAGCGCGCCCGGCAAGATCCAGCGACCAGATCCCTAGTGCGTGATTGACCAGATGCAGAAAAAGGTAAATCAGCAGCACCACACCGGACACGAACTGAAAACGGCGCAGTAGCGTATGCACTGTCGATTCCCGGAGATTGTGCGCAGACCGGCTCCGCGGCCGCCGGAGCAGCGATTTCGCCTCGCGTCCGGTGGCCCGCAAGAAGTCAGCCGGGGACGGCGTCCGCCCAGCCCGGTTACGTGTTCGAGTCATGTCAGGCCCTACCTGCGGGCCGTTCCTGCCGGTCGCCGCCCGTTTTAGGGTTCACCGTCGTATGGCGAACGGCATCGGCGAATTTCTGCAACGCGGACAGCGAACCGCAAACGCTGTGGTACTCCTCCCGCCCTATCCTGGCGTCGAGAATAACCGCCATCCCCGATTGACGGGCCATGTCGATGATGTCCATTTGATCACCCCCATTCGTGTCTTCACGACTGTAAGACGGCGCATTTCACGTCGTTATTCCCGCGCCTCCAATGAACGCGCCACCCGGAATAAAAAATCCATCCGGATGGTTTACCGGTTCAGAGCGTGCTGATGCCGACTCACGTCGAGTTCGAGCATTTGCGCTCGCACATTAAGGAGTATCGACATGAGACTGATCCCGCTTAACCGGCTCGCTGTGCGGGCCCTGTCCGGGGCACTCGCCGTGAGCGCGGCCCTTCTGCTGACATCAAACGGTGTCTACGCGCAAACGTCGCCCTCGCCCGGCACGCACCCGCTCACGCGCGCCGAAGTGCGCCAGGAACTCGTGGAGCTGGAAGCCGCCGGATATGACCCGTCCCGAGGCGATGACAGCAACTATCCCGCCGACATTCAGGAAGCGGAAAGAAAAGTCGCCGCCATGCACGCGGCCCAAACGAATGCGCTCAATGACAATCAGTCGGCCATGCAGACCATGCCCATGCATTGACGGCGACGCCGTACCGGAGAACCGGCGGACCGCCGGTTCCCCGTTTGACTGACGCCGCAGCCGACAAAACGGGGATCGCGAAGGGGCTGCAAGCAGAGCGGCGAGCGATCCGCTTCGAAACGCCGACCGGAGGCTTGGCTTCACCGCTTTAATGAAGCCGCGTCGGCGTAGAAACTGTTGCCGTTCAACAGACAGCATGGCCATTCGACTGTCGGGTTTGCTGCACCAACCGGCTTCCTTGCCGCGTGCTCCTCATGGCGGGCATCTCCTTTGTTATCAGCGGTTTGGCGGTCTAAAGCCGCGACTGGCACGTCCTGTGCACGACGGTCATCCGAGCACGCACAACCGTGCTCGCCCCCCAAAGCCACTATCCCAAGGAGCACGTCATGAAAGAACTGAAGATCGACGAGTTGCATCGCAACGAAGAAATGTCCTCTTCCGACATGGCCCGTATTGTCGGAGGAACACCGAAGGAGCCTGTCGGCAAACCGACGCATATCGACGCCATGAACGGCGTCCTGACATTCGGCGACGGCTCGAAGTGGTCGATGGACCTCAACGGCAAGCTCCATCCGCTTTAAATCGACAAAGCTCATCTGGTTCTCCGGTGAGAACGCAGGAAAACTCCACTTCTCACCGGTAACCCGTCGATCACCTCTAGCGTAAATGGCTCACTGGAAAGCTTCGGTTTTTCCGAACCTTCCCTTCGCAATTAACAGGTTTATCCGATCCCGGGCATGCCGCAGACTGGGGCTCATCTTCACTACGGACATTGTCCGCGAAAGGACCCGATCATGCGCACCTATCCCCGTAACAGCCCCCAAGCCGCGGCACGCATCGTCGCGTTGGCCCTCACCTCCGACGGCCATGTCAGCAGCGCGGAAGAGCGTGTGCTGGACCGATTGAACATTGCTGGCGAACTCGGACTCGCGCCGGCGCAGTTCGAGCAGATCGTGCAGACGCTGTGTGAGGACCACTCGGTCGCCCAGCCCTCGTTCGCGCCGCCGGTGGGCCATCTCGATCCGGCCATGCTCACGAGCCTGATCGACGAGATCGACGATCCCGCGCTGCGTCGCAAGGTGATTCGCCTGTGTGTGGCCGTGGCGGTCGCCGACGACCATCTGGCGGACAGCGAAATCGCCTTGCTTGCCGCCGTATTGAACGCGTGGGGCCCCAATCTGACGCCGGCGGCGAGACGGCAGGGTCTCCCCTCGCACGTGCTGCGCGGTTATCAGCGCGCGGCGGCCACCACCTGAGACGCGAGCCCGTGATGCTGGCCGCGACGCGAGCGGATGGCATGGATCTCTTCGATCACGCCGTCCGCGCGGCCGAGCCAGCGCAGCCCCCGCAGCAGCGACAGGTCTTCCGCGCCCAGTTCCGCGAGCGGAAACACGCCGAGGCCACGCGCGGCGAACACCGCCATCAACGCGCTGTCCTCGAATTCGCCGACGATGCGTGGCCGGATGCCCTGCGATTCGAACCAGCGGTCGAGCCTCGCGCGCAAGGCGGCGTGCCGGGTGGGCAGCAGCAGAGGCACCTCCGCGAGGCATTGTGGAAAGCCCGCGCGCGCGGATTTGCGGACGATCTCGGTCGGCCCGTACCAATCCACCGGCGAGCCGGCGAGGCGCTGGCTCAACACGCGCAAGTCGGCATTGTGCGGCGCCGGCTGGCAAGCGAGCACGAGATCGAGCCGGTGCAAGGCGAGCTCCGACATCAACTCCGCGTGCTCGCCCTCGTGACACAACAACCTGAGCGACGGCGTGCCGAGCACCGGCGCCAGCAGCGCGTGCGCCGCGAGCTTTGAAATGCCGTCGGAAAGCCCGACGGCGAGCCGCGCCACGCCTTCGCCGCCCGCCTCGCGCATGTCGTCGAGCAGCGCTTCGCCGAGCTGAAAAATCTGCTCCGCGCGATTGAACGCCGTTTCGCCGGCTTCCGTCATCGTGACGCCGCGCCCCGCCGGCTTCAGCAATTGCCGACCGATCGATTTTTCCAGCTCACGCACTTGCGCGCTGATGGTCTGAACCGCCATGTCGAGCCGCTCGGCCGCGCGCGCAAAGCCGCCCTCCTTCACGACGATCCAGAAATAGTACAGGTGGCGGTAGTTGAGCATGGTTGAACACTTCGAAAAAACCGATATGTCGATCAGCGTATCACTGATTTATCCGAAATGCCGAGAGGACGATCATGACGCTATTCCAACGTTACCCGCCTCTATTCACCTACCGACACCATGGACTTCCTGCTCACACTCGTTACCGACCCCGCCGCATGGGCAGCGCTCCTCACACTGGTCGTGATGGAAATCGTGCTCGGCATCGACAACCTGATCTTCATCTCGATCCTCAGCAACAAGCTGCCGCAAGCGCAACGCGCACGCACGCAGCGCCTCGGCATCATGCTCGCGCTCGTGCTGCGGTTGGGTCTGCTCGGCACGGTCGCATGGATCGCGCAGTTGACCGCTCCCGCCGTCACCCTATTCGGCCACGCGTTTTCGTGGCGCGATCTGATTCTGCTGGCCGGCGGCCTGTTCCTTGTCTGGAAGGCCACACGTGAGATTCACCACCACGTGGTCCATGCCGAAGAAGAACGCGACAACCCGAGCAGCACCGTGCAGTTGACCGTGGCAGGCGCGATCGGCCAGATCCTGTTGCTCGATATCGTGTTTTCGGTCGACAGCATCATCACGGCGGTCGGCATGACGGACCATATGCCGATCATGTTCATCGCGGTGATTAGCGCTGTGCTGGTCATGCTGTTCGCAGCGAGCCCGCTGTCGCGCTTCATCGATCGCAATCCTACCATCGTCACGCTTGCACTGAGCTTCCTGCTCGTGATCGGCATGACGCTGATCGCGGAAGGTTTCGGCTCACACGTGCCGAAGACTTACATCTACGTGGCGATGGCGTTCTCCGCGTTCGTCGAGGCGATGAACATGCTGGTGCGCCGCGCGAAATCGAAGCGCGCGCTCGGCACCGGGCAATGACCGGTAGCGCCAGAAGGTTTTTTCCGGATCGGGCGGCTCGCCGGATCGAGCGTTCGATGCCTTTGTACTCTTGAGGAGCGACACCATGAAATGCCCTGTATGCAAGACCACCGACCTGCTGATGACCGAACGCCGCTCGATCGAAGTCGACTACTGCCCGGATTGCCGCGGCGTGTGGCTCGATCGCGGCGAGCTCGACAAGCTGATCGCACAGGACGCGGCGAGCCACGAGGTGCCGGCCGCCACGCGCGCGAGCCGTGAGGGCCACCGGGACTGGGGTCACTCGCACGACAGCCAGCGCGGGTACGACGACCGTCGAACGGACTATCGGACGCAGAAGAAAAAGCGCTCAATTTTCGACGTGTTCGATTTCGACTGAGCGCCGCCAGCCAGGATGAAGGAAGCGCCGGCGTATCCCGGCGCAAATAGCGTCAGCGCGCTTTGCCGCGGGCGCTCTTGCCGGCGTTGCCGGCGCGAGGCGCATCTTTACCCGCCGGCGCCGCGCCACCACTGATCTGTTCCATCCACGACAAGGCGTCGACATAGGAGAGGAACTGCTTCAGATAGCCCGGCGACACTTCGCGCATCAGCGAGAGCGCCCGGTGTACGAGACTGCTCGAGTTGAGCGGACCGGCGTTGCCGGGCACCTGCTCCAGCGATTGCCGCATCTGCTTCTCGGTGCGGACTTTGGACCAGACTTCCCTGAAGTAATCGAGTTCCGCGAGTTCCGGGTACGTGGCGGATCGCGGCGAGCCGAGCGTCGCGAGGACATGTTGACGCGCGATGGCGTCGACCAGGCTCTTCAGTGTTTCTTGAGCGGGCTCGTCTGCTAACGCCGAGCTGTCTGGGCGGGCACCGGCGTCGCCGCTGTCAGCCGGAGGTGTCGCGCCCTCGATCTGCCCGGCATAGGCCTCCAGCAGACCGGCCAGCCGGTCATCCAGAATCCGTCGCGCCTCGCCGCTGTGCCCGGCCGCGCGCCGCGCCAGCGCCTCGATGAAATGGAAGCGCACCGGATCCACCCGGTCGGCGCCGCGCTCGCGCCACGCGTCGAGCGTCGCACGGGCTGCGCTTGCCGGATCGCTATCACCATTACTCACGAGGCTTCCCCGGCGAGGTCGACGGCCGTGGAACCGGCGCGATTTCCACGCGCCGGTTTTTGGCGCGTCCCTGCTCGTCCGCATTCGAACTCACGGGTTGCCCGGAACCGAACGCGGCGGCAAAGAGCGACGAGGCGGGCACGCCGTCGTCGATCAATGCGCGCGTGACCGTCAATGCGCGCTGCGCCGACAGCTCCCAGTTGTCGGCAAAGCGACGGTTGCCTTCGCGCAAGCGCTGGTCGTCGGTAAAGCCGCTCACCATCAGGATTTCGTCATTGGCGCCGAGATACGCGGACAGCGGCCCGGCCAGACTCTTGAGCAGATCCCGGCCTTGCGGCTGCAATTGCGCGGAGTTCAGCGCGAACAGCACATTGCCGCTGATGCCGATGCGGCCATTCACCAGCGTCACGCGCCCGGCTGCCAGCGGGCCGGCGAGCGCCTGCTCCAGCGTCTTGCGGCGCTGCGTTTCGAGCTGACGCTGCTTGACCTCCTGCTCCAGCTTGTTCGACAGCTCCAGTTGCACGCCTATGACGCCCACCAGTATCAACACGAAGGCGCCGAGCAGCACCGACATCAGGTCGCCGAAAACCGGCCAGATCGGCGCGACCTGCTCCACGCCGCCGTCGATGTCCTCGCTCATGCCGCTTCAGCTCCGGCTGGCGCGCGCCGGCCGGCGAGCTGCTGCAGGTCTTCGACGATCTGCTTCTGCGACATCACGCTCAGGTCGATGACTTCCCGCGCTTGCGCCACGTAATACGCAAGCTGTTCGTCGCTGCGCGCGAGGGATTTGTCGAGCGCGGTTTCGATACGCTGCAGATGCGTGACGAGCTTGTCGTTCGACTCGCCGAACACTTGCACGGCGGCGCCGAACGCTTCGCCGAGGCTCGCCACTTCGACGGCGCTGCCGGTGACTTGCGCGGCCACCGAGCCCAGCTTGCCGGTTTCGAGTTCGAGCCTGTCGGTAAAGCGCGTCCCCACGCGCTCCAGCAAATCCGCCGAAGTGGCGACGAGCGCGTCGACGGCCGTGCGCTGCTCGGTCGACGCATGGTTGACGGCATCCAGCAGGGTTTCCAGCGTTGCCAGCAAGCGGCTGCGCTCCTCCAGCATCGCGGTGTCGCGCACCATGCTGTCGGAGAGCTTCTGGCGCAGTTCGGCGACGACCTCGGCGGCGGCCTTGGGTGCTTCCGAAGCCGCCTGCACGAGTTGGCCGATCTCGGCAATCGTGCCGCTCGCGTGCGCCTGTGTCTGGGCCGAAATATCGCGCGCGGTTTGCGCCAGCGTCTCGCAGATTTCCTGCTGGCGGCTCGCGGTGCGCGCGCCCGCCTGCTCCCACTCCTTGCTCAACGTCGCGGCCATCGCGCCGAGCGCCTCGGTCCAGGCTGCCAGCCTCTGCTGATCCCGCGAGACCAACTCGGCCTGCAGGTTCGCCGCGGCCTTCGGCGCTTCCGCTGCGGCCTGAACGAGCCGCTCGATCTCGGCAATCGTGTTGCTCGCATGCGCCTGCGTCTGAGCCGAGATGTCGCGCGCCGTTTGCGCCAGCGTCTCGCAGATTTGCTGCTGACGGTCCGCGGTGCGCGCGCCCGACTGTTCCCATTCCTTGCTCAACGTCGCCGCCATCGCGCCGAGCGCCTCGGTCCAGACGGCGAGCCGCTGTTCGTCCTTCGAGGCCAATCCGGTCTGCAAGTCCGCGTGCGACTGTCCCACGCCGCGCAGCAGCGACGCCGCGTGCTGCTCGAAGGTCGCGGCGGCCGCCGCCAAGGCTTGCTGGTTGCTGGCCGCGAGCTTCTCGCCGACGTTTTCCTGGCGCGACAGCGCCTCGTTCCAGGCCTGCGATACGCCGCCCGCGGCGCTTTCCAGCCGTGCGGCCACGCCGTCGAGCAAACCGGCCGAGCGTTGCTCGAAAGTCTCGGTGAAGCGATCCAGCGAGGCGCGCAGGCGCTGCGCCAGTTCTTCGCTCGAACGCTGATGTCCCGCCAATGCCTTGTTCCAGAGCTCCGCGACGGTCGCGGTGCTCGCCTCGAAGCCGCTCGACAGGCCGTCCAGTTGCCGCTGCACGGCGTGCGTGACGGTCTCGTGCAACGCGGCCGTTTCGCGCGCGAGGCCGGCCATCGTGGCTTCCATGACCGGCTGCAACGCCGCGCCGGCGGCGCGCGTGCTGTCCGCCACGCTGGCCTTCAACGACTGCTCGACCGAGCCGGCGAGGCGCGTGTAAGTGGCCTCGGCCCTCGCGTGGAAAGCCTCCTGGCTGCCGAGCTGCCGCTCGTTCAAGGCGAGGCTCTGCTGCTCGATGGCCGTCATCATCGTCTGCAGGCGGTCGACCAGCGTCGGCATCACCTCGGCCTGACGCTGCAGCAGCCTGAAGGCTTCTTCGCGCTGATGGGTCTGCGAGTAGATGCGCAGCGTCGTGGCGATCTTCACGTCGAGCATCTGCGCCGCCTGCAGGCGCTCGCGCCGGCACAACGCGGACAACAGTCCGAGCATGGCGGAGCTCGCCACGCCCGCAATCGAGGTGCCGAACGCAAAGCCCAGCCCCTTGACCGGCGCGGCCAGCGAGGCGCGGATCGCCTGCAGGTCGGTGGCGCTTTCCAGCGCCATGCCGGTGCCGCGCAGAGTGGCCACCATGCCGAGCAGCGTGCCCAGCATGCCCAGCAGCACCAGCAAGCCGACGAGATAAGGCGTCAGCGCCGGCCCCGGCAAAGCCACGCGCTCACCCTCGACGCGCAGGCGCACCGGATTACGCAGGCTGGGATGCAAGGGTTCGAGCCAGGCGCCGAGGCCCAGCGGCGGCGCGGACAGCCCCGCGACGGCGCGCGTCAGCGTGCCGGTAGCCTCGCGGTAGCGGTGCAGCTCGAGCGCGCCCGCCACGTAGCAAGCGCCGATCAATAAGGTGACGGCCAGCGCCAGCGGGTTCGAACCAAGGTAGCCGGCGGCGATCCAGCACACAGCGGCCAGACCTGCCAGAAACACAACGAGATCAATACGATATCTGGACATAGTGTCCCAGTTAGCTGGCGCGAAGGGCGGCGAGCAACCCTTCGACCGGTTGTAAACGAATATCCAGTTCGGCAAGCAACACGCTCTGCATATCCTTGCGGAACAGGTTCAGCCATGCGCCCGGCGTGAGGGCCGCTGCGTTGCCGGAGGCGTCGCTGGCGGTGTCGCCCGCGGCCTCGGCGGCGGCCAGCGCCGCCTGCTCGGCCCCGCGCAAGCGCTCGAAATGTCCAGCGAGCAGCACGGGCACGGCAGCGAGCAGATTGCGCTCGCGCTCGCTCAACGCCCGCTCCATCACCGCGTCGACCACCGCGAGGCGCGCCATGGCAGGCGTTCTGGCCGCCAGCATGGCTCGCAGCCGGCCGCGCAGATTGCCGATGCCCGTTTCCATCGACTGCTGGATGGCAAGATAGCGCTGACGAAACACCGCGTAGTCGGCCGCGGGCTCCGTGGGCGCGCCGCCCGAGGACGCGTGCCCGTGCCGCCGCGCGGCGGCGAACACGCTATCGCCCGTGATGGCCTTCGCCAGCGAGCTGCGCGCGCGGACGTAGTCGGCCTCTTCGGCGCTGCCGAAGGCTCGCGCGCCGGCGGCGACGGCGGGCGGATTGCCGTTCAGCGCCGAGGACAGCGCAATGGCGTCGGTCCAGCCGAGCCATTGGCTGAGCCGGTCCGAGAGCGATTGCCTAGATTCGGGGACGTCGGCATCCGCGAGGCGCGCCAGTAGGCGAACGAGCGCCGGGCCGCTGAGCGCGGTGCGCTGGGGGGCTTGCAACATACCACCGGAGTCAAAAAAGTCAGCAGTTTACACGGTGACGGGACCGGGGAGGCGACCGGGCGATCCGTCGCCGCTGCATGAACGGTATTTCAACGTCGCGAACGCCCCTCCCAACGGCCTTTCCCCCGCGCCGCTGCGGCCGGTTGCGCACCTGCTGAAGCGACGCGCGCCCGCTCGCCGGAAGGTTCTCGCGCATCCCGTGTTCCATGCCGGCTTCGCCCTGCCATGCGGACGACTCCATGTAAGATGAACGCGCGCTTTAACGCGCCTGTGGACGGCGCTGCGCGACCCGACTGCCGGTCGGCGGAGCGGGGACATCTTCGAACAAAGTGACTTCAGGCGAGGCACGTCAATAGAATGAAATTCGATACCGTTGTGCTCGGGGCGGGCATTGTCGGCGTGTGCGTCGCCTTGCATCTGCAAAAGCGCGGCCGCCAGGTCGCGTTGGTCGATCGCAGGCTGCCCGGCAATGAGACCTCGTTCGGCAATGCCGGGCTGATCCAGCGCGAGGGCGTTTATCCCTATGCTTTTCCTCGCGGGTTCGGCACGTTGCTTCGCTATGCGCGCAATCAGTCGCCGGACGTTCGCTACCATGCCGACGCCATCTTCAAGGCAGCGCCGTTCCTGTGGCAATACTGGCGCAACTCTCACCCGGCGCGGCACGCGGAAATTGCGAAGTCGTACGCCACGCTGATCGAGCACTGCGTGAGCGAACATCGAGCGCTCGCCGCCGAGGCCGGCGCGAGCGCGTTACTGCGCCCGATCGGCTGGATGAAGGTGTTTCGCACCGAAGCGGTCCGGGACAAGGAGATGCGCGCTGCCGAACAGTGGCATCGGGAATACGACATCGAGTTCGAAACACTCGACGCCGGCCGCCTGCAGCAGATCGAGCCCGATCTCGACAAGACGCTGGTCGGCGGCGTGCGCTATCCGCAATCCGATTCCGTGAGCGACCCGAACGCACTCGTCACCGCATACGCGAAATATTTCGAAGCGCTGGGCGGACGGTTCTTTATCGGCGATGCGGACACGCTACGCGATGGCTGGCAGGTCGATACGGAGCAAGGAACGATCTCGGCATCCTCCGCGGTCGTGGCGCTCGGGCCGTGGTCGGAGCGTGCGAGCGCGCGGCTGGGTTACCACCTGCCGCTGGCGGTCAAGCGCGGATACCACATGCACTACGCGCCGCAGGGGAGCGCCCGGCTGCATCACCCGGTGCTCGATGCGCAGAACGGCTACGTGCTGGCGCCGATGGCACGCGGCATCCGCTTGACGACGGGTGCGGAAATCGCCCACCTCGACGCGCCGAAAACACCGACCCAGCTTGCCGCCGTCGAGCCGGCCGCCCGCGCGCTATTTCCGTTGGGCCAGCGTCTCGACGACGAACCCTGGATGGGCCGGCGCCCGTGCACGCCGGACATGATGCCGATCATCGGGCCCGCGCGCAAACACGACGGCCTGTGGTTCGCGTTCGGCCATGCGCATCATGGGCTGACGCTAGGCCCGATCACCGGGCGCCTGATCGCCGAAATGATGACCGGCGAAGCCACCGTAGTGGACTCGCGGCCGTTCAGCGTGGAGCGCTTCTAACGGCACGCCTCGCCGCTCGCCCACTCCCGCACCGCCTGCGCGAACAGCCGCAGTGCGGTGGGTGGATGGCGATTGGCGGGGTAATACAGGCACAGCCCCGGAAACGAAGGACTCCATTCGGCCAGCAACTGCACGAGCCGGCCCGAAGCCAGATGGTCCGCGGCCAGCTGGTCCGTCACCCAGGCAATGCCGATGCCGGCCAGCGCCGCCTCGACCATCAGGTTCAGATTGCCCAGCGTCATCGGCCCGTCGACATCGAGGCTGGCGCTTTTGCCGCGATATTCGAGGTCCCATCGGTAGAGCGCGCCGCTATCGAAGCGGAAGCGGATACAGCGGTGCTGCGCGAGATCGTGCGGCGCTTGCGGTTCGCCGTGACGCGCGATGTAATCCGGCGAGGCCACGGCGATGAACCGCATGTCAGGGCCGAACCGGGTGGCGATCATGTCGCGCGGCACGTCCTGCAAGACACGAATGCCCGCGTCGAAACCATCGGCCACGATGTCCACCAGCCGCGTGTCCACCACGAATTCCACGTGAATGTCCGGGTATGTCGCGAGGAAACCAGGCAAGACCTGCTGAACCAGCGGCCGGGCCGCGGATTCGGACGCGCTGATCCGGATCGAGCCCGACGGACGATTGCGCGCGGAGGCCGCCTCGTTCACGGCGTCTTCGAGATCGGCGATGGCCGGCCCGACGCGCCGCAGGAGCTGTTCGCCCGCCTCGGTCAACGCCACCGAACGGGTCGTGCGGTTGAACAGCCGCACGTCGAGACGCGCCTCGAGCCCGCGCATGGCGTGGCTGAGCGCCGAGGGCGACACGCCCAGCGTGCGGGCCGCCGCGCTGAAGCTGCGCTGGTGAGCAATGGCGACGAAAGCAGTGAGTTCGGACAGACCGGCGCGCAACATAAATGAATTCCCCTCATAACCCCTTGCGATTCTAGCCGGATTGTTGAGCGACACACATCTGCTTAAGCTTGAGGCCCATGAACATCGCTCGACGTGTCTGCCCTACCGGCGGCAGAGCGACGCGGGCAACATCCGCAAAGGAGAAAGGACGTGCAAAAACGCAAACTGGGCAATAGTGGCCTCGAAGTGTCCGCAATCGGTCTCGGCTGCATGGGTTTGAGCTTCGGCTACGGCCCCGCCACGGAGAAAGCCGCGAGCATCAAACTGATTCAGTCCGCTTTCGAGCAGGGTGTGACGTTCTTCGACACCGCCGAGTGCTATGGACCGTTCATCAACGAGGAACTGGTCGGCGAAGCCGTGGCGCCGTTTCGTGACCAGATCGTGATCGCCACCAAGTTCGGCTTTCAGGACGGCGATTCGAAGAAACCGAATGACAGCCGGCCCGAGCGTATCCGTGCCGTCGCCGAGGCATCGCTCAAACGCCTCAAGACCGATCGCATCGATCTTTTCTACCAGCATCGCGTCGATCCGAACGTGCCGATCGAAGAGGTGGCCGGCACGGTCAAGGACCTGATCCGGGAAGGCAAGGTGAAGCATTTCGGCCTGTCCGAGGCCGGCGCGCAGTCGATCCGCCGCGCGCACGCCGTGCAGCCGGTGGCCGCGTTGCAAAGCGAGTATTCGTTGTGGTGGCGCGAGCCCGAGCAAAAGGTGCTGCCCACGCTCGAGGAATTGGGCATCGGCTTCGTGCCGTTCAGCCCGCTCGGCAAGGGCTTCCTGACCGGCGCGATCGACGCGAGCACGACCTTCGACTCCACCGACTTCCGCAACCTCGTGCCGCGCTTCTCCGAAGAGAACCGCCAAGCCAACGCGGGTCTCGTCGAAGTGCTGGGCCGGCTCGCCGACGCGAGGGGCGCCACGCGCGCGCAGATCGCGCTGGCCTGGTTGCTCGCGCAAAAGCCGTGGATCGTGCCGATTCCGGGGACGACCAAGCTGCATCGGCTGGAGGAAAACATTGGCGCGGCCGCGGTCGAACTGTCGGCTGATGATCTGACGGCTATTGAAACCGCGCTGCGGGATATCGAAGTGGCGGGCGATCGATATCCGGCCCAGTGGCAGCAGCGTGTCGATCGTTAAGCATCGCTCGGGCGCACGGCGCACCATTTACTGCCGAGGTCGGCGTCCGACAGCGCGCGGCCGAACTCCGCCGCGTCGGCCGGACGACTGAAGAAGTAACCCTGCAGCATGTCGCAGCCCATCTCGAACAGGGCCGTTGCCTGTTCGTGCGTTTCCACGCCCTCGGCTGTCGCCGTCAAGCCGAAGGCGTGCGCCATCGCCACGAGCGAGTGCGCGATCGCAGCCGAATCGTGATCGTGCGGCAAGCCTTCGACGAAAGAGCGATCGATCTTCAGGTTGTGCAAAGCAAAGCGCTTCAGATAGGACAGCGACGCATAACCCGTACCGAAGTCGTCGATGGAGAGCTTGACGCCAAGCTTCGCAAGCGCCGCCATGGTCGCCGAAACCGCTGGATCATCCGGCATCAACACGCTTTCCGTGATTTCCAGTTGCAGCGCTGATGCAGCGAGTCCGCTGCGCTCAAGGCACGCGGCAACGTGCCGCACGAAACGTTCGTCGAACTGGCGCGGCGAAATGTTGACGGAGACAGCCAGATGCGGCGCAAGGCTCCAGCGCCATTGCCCGGCCTGGGCGCAAGCCTGTTCCACCACCCAGTCGCCGATACTCTCCATCAGACCGGCTTCCTCGGCAACCGGTATGAACTCGGCGGGCGCGACGTCGCCCAACTCGCTGCTGGTCCAACGCAGCAGCGCCTCCGCGCCCACCGTCTCACCCGAAGCACTGTCGACTATCGGTTGATAAACGAGCCTCAGTTCACCCGCGCCCAGCGCGCGGCGCAACAACGCCTCGACCTTGAAGCGTCGTTGCAACTCGCACTGCATCTGCGCCGTGAAAAAATGCGCGCGGCTGCGGCCGCACTGCTTTGCGTGATGCATCGCGAGGCCCGCGTCGCGAATCAGCGCGGACGCATCGCAAGCTTCATCGTCGGAGCGGGCGATGCCGATCGCGACGCCCACGTAGTACTCACCCTCCGCGACTTCGAACGGCGTTTTGAAAAGCTCGAAAATCTGCTGTGCGAAGCCACCGATAGTCAGGGGATTGCCGCGGTCGTCGATGACGATAAGGAAGCCGTCGCCACCGATGCGCCCCAGCAAACCACGTCCACCGATCAAGCCGGCCAGCCGGCTCGCGACGTCGCGCAAGACGTAGTCGCCGAGATCGTAACCGCCGAGATCGTTGATCTTGCCGAAGCCATCCAGATTGACGAACAGGACGGCGACGCGAGCTGCGCGCTGCGACTTCAGCAATTGCTGAAGACATTGCGCGATGTAGACGCGATTGTGCAAGCGGGTGAGCGAGTCCAATACCAACGCATAGCCCGCGTGGTGAACGGCGTCCAGCTGGACGTTACTAGCGCCGCGGCGCATAGGAAGTTCGGCTTCGTCATGAGGCGAACGGGAGACTGAATCGCTTGCACACACTTGCATGCGGGCAATGGTCGCAGGGTGAGTCATCTTTGCACTCCAGTTCTTATACTTCGCCCGGGAAAAACGGCCGGAAAGGGGTGGTCGATCGTAGCTGCATCGACTCCTCGGGCCATCGTGCATGAGTGACTCTCGCCGATGCACATACCGAATTAACCTATAGAATCGGAGCCTGGAGACTTGGGTCGGCTGCTCGGCGTGAACGGCTCGGTGCTGGAAGTCGTGGCAGTGCCGCCACGATATCCCGGCATCGTCCGCGCGCAAACGGGTCGTCCGAGTGAACGCGTAAAGCAAAGGTGAACACCTTGCCGCACGCCGCACAAAACATACAATCAAATGAAAATTCACCAGTTACGTGCGCTTGTCGCCATTGCGGACGCGGGCAGCGTCCGCGGGGCCGCGAGGCTGCTCAATTCCTCGCCCGCTGCCGTCACTCAAAGTCTTCAGTACCTGGAAGAAAACCTACGGATGCAGCTCGTCGCCCGCACTTCGTCGGGCGTGACACTGACAGAATGCGGGCAGACACTGCTCGCCCATGCGAGGCTCATCGTCGCGCAGATGACGCGCGCGCATCAGGCCGTCGACGCGCTGCGGGGCGATCTGCGCGGGCGCCTCTCGATCGCCGTGACGGCATGGGTTGCGATGACGTTTCTCCCCGAGGCGGTAGCACGTTTTCGCGAAAGAATGCCGGGCATCCAGCTGGAGGTCTTCGAAGGCTTGCTCGCAATCGCCAACCCGCGCTTGCGCGACGGCAGCCTTGACATCTACGTCGGCCGGCAAACGCCGGGGACGGCTAATGGCGAGTTCAGTTACCGGCCACTGTTTTCTTCGAGCCTCGCCATCGTCGCGCGGCAGGATCATCCGCGGGCGAACAGCCGGTCGCTTGCCGAGCTGCTCGATGTCGACTGGCTCGTCGCGCTGGACCCTGAAACAGACGGACAGGCGCCGTACAGGATGTTCTCGCGGCACGGCTTGCCCGCGCCGCGCAGCATTCACTTTCTTCACTCGCTGACGGTCGCGCTGCCGCTGCTCAACCGCATGGACATGGTCAGCATCTTTCCATGGCCGCTCATCGAATTGTGCGCCGCCCGCGACGGCTTATGCGCGATCCCCGTGCGGGAGCAGCTCGACGAGTCGACGGTGGGGATCATTACGCGCGCCGGCCAGCCATCCGACGCGGCGGCGAGGTGCTTTATCGACTGCCTGATCGATACGATCCGCGACGAGTCATGGGCACGCACGCCGGACACGCTCCGCGCGACGCATTCGGTGGAGATACTGGTTTAGCGGCTGACGCGCGGCTCGAGGTGCGCTCGTGCGCGGCGCAGAGCACCTGGCGTCAGAGCAAGGTCTGCGCTGCGTTTTTGCATGCTTGCGCCCGCGTCTGACAAACATGGGCGCCTTGCTGGCCCACCAGCACACGCAAAAAAAAGCCGCGAACAGCAACGTTCGCGGCGTTCTTTTACCTGGCCATCGATCCGTCAGGCAGTCACGGCCACTCTGCGCGGCGACAGCACCGACACGACGAAGCTCACGACGATGTTCGCCACCAGCGCGATCAAGCCGATATAGACCGGATATACCGCATCGCCGACATGCAGCGCGAACACCGGCTTGAGGCCTTGGGAAATCGCCAGCCCGGTGCCGATCACAATCCCGAGCAGCCAGCCGAGGAACAGGCCCTGCGTATTCAAACGACGCGTGTACAACGAGAACACGATCGCCGGGAAGATCTGCAGAATCCACACGCCGCCCAGCAGTTGCAGGTCGATCGCATACTGCGTCGGCAGGAACACGATGAACAGCAGCGCGCCGAACTTCACGACGAGCGAAACGATCTTCGCCGTGGAAGCCTCGCCCTCAGGCGAGATGTTCGGCGAAACCAGCGGACGCCACAAATTGCGCGTGAACAGATTGGCCGCGCCGATCGACATGATGGCCGCGGGCACCAGCGCGCTGATCGCAATCGCCGCCGCCGCGAAGCCGACGAACCACGACGGGAACAGCGTATTGAAGAGCGCCGGCACCATGTCCGAAGCCGACTTCACATGCACGCCGGCCGCAATCGCCATATAGCCGAGCAACGCGATCAGACCCAGCAGCAACGTGTACGCCGGCAGGAAGATCGCATTCTTGCGCACCGTATTCGCCGACGACGACGACAGCACCGCGGTCATCGTGTGCGGATACATGAAGGCCGCCAGCGCCGAGCCCAATGCCAGCGACGCATACGCGGTGAATTGCGTCGGCTTCAGAATGATGCCGGTCGCGCCGCCCTTGGCCTTGAAGTACGTATCGGCCGCGTCGAACACATGGGCGTAGCCGCCGAGCTTGGCCGGAATCAGCCACACCGCCGCGATCACGACGATATAGATCATGATGTCCTTGACGAACGCGATCATGGCCGGTGCCCGCAGGCCGCTCGCATAAGTGTAGAGCGCGAGAATCACGAAGGCGACGATCAGCGGCATTTCGCCGGTCACGCCGAGCCCCTTGATCACGACCTGCATGCCCACCAGTTGCAGCGCGATATACGGCATTGTCGCGACAATGCCGGTCAAGGCGACCGCTGCCGGGAACCACTTGCCGCCGTACTCGCCCTGCACGTAGTCCGCTGCCGTGATGTGGTTTTTCGCGTGCGCGATCTTCCACAGTTTCGGCATCACCGCGAACACGAACGGGTAGACGATGATCGTGTACGGCAACGCAAAGAAGCCATACGCGCCCACCGAATAAACCAGCGCGGGCACGGCGATCACCGTATAAGCGGTATAGAAGTCGCCGCCCACGAGGAACCACGAAATGACCGTGCCGAACTGGCGGCCGCCGAGGCCCCATTCATGCAATTGCGTGAGATCGCCGCGCTTCCAGCGGGCGGCAAAAAAACCGATCACGGTGACGAGAACGAAGAACGCGATAAAGACGGTCATCGCAACCGGATTCACAGGATTCACTTCGCTCATTTGACACCTCGGTACACGACGTAAATCAGTAGCGAGGTCAACGGCACCCACAAGAACTGATACCAGTAGAAGAACGGAAAGCCGGCGAACGACGGACGCGTGTCGTTATAGAACGGCAGCCACAACAACGCGATGTACGGGATCAGCAGGGTCAGCCATAGCCATGAGCGGCCGGCAGGTTGGGAGGTCTCCACAAACTTCTCCTAAGTCTATTATTGAAACCGCGCGCCGCGACTCGTGGTCCGGCACGCGGAAACCGGCTAACCGATATGGGACGGCAAAACCGGCATGCGCTCTTTGCGTCGCGCCATGCGCGCAGCGGCAGGCGCAACCGCCCGCAAGGCGCATTACGCTGCGGGGATGTAGTATTCGCCTTCGTAAGCGTCCTTACAAGCGCGCAACTACGTAAGCCGGCTACGTAATAATACGTAGCCCGTCGGCCGTCTTTTCAACGATGAAACTCAAAGCAAAGATTGTCCTGCTGGCGATCGTGCCCTTTCTGGCCGCCATCGCCAGCATCGAAATCGGCGTGCGTCAGGAAGCCACGGCGCTGGCCGAGACTCAGCACGCGACCACCCAGGCCGCGTACATGGCCAGCAAGGAAATCGAGCTCAAGCACTACGTGGAGCTCGCCACCACCGCGATCGCGCCGCTCTACAACGCCGGCCAGGAGAACGCGCGTGACGACGCGATGCTGCGCACGCGCGCGCTCGAGATCCTCGAGAAGATGGACTTCGGCAAGGACGGCTACTTCTTCGTGTATGACATGCACGGCCGTTCGTTGATGCATCCGCGCGAGCCCGACCTCGTGGGGCGCGACCTTTGGGCGCTGCGCGACCGGCAAGGCGCGCTGACCATCCAGCAGTTGCTCGCCGCGGCCTCGCGCGGCGGCGGCTATGTGCGCTACCTGTGGCATCGTCCGTCGACGGGCAAAGTGGCGTCGAAACTCGGCTACGTGGTGCCGCTGGAACGCTGGGGCTGGATGATCGGCACCGGCATTTATCTCGACGACGTGGACAGCACGCTCGCGCATATCGACGAAGGCGCGGCCGCCAACATCGATCGTACGATGAAATGGATCGACGCGATCGCCGTGGCCGGACTCGCCGTGATCGCGCTGTGCGCGCTCGTGCTCAACGTCACCGAATATCGCAGCGCGGACGCCAAGCTGAAGCGGCTCGCGCAGCAGGTGGTGGAGTCGCAGGAAAACGAACGGGCGCGTCTGTCGCGCGAGCTGCACGACGGCATCAGCCAGATGATGGTCTCCGTCAAGCTGCTGCTCGAATCCGCGCTGGCGCGCTTCGAACGCAGCGAAGTGCGCGTACCCGCGGCCGAAGCCGCGCTCACCACCAGCCTCACGCGGCTCGGCGACACCTTGCGCGAAGTGCGGCGCATTTCTCACGCACTGCGTCCGTCGATGCTGGACGACCTCGGCGCCGCAGCCGCGCTGGAACAGCTCTCGCGCGAACTCAGCGAGCAGTCCGGCATCGAGATCGGCTTCACGCAGATCGCGCACACCCACGCCGCGGTTTTGCCGGACACGGTCAATACCGTGCTGTTCCGGATCGCCCAGGAAGCCCTGACGAATATCGTGCGGCATGCGCAGGCCTCGAGCGCCGCGCTGACCCTGGAGGTGTCGCGCGACGCCGTCACGCTGAGCATCACGGACAACGGGCGCGGCTTCGACGTGGCGCATGCCTTCGTCGGCCGGCGCTCGGGCGTGGGGCTGCGCAATATGCGCGAACGGCTCGAAGCACTGGGCGGCACGCTGTCGCTCAGTTCACAGGCCGGCCACACCCTCGTCACCGCACGCGTGCCGCTGGGCTCGACCGAGCCGACATTGCCGGCCTTGCAGGAAACCTGACCATGAACGACACCTCGCCCGCTATCGCCCGTCTGATTCTCGTCGACGATCATCCGCTCGTGCGCGACGGTCTGCGCGCGCGGCTCGAAGCGGTGCGCAACCTCGAAGTCGTCGGCGAAGCCGGCAATGCACAGGAAGCGCTCGCACTCGCCGCGAGCGCGGAGCCTCATCTCGTGCTGATGGACGTCGGCATGAACGGGATGAACGGCATCGCGCTGGCCGGCATGTTTCACGAACGCTTTCCGGCGATTCGCGTGCTCATGCTGTCGATGCACGACAATCTCGAGTACGTGACCCAGGCAGTCCGTGCTGGCGCGAGCGGCTACGTGCTGAAGGACTCGCCTGCCACCGAGATCATCCAGGCAATCGGCGCGGTGCTCGAAGGCAAGCAGTTTTTTAGCGCGGGGCTCGGGGCACGCCTGATTCAGGCCTCGGCGATGCAGTCGCCCGTCGAACGGCTCACGCCGCGCGAGCGCGATATTCTCGATGCGCTCGCGGAAGGCTTGTCGAGCAAGCAGATCGCTCAACGCAACGATCTCTCCGTGCGCACGGTGGAAACGCACCGGCTGAATCTGAAACGCAAGCTCGATATTGAAGGTCAGGCGGAGTTGATCAAGTTCGCGGTTGAGAACCGGCGCACCAGCCGGTAAAGATCTGACTGACGCCGACCGGCAAAGCGCCGCCTGATCGGCACTGCCCCCATTCAAAGTATTACCGTCGTACCGTTTAATCCACTCAACGCCCGAACACTGGAGCTGACGACGATGAAACGCTCGATCCGATGGCTGAGGCTAGCGAGTCTGCTGATCTGTTTCCCGGCCACTCATTCGCACGCCGAACCTGCGCGTCTGAATCGTGGCCACGACCCGTTCTTGCAGATCTCTCACGCAATCAGCGAGTGCCCTGTGCCGTTGGGCCCACTCGAAACCGAGCGGGAGTGGCTGGACGACAGCCACTACCGGATCGAACGCGGCAATAGCTGCTGGGTGGAAGGCCGCTGCCGTCTGTCCAATGCGTATCTGTACGACGCGGAAATCGCCGACGCCGTGCAGCGGCGCCTCGCCAACATCGAGTTCTCCACGCACTGGCGCGAACAGTCGACCCTCTGGCTGACACTGCAACGCCGCTTCATCTACGTGCAAGGCTGCGTTGCACCAGGTTTCGACAAGCCGGCCTTCCTCAGCGAACTCGCAAAAACCGCGGATGTCGAGCGTGTGATCGATGACACGACGAACGACCCGCACGCCGCACGTCCTCCCTACAAAACGCTTGCAGACCCCGACAAGCCGGTGCTCGATCCTGGCAACTAACCAGATCAGTCGACGGGCGATAGCGGCGTGCGCGTGATATCCGGTCTCACGCTGCAACGCCTATATCGGCAATCGAACATAGCAACGCAGAAATCGAACTTTGTCCGTTTCTACGTCGTTGCTACTATCGGCGACCCGATATATCCGGTCAGCACAACAATGACAATACGACGATCGCAGCGCCCCTCTCTTCGCCCTCGCCTGATCGGCGCCGCCGTGGCCAGCCTCGTCGTCCTCGCATCCTGCGGCGACGACAACCTGCCTGGCCCGACGCCCACACCTGTTGTCGCGCAAAAACGACCGAACATTCTGTACATCATGGCCGACGACCTCGGCTATTCCGACATCCACGCGTTCGGCGGCGAAATCAATACGCCCAACCTCGACGCGCTCGTGCAATCGGGCCGCATCCTGACGAATCACCATACGGGCACCGTCTGCGCGATCACGCGGTCCATGCTGATCTCCGGCACCGACCACCATCTGGTCGGCGAAGGCACCATGGGTGTGCCGACGGACGAGCGCAAAGGGCTGCCGGGTTACGAGGGCTATCTGAACGACCGCGCGCTGTCCGTTGCGCAATTGCTGAAGGACGGCGGTTATCACACGTATATGGCCGGCAAATGGCATATCGGTTCGGGCATTGTCGGCAGCACCACCGGTGGCGGACAGACGCCTGACCAATGGGGCTTCGAGCACAGCTACGCGCTGCTCGGCGGTGCCGCGACCAATCACTTCGCGCACGAACCGGCGAACTCGCAGAACTACACCGAGGACGGCAAATACGTGCAGCCCGGTCAACCTGGACAACCGGGCGGCGCGGGCGGTAGCCCCGCGGTGTTCTATTCGACCGACTTCTACACGCGGCGCCTGATCTCGTACATCGACTCGAACAAGGGCGACGGCAAGCCGTTCTTCGCCTACGCGGCCTACACGTCGCCACACTGGCCGCTGCAGGTCCCCGAACCTTATCTGCACAACTACGCCGGCAAATACGACGCCGGTTACGATGCGATCCGCAACGCACGCATTGCGCGGCAAAAAGCGCTCGGCATCATTCCGAACGACTTCGTGCCGTACGGCGGCGCATCGGAAACGCTCGTCGCGACCGCGGCCACCGCGAACAACGGCACGGTGAACGCGAAGTACGTGAGCGCCGTGCATAGCGCCGCGCAAGGCTATACCGACTATGGCCCGGGCACCGTGAACAAAACGTGGGCGAGCCTCTCGCCCGCCGAGAAGAAGGCCCAGGCGCGTTATATGGAAATCTACGCGGGCATGGTCGAAAACCTCGACCACAACATCGGTCTGCTGATCCAGCATCTGAAGGATATCGGCGAGTACGACAACACGTTCATCATGTTCCAGTCGGATAACGGCTCGGAAGGCTGGCCGATCGACTCCGGCGCCGATCCGACCGCGACCGACACCGCCAACGCCGCCGAGCCGATCTATTCGGCACTCGGCACCGACAACGGCAAGCAGAACGCGCAACGTCTGCAATACGGTCTGCGCTGGGCCGAAGTGAGCGCCACGCCGTTCCGGCTGACCAAGGGTTATTCGGGCGAAGGCGGCGTCTCCACGCCGTTGATCGTGCATCTGCCGGGTCAGACCACGCAGAAGCCGACGCTGCGCGATTTCACGCACGTGACCGACAACACCGCGACGTTCCTCGCCGTCGCCCAGCTTGCGCCGCCCACGCAGGCCGCGCCGCCGCTCGTCAATACGCTGACAGGCGTCGACCAGAACAAGGGCAAGGTGGTCTATAACAACCGCTACGTGTATCCGATTACCGGACAATCGCTGCTGCCGCTGCTGAACGATCAGGCCACAAGCGCGGTGCACGCCGCTTCGTTCGGCGACGAAGCTTATGGCCGCGGTTATCTGCGCAGCGCCGACGGCCGCTGGAAAGCGTTGTGGACCGAACCGCCGCTCGGCCCCGTGGACGGCCGCTGGCAACTGTTCGACATGAGCACCGACCGTGGCGAAACGCAGGACGTGTCGACGCAGAACCCCTCGGTCATCGACGGTCTCGTGCAGCAGTGGAACAACTATATGAGCAGCGTCGGCGGCGTCGAGCCGTTGCGTCCGCGCGGTTACTACTGAGCGCGCAATGACCGTCCGATTCAAGCTGAAGAAAAGCGCGGCGCTTTACGGCGTCTACGCGGCGATCGCCACGGTCGCGTTCGCCGCCGCTTTCACCGCCGCGACGGCCGCTTCGGCGGTCTTTAGCGGCGCCCAACAAAGCGCATTCGACAACCTCAACAAGTCGCGCCCGCTGGCCGCGCTCGGCTCCGAGCAGCAATGCGCGCGCTACGCCGGCCTGCCCTCGCGCTGGCGCGAAGATCCGAAAGCCGGCATGGTACATCTGCACGGCGGCGACTTCGTATTCGGCAGCAAGCTCGGTTACGAAGACGAGCGTCCCGCCGGCGACGGCAAGACGCGTATTGCCGGTTTCTGGATCGATCAGACCGATGTGACGAATGCGCAGTTTGCGGCATTCGTCAAGGCCACCGGCTATGTCAGTGACTCGGAGCGACAAGGCGGCGCCGTGGTCTTTCATACCCCGACACGCGATGAGATGAACGCACGCGAGCTCGCCTGGTGGACGTGGGTGAAAGGCGCCGCGTGGAATCATCCGACAGGACCCGGCAGCACGCTCGAAGGCCGCATGAACCAGCCGGTGACGATGGTCACGCAAGCCGATGCGCTGGCCTACGCAAGCTGGCTCGGCCGCGATCTGCCGACCGAGGCCGAGTGGGAATACGCGGGCAAAGCCGGCCGCGAAGGCGCGGACCTCGATACAGCGCCCCGCGACGAACACGGCAAGCCGAGCGCCAATTACTGGCAAGGCGTGTTTCCCGTGCTCAATACGAATGAGGACGGCCATGTCGGTCTTGCGCCCGTCGGCTGCTATGCCGCCAATGATTTCAAGCTTTACGACATGATCGGCAATGCGTGGGAATGGACCAAAGATGTTTATAGCGGTCCACACCAGTCGCACACCAATGGCGACACCGCCGCGGTCGCGCCGCTCAGCCGCAGGCACGACACGCCGGTGGTCATCAAAGGCGGCTCGTTCCTGTGCTCGCGCGACTATTGCGTGCGTTATCGGGCCGCCTCGCGCGAACAGCAGGAGGCGGACTTGCCGGCGTCGCATATCGGTTTTCGCACAGTGTTGCGGGACGCGTCATGAAGCCGCGCCTGTTTGCAACGGCAGTGTTGCTCATGGCTGCGACGATGGCTCAGCACGCGCAGGCGGCCGCATCGCGAGTCATCAAGGTCGGTGTGACGGCGGGCGCGCACGCGCAGATCATGGACGAAGTACGCCGTGTCGCCGCCGATCGCGGACTCACGCTCGACGTGGTCGTATTCGACCAGCCCGAGCGTATCGACGCCGCGCTCGCCGCGAAGCAGATCGACGTGGCGAGTTTCGAAGACGAGCCGCGCCTGGACGCCCAGCGCAAACAGCATGGTTACGCGCTGACGAGCGTGGCCACCACCGTGACGTTTCCCATTGCCTTATATTCGCGCAAACTGGCGAACCTCGGCCAGTTGCAGCGAGGCGCGACGATCGCGATTCCCGACGACCTCGAAGGCACCGCGCGCGCGTTGATCCTGCTGCAGAACTTCACGCTGCTGACGTTCAGGGACATCGCCGGCTTGCACGCGACGCTCGCCGACATCACGAGCAACCGTCTGAACCTGAAGATCCGCCAGGTGCCGCGCACTCGTCTATTCGACACATTGAACAATGTGGCCTTCGCCGTGATCGACAGCGACGACGCGGCTCGTGCGGGTCTCTACCCGGCGCGCGACAGCCTCGGCCTCGAAGATGCCCGCTCGCCCTACGCCAACGTGTTGACCGTGCGCGAGGCCGACTGCACGCAGCCTTGGGTCACGCAACTGGTGGCGGCTTACCATTCGAACGACGTCGCGCATTTCATTCTGACGCGCTATCAGGACTCGGTGCGCCGACCGTGGTGAACGCCTTCTCGTTCGCCTGCACGGGGTGCGGCAAATGTTGCAACAGTCCGCCCACCATGTCGCTGCCCGAGTTGTTCTGCCATCGCGGCCGGTTCATCGGCTGCCTCGCGATCGGCCGTGTGCCCCGCAGGCGTATAGGAGACCGCGTGCGCGCCTGGGGGCACGAAACCGTGCTCGACGCGGCCGATATCGCCGCCTTCGATTCGATCGCCCACACGCTGCTTTATCGCGCCGGCGACACCTTCAGCATCATGTCGCAGGGCTACGACTACCCGTCTTTGGCACGTTGCCCCGCGCTAGCGGAGGATGGACGCTGTGCCATCCATCTTTCCGGTAAGCCGCTAACGTGCGAAGTGGTGCCGCTCGATCCGCTCGTGCCGGACCAACTTCAACATCTGGTCCTCGCCGGGCGCAATCAGAGCGCTTCGTACATTGGCGCCAATTGCATTCAGGAAGGTGAACGCACCGACGCCACATTAATGATCGCGCAAGGCGAGATAAAAGACGCGAATGCGAGGGATGCTCTGGCACGCCGCCGCCGTGAACTCGAAAGAGAACGAGAAGTGTGGGGCCATGCCGTATTCGAATCGCTGCGTAAAGACCTGTTCGAGTCGCCCGCAGCATTGGCGCGGATTGCGCCCGGCGGCTTTCTGACCATCTCCATCGTGCCGGCGTTACTGGCCGTGGCCGGTATGTCCGCGCATTGCCGACAGCTATGCCTGAACTATATCGACAGCCAGCTCGCATTGATCGACCGCAGCATCGCGCAAGCGCTTTTGCGACGCCGCCTGGAAGATCGACCGGTGACTCAGGAATTGCGCGGATTCGCTCAGGCATATTACCGTGCGAAAGCGCTTCTTGCGACACCGCTTCCCGCTATGGGAGCAGAGAGCGGCCCGCCCTCCTCCCTATCGAACATCGAAGCCTATCTTTCCGGCGCGGATCATTAACCAGAAGATTGGTCAAAGCTGCGTATCCAGCAGCGGCACGAACTTTTCGATCAGCTTTTCAGTGAACGGGCGACGCATCCATGCTTCGAGCGTGATCCTTTGCGACTTCTTCAGATCGTCGGCGAAAACGGCGGTTTGCTGCTTCGCAAAGTCGCGGTCATAAATGTTCAGATTCGCTTCGTCGTTGAGTTTGAACGAACGGTTATCGAAATTGGTCGAGCCAACCGACACCAGGTATTCGTCCACCACCAGCAATTTGCAGTGAAACATGGTCGGTTGGTACTCGAACATTTCCACACCCGCCTTGAGTAGATCGCCCCAGCATGCGCGCGACGCTTCGCGCACGGTATGGGTGTCGATCCGATTTCCCGGCATGATGATCCGCACTTTCACGCCGCGCTTCGCTGCTTCGACGATAGCGTTGATCGTCAGCTTGTCAGGGACGAAATAGGCACTCGCCAGATGAATGGAATGTGTGGCCGCCGTGATCGCCATTAGATACATCAATTGCATATCGTCGCTGCCGCCGGAGGGTGAACTGCTGAACATATGCGCGAGGCCGTCGCCCACTGGCGCGATATCGGGAAAATAGGCAGGACCGTGCAGCACATTGCCGGTTGCCTTGACCCAGTTGTCCATGAATACGGCCTGCATATGGCCGACCACCGGACCCTCAACGCGAAAATGCGTATCGCGCCAGTGCTTTTCATTCTCCGCATGACCGGTCCACTCCGGGGCGATGCCCACGCCGCCCGTGAAACCGATATGCCCGTCGATGATCAGTAGCTTGCGGTGCGTGCGATCGTTCATGCGGCCAAGTCCGGTCCAATGAGGCTTGTGATACTGGATCACCTCCGCGCCGGCGTCGCGCAGCAAATCCAGATAGCGCTTGTCCATTTTCGATGACCCGACCCAGTCGAGCAGCACATGCACAGCGACGCCTTCACGCGCTTTATCCGCCAGTGCCTGCGCAATCTGCTCGCCGATCTCGCCGGACCAGTAAATGAAGGTTTCAAACGTGATGGTTCGCTGCGCGGAGCGGATGGCTTTCAGCATCGAAGGAAAAATGCAGTCGCCGTTGAGCAGCATCTCGAAGCGATTGCCCGAGATTACGGGTGGCCCCAGCAACAAGCCCATGGAACGAAGAAATTGTGGATCGTCGCTCGCATAGAGGCGTTCGATCTTATGCTCGATCGTCTTCTCGCCACTCGATAAATTGGCAATCACCAATATGATGACAAGCGTGACGAACGCGGTAATGGGAATTGCCAGCATGCGTGCCCTCGATGCTAATCGGCGGGACGCGGCGCGCGCGCCCTGCGGTTTGAGCAGATCGGGCCTCGGCCCGGCCTTTACGACAAACGCAGGACGCATTGCGCGTGCCCGTTGCAGGCCCGCGCCTTGCTACCAGCCCCGATTATCTGACAAGCGAGAACGCTTCCCGGCTGGCAATTTCACCGGCGCCATACACACCCACCACGGTGTAGTCCGACGCCACACATTCGAACGTGGACTCATCGAACGTGATGACGAAATGGCGCTTTGCAGCTTCCGTCGATGCCACCGCCGCAAGCTCCGCGACAAGCGACGAATTGGCGACTTCGTGAACCGAGCAGCCGATCAGACCTTGCGAGGCAAGCGGATGAATCTCGAGATCGCCATTTCCGGGCGGCCCCAGACGGTGAAATAGGGTGTCCGGAAATAGCACCGTGCAAAATGGATCGTCGTCGGTATCGAATGGCCCGAACCGTTCAAAGTCGGATTCCGCAATCGGATAAGAAAGAATGACCCGGCGGGCACTGGCAACAATGAACGGCTCGGCGGCATCTTCTGCCGGATGGGGAACGCCGTCCAGCAGGACCACCTGGTCTTCCTGCCGGGATGATTCGAGCGTACTAGTCATCTACTTCACGGCTCCATTGCGCTCATACGCTGGCTTGCACCGGCGAGGCTTGCGGCGCTGCCGCTTCACTCGTCGCGACAGCTTTGCTTTTCGCCGCGCTCTTGCGCACCGGCGCTTTCCTTGCCGCCTTGGGTGCGGCACTCTTCTTCGCGGCCGGCTTTGCCGTGCCTTTCTTTGCCGCTACTTTTCCGGCCGCCGCAGTGGCTTTCCTGGCCACCGTCTTTTTGGCCGCGCCTTTCTTTGCCACGACCTTTCTTGCTGCAGCCTTCTTGCTCACCGCGCCGCCAGCCGCCGCCGACTTCACTTTGCCGGCCTTCTTCGCAGCCTGGTGACCCGCACCAGCCGCCGTTGCCGCCGCGCTATCGATCAGGAATTTCGTACGGTCCTTGACCGTGGCGAGCCATGCCGGCGCCGGGCCGCGGCCGCTCCACGTCGCACCCGTTTTCGGATTGAGGTACTTGGGCGGCTGCGCGCCTTTCGGCTGACCTTTGCTGCCTTTCGCATGGGTGACAGCCGCCTTTGCCGCCGTCTTCAGTTCGCTCGCGCCTGCGATCAGGAATTGAGTGCGGTCTTTCACGCCGGCAATCCACCCCGGCGCGCGACCATGGCCGGTCCAGGTCGCACCGGTTTTGTGGTCGCGGTACTTGGCGATTGCCTTGCCGGCCCGGGCGGCTTTCGCCTTGCCATTACCCGCATGACCGTTCAAACCGCTTGCGGCACGTCTTGCCTTTGCACGGGCTTCGATATCCGCCGTGGTCAGGCCATGTTTGAGCATCAGGTCGCGAATCTGGTCGACTGCGACTTGCGCTTTTCTGGCAATAAGGGCGTCTGCTTGTGCCTGAAGCTTTTTAAGCTTTGCCTGGATTTGCTCTAACGTGGGCATTTGATTGCTCCTTATGTGGTAATCGATCGAACTATGCCACGAATGACGCGAGAAAGGCAGATCGGCGTGGCGATAAATGCACGAGTCCGAGTCGATCATGCATCCGGTGGAGTACGAACTTTTTCGGTTCACTACTCCTTGCCATACTTTCTGTGTCTTTTCTTTTGTCACTCTCTCCCTGCTCTTTTATTACGATCGGAGCTATTCCGGGTCGGCGACAACGTTTCGTCAGGCCGATTGGGCGCCGTGCATCGCGGGATTAGCCGCTTCTACTATAGGCAAGCATTTGCAGATTCAAAGAGCCGCGGTAGTTTTTTTGTCATTCAAGCCGGTTTGCTCGCCCGCTCCTCCGTAATCCGGCGTTACCAATCTCGCAGTGCTGTTTCACCTGTGTCAGGACCGTCCTTCTACACTCCGAACCGTACTCAGCAGCAAAGCTCTCGGTAATCCGTAAGGGCAAACCTGAGGCAATCGGAAGCATCGCACTTCGATATGCAAGGAGAAGGCAAATGAACAAGAAGATCATCGGCGCGGTATTCGGTCTGGCAGTGCTCGCGGCGTCGTCGGCGGCTTCGGCGCATGTGGATGTGGCAGTCGGAGTCGGCGTTCCTGTGGCCGTGGTTGCACCGCCGCCCGTCTATGTCGCGCGTGCTCCCGCTCCGGTCCCGGTTGTTTATGGCGGTTATGGCGACTGGCGCGCTCGCGAGTGGCGCGAGCGCCGTGAATGGCGGGAACACGAGTGGCGCCGCGAGCACTGGCGCGAACACGAGTGGCGTGAACGCCGCTGGGATGGCTATTGAAATGACGCCGAATAACGCCACGTTAGAACACCTCAATAGCACGGTACTGTTCAGATGAAAGCTGATTACATTAAGACCGCCCTCGCCGCGGTGGCACTCACCGCAGCAACGGTCGGCACGGCAAACGCGGCCGGCTGCATGAAGGGAGCGCTCGTCGGCGGAGTGGCGGGACACTATGCCGGCCACCACGCGGTGGCCGGGGCAGTCGGCGGCTGTCTGGTCGGGCGGCACATCGCCAGAAAGCATGCGGAGGAACAGACCGCTCAACGTCAGCAAGCGAGAATGCAATAACCGGGAGTCAGGGGCGCGCCGCCGCCCCGTTCACGCAATCCGTAATCCGTACGCCGGCAGAATCTCTTGCGTGGTCACGAAGCGATGCTGCTTAACCGCGTCGTGAAATAGCCGGTAATCGCTTTTCTCAAAGGTATCCGTCCATACCGGCTTGTCTCCAGTGTCGTCGTCGAACTTCAAACCGGTAGCCAGGTACTTCCAGGAGCCCGGCCCTTTGGGCACATAGTCCGGAATCGACTCTTTCAAACCCGGAATATGTCCAGCTTTCACGACGCGGCAAATGTGCCGCAAGCGCTCGTTGTCGTCTTCGATACGATTGGTATCGAGCAGATCGGTGAGCACGTCCCGGACATTGTCCGGTAACCCTGCCTCGTTCTCGAAATCCTGCCGCCCCGCCAGATAGGCGCGCACCGCGCGGCATGCCATGTCTGCCGCCTGCACGAACTCCGGCAGGTTGTGGCGCTGGACGAACTCGTTTCTACCGTCGATATAGTGCCATTTCGCCCACGGCTGGTCGGGATAGTGCAACGCGGCGCCATGTCCGACGGGTAGCGCGACGGTCAGAATATCCTCCTCGATATGCTCGATCAGATGCTCGCTGGCAAGTTTGAGTTTGGCCAGCCAGCCTTTGCGCGTGCAATCTTGAGCTTCCAGCAGATGAACCCGATTCCACGGACTTTCGATACCGGCAAACCCCTGATGCGCCCATGTATCGACGTATGTGTGAAGCGTCACACCCAATCGATGCAATCCGGTCTCGGTGTCCCGCCGCAGAATCGCCCGTCGTACCACTTCGCGGGCAACAGGGCTATCCGGCCGGCACACGGCTTTCTCGTGCAAGGTCGAGCCTTCGGCCGCCGGCAGAAAATGGAAGGGTGTCCACACGAGCCGGTTCTTGTCGTCCTCCGTGGTGGCGTAGTCGAATAACTTGTGCGCCGTGGCAAAGCGTTCGAAAGTTTCGCCGCCTTTAAAGCGGAGTATGCCCGCGGTGGTCGCGTCGTCGACGTACTGGCAGGCGTGCGCTACGGTGAGCGCGTCGCCGGCCGGCATTCCGGCCACCCGCGCGGCGATATAAACCACACCGTAGTGGAAGTCGATATTCATGGCTGGCGCTCCTGACGCGCGGCGAATGACGACGGGATCTTTTCTGACTGCGCCGCGAGGTGGGCATGGCATCGGCGCATGAGTAGATAGTAGATGACCGGGCGCAATGAAACTTTAAAAAACTCGCGCCATCCTGTTTCATGGCCATGCCGAAGCAGCGTTTTCGGCCACTATCGCGCCGGTAAATAGACTTGTGACAATCAGGCGCTGCATTTTCCCGTGTTTGTTGTTTGCACGGTCTAGCGACTCGGTTATGCTCTGTGCCAATGGAAACATTCGTAATGCGAAAGGCAAGCCGGGCGCACCACGCCCGGACGCCAACCTCCAGGCCATTACCCGCCAATTCAAAGGACGACTCCCGTGAAACTCGATAACTGGAAAGAAGGCGCGAGTCCTGAACGCCGCAAGCTGATACGCAGCAAGGTCCACGTAGTGCTGGCCACGATCGGCACGTTGGCGTCCGTGGTCGGGATCTGCGTGGCCATTAACGGCGGACTGGAATTCAACCGCACCAAAGTTTTCATTGGAGTCGGTATTACCGTCGTGTCTACCATCGTTTATATCTCGATGCTTTTCGCGCCGTCCGAGTGAGATCCGGACTTCTCCTGATGTTCAGAAGCGCCGCCACCGGGTCGACGATTACGACAGGTGCGTAATAGTGAGGCGGCCATTCCAACGCGAATTCAAGTACTCGAGCGCGAGGCGCCGGTGACAGCGGTGTGGTAAATGTTCACTGCAAAGCAGGCAAGCCGAACGGAATAGATCGACGTCCAGATTGCTTTCCACCCTGCGCTTCGCAATCAGCTCGACATAAGCGGCCGCAAAATCGTCCCACGTCACTTCTTTGGCCTTGTAGCGCTTGAACAAGTCGGGCTCCGGGGCCAGTTCTGGCAATTCCTGGTAAGCAGCGCCGCACAACTTGTCGAGAAAGAAAGGCAGATCCTGCTTCTTCGCGAAGCCGGCAAGTTGCGACGTGTTGCTCAGGCGGATGTCGAGCAGCGTGCGCACCTCTGCGTTTTTCAGCAAATCGAAAAACTCCTGCGCCGTCTTGCCGGTGAAGCCGATAGTGGTCACGGGTACGGCATTGTCTTTGCGATTCATCGCAGCTTACTCGCCAGTGGGCAGACGCAATGCCCGGAAAAAGAAAAACCCCGCTGCGATATTCGGAGCGGGGCTCAGTCTCGGTTCACGTCGTGCCGGGTTACTTGACGATACCGACCAGTTCGACCTCGAACGTCAGGTCGCTGTTCGGCGGAATCACGCCAACGCTGCGGTCGCCGTAAGCTGTTGCCGCCGGGCAGGTCAATTTGGCCTTGCCGCCCACCTTCATTTTCTGCACGCCTTGCGTCCAGCACGGAATCACGCGGTTCAGCGGGAACGTGGCCGGGCCGCCGTGTTTCGCCGAACTGTCGAACTCGGTACCGTTGGCCAGCGTGCCGCGGTAGTTGACCTTGACGACATCTTCAGCGGCAGGTTGGGCGCCGGTGCCCTGCGTCAGGTGTTCAACCACGACGCCGGAAGGCAGTTTTTCGGTGGTGGGCGCGGCGGCCATCGCCGTTGAAGACAGAAGAGCTGCTGCGACCAATGCAACGATAGATTTCAAAGCGAGTCTCCAGATGGGTAGTGCGCCTCATTGTAACGGATCGCATCCGGCGCAACCCACGATCGCCGAGTTGCGGATCGGCGGCCGTGCTCGCCGCGCCTTGGCGCGCAGACGACCACCCGAAAGTCGGCCTTCAGATCTAAGCGGCACGGTGCGCGCCAGCGAGAGGATTTCTGTTGTGAACCACCTGCCCGGTTCATCGGTCCACACAGTAATCCCCTTTGAGCCGTTGCCGACAAGTGAATCCCATGCAAATGAGCGCTTTTGATGACCGAGCCGGCTGATTCCGACGAGAGCGCAGTTCCCTCTGCTCCGCCCGAGCGTCGCCGCGCTCCCCGGCCGCGCCGGATTCCGCGCAGCCGGCAACAGCAGGCGCGGCTCGACGCGCGCGAGCCGGTCTTCGAACCGCTGCCTTTCGGCATCGACGAAAGTGCCGCGCGCCTGCCCTTCGCCGACAAACTCGGCGCGTGGTTCGAGGCGCGCCGCTGGCAGCCGTTCGAGTTTCAACGAGAGGTCTGGCAGGAAATCGGCCGTGGCGCGAGCGGTTTGCTGCATGCCACCACCGGCGCGGGTAAAACCTGGGCCGTCTGGTTCGGCGCGCTGGCGGCCTTCGCCGCAACGCCAACTGCTCGCAGCCGCGCGCCCCGCACTCAGCCGGAGCCGCTCACCGTGCTGTGGATCACGCCGATGCGCGCGCTCGCCGCCGACACCGCGCGCGCCTTGCAAAGTTCGGCGGCGGAATTGGCCGTGCCCTGGAGCGTCGGGTTGCGCACGGGCGACACGTCGTCCGCCGAACGCGCGCGGCAGAACCGGCGCATGCCATCGGCGCTGGTCACCACGCCGGAGAGTCTTTCCCTCATGCTTACGCGGCCCGACGCGCGCGAGGTGCTTGCGCGCGTGCGACTGGTCATCGTCGACGAATGGCACGAGTTGCTTGGCAACAAGCGCGGCACGCAGACCCAACTCGCGCTTGCGCGCCTCGTGCATTGGCGGCCGCAATTGCAGGTATGGGGCTTGTCCGCCACGCTCGGCAATCTGCCCTTCGCCGCCGATGTCCTGCTCGCGCCCGTGAAAACGCCTCGCGCAAGTGTGCAGGGTGCGCTGCCCAAAGCGCTGATTGTCGATACGGTCATTCCCGAGACCATCGAGCGGTTCCCGTGGGGTGGCCATGTGGGCATGCGCCAGGTCGGCGCCGTCGCCGAGGCGATCGGTGAAGCCCGGACCTCGCTCGTATTTACCAACACGCGCTCGCAATGCGAGGTGTGGTATCAGGCACTGCTCGAAGCGCGGCCCGAATGGGCTGGCCTGATCGCACTGCATCATGGCTCACTCGATCAGGAAGTGCGCGAATGGGTCGAGCACGGCCTCAAGAGCGGCTTGCTGAAAGTGGTTGTGTGCACATCCAGCCTCGATCTCGGCGTCGATTTTCTGCCGGTGGAGCGCGTGTTTCAGATCGGCTCGCCTAAGGGCGTCGCGCGTTTGATGCAGCGTGCGGGCCGCTCGGGTCATGCGCCGGGACGTCCTTCGCGCGTCACGATCGTGCCGACGCACGCGCTCGAACTGGTCGAAGCCGCCGCCGCGCGTGAAGCCGTCGAGAGGCGTCAGATAGAAGGCCGCGAAACGCCTGAGAAACCGTTTGACGTGCTGGTACAGCATCTCGTTACCGTGGCGATTGGCGGTGGATTCGATGCGCGCGAACTATACGGCGAAATTCGCAGCACCTACGCCTACCGGCAACTCACCCAGGCGGAGTTCGACTGGGCGCTCGGTTTCGTGGAAGGCGGCGGCACGGCATTGCGCGCCTATCCCGACTACCATCGCGTGGCGCGCGAGAGCGATGGGCTGTACCACGTGCCGCGCGAGGATCTGGTGCGACGGCATCGCAACAACATCGGCACGATCGTCGCGAACGGCACCTTGAATGTCGCTTATCTCTCGGGCGGCCGGATCGGCGCGATCGAGGAGTCGTTTATTTCACGGCTCAAACCCGGCGATATCTTCACTTTCGGTGGGCGCGCACTCGAATTGATCCGCGTACAGGATATGACCGCGTGGGTGCGGCGGGCCACATCGTCACGCGGCGCCATGCCGCAGTGGGCGGGCAGTCGCATGCCGCTGTCCTCCGAACTCGCCGACGCCACGCTGACGATGCTCGCACGCGCCGCGGCCGGCATCTACGACGAACCGGAAATGCGCGCCGTGCGGCCGCTGCTCGAATTACAGCAGAAGTGGTCGGCATTGCCCGAACCGGGCGTACTGGTCGTGGAGTTGGTGAAATCGCGCGAGGGACACCATTTCTTTTGCTATCCGTTTGCAGGGCGCACGGCGCATATCGGTTTGGGCGCATTGCTCGCATGGCGCATCGCCCGCGAGAAGCCCGGCACGTTTTCTATTTCGATGAACGACTACGGCTTCGAGTTGTTGTCCGCGCAACCATTCGATTGGGCGGAGAAGCTCGAAGGCGGTTTGCTTTCGCCTGATGAACTGGATCATGACATTCTCGCGAGCCTGAATTCGTCGGAACTCTCCATGCGGCGCTTTCGCGAAATTGCGCGTGTGTCGGGACTGGTGTTTCAGGGGCATCCCGGGCAGCAGAAAAGCGCGCGGCAGTTGCAGGCGTCTAGTGGCCTCTTCTATGAAATCTTTCGCACTCACGATCGCGGCAATCTTTTGCTCAATCAGGCCGACGACGAAGTGCTTCTGCAGGAACTCGACGCCCGGCGCATTCGCACCGCGCTCGAACGCATGAACGCGAGCCGCGTGATCGTCACACGCCCGAAAAAGCCAACGCCGTTTGCGTTTCCGTTGATCGTCGGGCGCCTGCGGGAGAAGGTCAGCACGGAAAAGCTCGCGGACCGCGTCGAGCGGATGCTGGCCGAACTCGAGAAGGCGGCCCGCACATGAGACCGGCGTCTTTGACGGCGGAGATTGCCGGACATCCTCTTGTGCTGTCGAGCTTGCGCTCGGCTTTCGATCCGGTGCTGCGTTGTCTTTTCGTCGCCGATGCGCATTTCGGCAAGGACGCGGTGTTTCGCGCGCGCGGCATTCCGGTGCCGATCGGTTCGACTGCGGACAATCTGATGCGCCTGGACATACTGATTGCCGAGTTCGAGCCTGCCATGCTCGTGTTTCTCGGCGATCTGCTGCACGCGCGTGAGGCGCATGTGAGGGAGACGCTCGAAGCATTGCATGTCTGGCGCGCGCGCCATGCCGGGCTGCGCGTGGTGCTGGTCGAGGGAAATCACGACCGGCATGCAGGCGCGTTGCCGGCGACGCTCGGCGTCGAGTATGTTCAGGAGCCCTGGCAAATCGGGCCGTGGGCGTTGTGTCATCACCCGCGGAAGGTAGAAGGTGCGTATGCGCTCGCGGGGCACGTGCATCCGGTGTACAGGATTGCGACGCGTAGCGATTCGGTACGGGTTCCGTGTTTCCGGTTCGGGGTGGAGTGCGGTGTGTTACCCGCATTCGGGAGCTTTACGGGGGGAGCGCGTGAGGATGGTCGCGTGGCTGGGGAGAAGGTCTTTCTGGTGGTGCAGGAGAAGGTGATCGAGATGGTGCGATGAGGCGTCGGGTTCTGGTTTATTGAGCGGTTGGCTCGTGGAGGGAACCAGTCGGAGCGAGCGGGCGGTGGTCGTTCGCTTGCTCCGCGTGGGATTGAAATGGAGGCCGGGCTCCCGGCCTCCGTGCGGTGAGGGAAACTCGCCGCGTTAGTGGCTGCCGCCGTTGCCTCCCCCGCCGTAGCCGCCGCCATGCCTGCGCCGAAGCCGCCACCGCGGCCTGGGCCGCCAGTGGCGGCGCCAGAGCCATTTCCGCCTTTGCCGGCGTCGCCGTGGCCGCCGTTGCCGGAGTTGCCCGCGCCGGGGCCGCTTCCGCCTTTGCCGCCGTGGACCTGTCCGCATTTTCGTGGGCGAGGCGGTTAAAAACCCTCGTGCTCAACGGGCCTGCGTAAATCGTTCACCGAACAGAATAGCAAACTGGTTCATCGCGGATTTCCAATCAAAGGTGCTCCGC
>Ga0255336_100675_pt1 | contig 42977 bp, 39 predicted proteins | sample MeOH1_35cm_T3_17_FD_189102 | JGI IMG/M metagenome (GOLD analysis project Ga0255336, IMG submission 189102) | Sandy soil microbial communities from University of British Columbia, Vancouver, Canada - MeOH1_35cm_T3_179 | ecosystem: Engineered > Artificial ecosystem > Sand microcosm > Unclassified ...
GGGGTGCAAGTGATGGAGACGAGCTCGAGGGTGCTTGGGGCGGAGCATCCAGACACGCTGACCAGCATGGCCAACCTGGCGTCGACGTTTTCGAATCAAGGCCGATGGAAGGAGGCCGAAGAGCTGGAGGTGCAAGTGATGGAGACGAGCTCGAGGGTGCTTGGGGCGGAGCATCCAGACACGCTGACCAGCATGAACAATTTGGCTTGGACGTTTAAGCACCAAGGTCGTGACAACGAAGCTACGATATTAATGGAATCCTGCCTGCAGCTTTTTATAAAGGTAATCGGTCCTTCACACCCTCATACTCAAGTTGTACTCAACACTCTGATGAAATGGCTAGAAAATAGGCCTTTGTCAGGACAGCATGAAGCTCAGGGTTCGAGCCGAATGCCGGGAGCTTGGGTCGAGTGAAGTGGCTCTTCTTGCTAGTTTAGCGCAGGATATAACTTCGCAATAATATACAAATCATTTTCAATTGAAAAGGAGGTCGCGAGCAGTCATCGCCCTTTCGGCTGCATTTGCAAGTTTACGGAGACATTGCTGACTGTGATCATCGAGGATAGGCATGTTCTGTTCGATTATTCTACATAATGAAGACAGGCTTTCAGCAGTCACTAGTCTGCAGGGGCTTGTCATCTGGTGCCGTGTCTATCATATACTGTACTTACCCTGAGGCTCCTGTGGCGTTGTGTTTGGAGGAAAGCGTGTACATGGACTTGCCCCAGACCTACACGGTGACTGGCCTCTCCGTGCATTTCCAGCAACATGACGTTATAGAGGCACCAAGGCTTTCCAGCATCAAATGCCACTGTGTCGAATTCGGCTTGATCAACTAGATCCGGGCTTTCCTCACGCTCAGACATTGTAAAACCAGGATGCTGGACTGGGCGCGACGCATATTCTTCAGCGATAAGTGGCAAATCTTCTGCTGACGAAGAGTTTGATAGCAATCGAGTTCGAGACAGCAGAATGAACCGGTAGTTACCAGGCGATAAAGCACACGCTATCGATCCAGGAACGTGGACTGTACCGACGATGCTGGCTTCCTTGTTGTAGATTCTCAGCGAACACAACCTGTGGTTTTCCGCATCCTCAGGATGTACCAGAGACCGGCAAGACATGATGGCGAATTCCTCGGGAGCGTGGTGCCCAGTGATCGAGAGCTCCACACTCAAGGTACGAAAATGCAGTTGTCCTGAACCGTCTCTGACGAAATGCCTCGCCTGTCGTTGATTCTCAGGCGCGATCGGATGTAGAAAGAGCATGTGTGGATTTTCGTACTCATGGTAGGAGTCATATACCACACTGGGTCCTGTCTTGATCCAGTTGGAAATTGCATTGCCATGGTTCGCACCTGGTTGACGATACTCTTCCAAGGAGAATTGACCGTCATCCGAACCGTCTCTCCAAATGACTCTGGAGAGAACTTCGGCACCCATCCAGTATCTGGCACCACCCATCCAGCCTGCCCAACTCCAACTCGGGAAAAGTGGTTGGCCATCCAGGGATCTTCGACGGACGCTCGATGCAGACGGCTGCCACAGGAGGGCCATATCGGGCTCCGATCCAGGAAGCCCAAATAGAAACTCACTTCGAAAGCGTGGTCTCAAGTAAGACAGGACTCCTGTCACTGCGTCGAGGGCATCTTCATTGAAGGAAAGGTTGCGATGGCTGTAATCCTCAACGGCGAGAGCGTACATCTCAAAGTTGTTCGTTGCTTCCATCCCGCGGATCTGTGGATTCGGGGGAGACAAGCCCTGTGGCGAATCTTCACCGGCGACGTCTTCCACAAAGGTATCACCGTGCATGCACCGGAAGTACATTTGTGCTTCAGAAATAAAGAGCAGCCGCTTGGATAAGGTTCTTTCCTGGTAGGTCCACGCTCTGGAGTTCCGGACAGATGAGTCAACGGTACGAGACAGGTCTGGCAACGTGTTCACCAGCTTCAGACCATTTACCGAGGTGGGGTATTGCCGTTGAAAGCCTCGATGGTCTTCACGAGGCCTGATCCCTGACAGTCCCGCATTCGCATCTTTCCCGGACGCGGCAACGATGGTGAGCAATGCTGAAACATAAATATTGTCCATGTTTTGAATCTGCTCCTGCTTATCTGAGCCATCCTGAATGATGCAAAGTGCATCGACCCAAAGATAACGTTCATTGAGTAAAGAGACGAGATGGCTAGCATCTTTGACGGTTTGAGGTATCTGTCGCTGGTTGTTTTCGAGCATGAGACTTCCTTTCTGGGATAGCTCCTCTAGATTAGACTTTGTCAGTTGAAGCTGCCCTATGCCACCCCAGACATAACTGAGAGCAATGTATCGGGACTGGCGTTCGATGTGGGTAACGCAGTGCTCATACACATCGATCGCACGTAGGTTTCGCAGATCAGATGGTCTTGAACCTTGTTGGAGCTGTTCCATTGGCGAGTCGCAATGGTCCCGTTCGCATTTGTTCACCCAACCCCGAGCGAGGTCGGGATCGGCGGCAAAAGGGGACACCAATCTTCTTCCAAAAGGTCTGGAATCATCATGAAGCTCTTGTATGAATGCGACCTCGCGAAAAATCTGTCGGTGGAACAATCTTTTTCTGAAAAGCCCGATGACACGAATATCAGTGCTCCCACCCTTGTACAGACTCGCCAGTTGGCAAGTGAGATAGTCTCCTTCCGCTTCGGGCTCAAGAAGTTCAGAATCATCCGCACTGCACATGGCATTCAAAGCCAGACGACAAAAGTTGCATTGCTCATGATTCGAAATCATGTCTCTGAGGATGAATACGGGGCCAAAGTTAATGGGAACGTCATCCTTGAGTAGAACTTCAAAGTCTATGTGTTTGCAACTGCCACAAAGGTTCTGATGACCTGTTTCGCTTTCTTGTATGTACCATGGCTCGTCAGAGATCTTGACGGGTTCATTGACCTCATGCTGTAGGTAGTAGTCTCTGAATTCCTGCTGCGTGATGCCGAGCGAATTCTCCATGGACAAGAGGAGGAGTTTCAAGAGAGGTCAAACCGGAGGCCTCTTCTAACATGATGGACACCACATAATGTTAGCAGGGGTATGTAAGGACCGTAACTCGACTCCAGAGCCTGAGCGGTTGAGGCAAAGACAAAGATAAGACAGGGCAGCAAGGCCAGCTGGAGAATGGAATAGGTTCGGCTAGTAGCAGGAGAGAGTGCGCATGACTAACGTGGGGTTATGCCACAGGAGATCATGGACCTGGGCCGGATGAACAGTCTGCCCTAAGAATGGAGTGCGGTTTGACTCCACCGCGGGGGAATTTCTTGATCTCGGAGCACGATTTCTTTCCTAATCGTTTTGAAGCCGACTTTTAGAGCAAGGCGACGCGGGAGGTACGTGATATCGGATGGTTGACACTTGAACAGAATGCTGTTTGATCCGCGACTCAGGGTGGCAGTCAAACACGCGGGTCTGGGGGAGAACCCCCTCAATATCCCCTGCCAAGAAATCTCAGGACATATCACACACCCAACCCCCTCTTCCTCAACCAAGACTCGATAATTGATACCAGACGATGAGATGATGGATACGCACTATACGATGAACGGGTGTGAATAATAGTTGTTTATGGCACTGTGACGCCACTCTGAACTCTACAGATCCCGCAGACCATCAAATCTGGCTTGACAAGGAGACGGTGATGATTCATTTTGGGAAGCTCAATACCACGCTATTCCTCGGGGAAGGAGAATAGAGTTTGAAGGTCCAGACGAAACTGAGCGAGGAAGACGTCCGATTAACCATCTCATCATGCCTTGTCAGTCTGCGCTGGCCTCAGCATAATGACCTGCCTGTACCAACCATTCGTCTTGCCTGGCTCTCCTTGCGCCTTTGCGGGCTCTTCTCCTTTCTCACCCCCATTCTCATACCTCTGCAAGTTGATCCAGAAATGATCGACCTCTTTGAATCCGACGCTCTCATACAACTTCAGACCTTCCGGACTCGCCTCCAGCATGGCCGGGATTCCCAGCTCGTCAGCACGCTCGACCGCATGCCTCACCAGGAGCCTTCCTGCACCTCGTCGGTGATGCTTCGGGTCCGTCATCAGCAGGTCCACGCTCATATGGGCTCCGAGTTCCTTGCCATGCTGCTGCCGTGACTTGACGATTCCGTTCCAGAATTCGTCCACCAGGGCGACGTTGGTTCCCTCGGGCCATGTCCTCTCACCCGCGTCTTTCCTCTTGGCCTCAGCCTCCGCATTCTGAAATACGTTATACTTGATGGCGGCGATGACCTGGTCCGCTGGTTCTCCTGATATCGCGTCGTCCAGAACAACGGCCCACCGGGTCGTCGGGTCTTCCGTCAGTGAAGCGGTGTGTCTTTGCAGATTGCGCTGGATGATGCCGGCATAGGTGGATGGCGGACCGCAGTACAATGGTGCTGTATATTGTGGCAGTGAGCCAGGCCTCGAGGTGTATCCGCGCGATAGTTGGCAAGAGTTTATGGTCAGCCGGGTTGTCGGTTGAAAGGACTTGGACATGGAGCGACATCTTTTTTGGCTCAGACCGCCGCTGAATGCGTGGTATGGTTAGATCCTAGGTTCTAACCGCTCCCAACCCAGTAAAATTCAGTAGTAAACGAGCGAACGCTGACTTGTGACCTCCTCTGCTCCTGTCGAGGTTTTTAAGCATTTTCTTCAAGGAGAATGAGTGGAGACAGCGGCACTGTCATGACTCACGACCTCAATACACCTGCCTCTTTCATCCACTACTTCTCTAGACTGCACGAGCCTACCTGAACGGCCAGCCAATCGGCGTCATCAACTGGCCAATGGATTGCAGCGGCAGCCAATTTCAGAAGGTATATCTTTGTGTGGATCTAAGCACTGAAATCTTGTAAGGCTCTATGCTAAATTTGTTTTGGTTGGTGGATTCGAGTGCGTGTGCCAGCTCAACGACCACACCTTTCTGTCTTCTAATGTACACGTCTCATGCTTCCTTCAGGGACATGAAGGATAAATTTAAAAGAAATAAAAAAGCAAGCCAGTGTATTTGGTTGAGATCCGTATCCTCGCCTCGTCTCCCGCTGATTGACCGTAACTCCTGTGCATACAATACCGGTCCGTGAGCAACCGGCGGCGTCTTGAGGACATTCTTTTCCGAGTCTTCGTTCTTGCCACCCGGTCACCATTGTCCGTTAGACAAGGGCCTGTCCCCTCCGCCAACGCATATCCTCGAACTCCAGGACAGTCCCATAACTCCAGCCACAAGCAATCAATACTAGGGCCATCTCTCATCAGCCGTGGGATGTCTCCTTGCCGTGGTCCTCCGGCTGGCACTACTGGCCACCGTCACCTCCACTTGTCCATAGCCCGGGCCTTGATTGTGAGTGTAACGATGGTTCTCTTCTCTTCGAGCGTCGACGGCCGGCGTCAAGCTTAGTGGTGTGTTGCTGCCGCTGGCCTTGGATCCACTGCTGACCATCGATTCCCGTGTCCGTTGTCTGGACAAGCGATGAGCTGTCGTTGCCTGACGCGGCAAGCGACTCTTGGCCACGGTCATGTCACTGACGACCGACGCCGTGGAAGCTCGTGTGAGACTCGGTATGGCGAATGCCGGCGAATTCTCTCGCACGTACGTCGAACCATCACGGCTGGCTGGTCGAATGCCGTTCGTCCCATTCACATAGACGCTGTTTCGCTGCCTTCGCGGTGTCTGCGCACCAGGCGCGTCGTAGAGATTGATCGAGGCCCGCTCTGATCGACCCAGCTGAGGGGAGGTTGGCATGCTCATTTGCCTCTCGAGCAAGTGTGGCGGGGTGGTCGCGCTCGTCCTCCGCTGGAAACCTGGCTGTTTTCGCCTTCCCCCATTAGGGGCGGCGGTTCCGCCTTGGCCGCTCTTGACGGAAACATTATCATTCTCTTCATAGGAGCGGATCAGCTCGCCCGCCATGCTTCGAACCAGGACGGCCGAATCGGAAAATTGGAGTTCTCGGATGACATCGTACAAACCGTATTGACCGAGCAGATAGCATCCCTCCTCGGTGGCATCACAGATACTTTCAATGATGCGCAGCAGGTTGAGTCGGATGGCCGGTTTGTTGTGGTTTAACTTCTGACCCAAGGTCTCAAATAATTGAGGGCTCCGTCCCATGGACGCCGCGAGGGGCGGGGAGAGACGCAGCAACTTCTGCAGAGGTTCGAGCAGATTCTCGAACGAGGTCGATTTGCTGCTGGCCAGAGCAGCCACGATGGCCGAGGTGAAGTGCTGGTTCTCCAACAATTGATCCTCCACCCGGGCGGTCTCCTCCTGCAGCCAGGTAAAGATGGCGTCGAGGGCGGTGACCTGCCAGTATGGATCTGATAACAGCGAGACATAAAATGCAAGGCCTTTGTTCTGCCAGAGTTCCCGCCGAGCGGCCCGCGTGGAATGGGCCATGTCGCAGAGGATGGGCAATGCAAATTCCTTCACCGGCGTCTTTTCCTGCTTGACGATCTTGATGAGAATGGGAATGATCCCGACCAGGGCCGCATCCTCCTGTCGTCGTTTCGAGAGCCGGCAGAGGTTGTATATCGTGTTCAGGATCTGGTTCGACATCTCCCGGAAATGTGGCTTGTTCATGCTGTTGCTCAAGAGCTCGGCCAGCACGTCAATGGCATTAGAGTTGTGGAGCGCGTCCAGCGTGGTCGACAACATGGACAGGTTTTTGATGAACTTGAGCATGGTGATTTGATGTGCTGGCGACATTCTCTTCAAGTTCTTGAGAACTCGATGCAGGACCGTCCGTTCGGCCACCAGCTCCTTGACGTAGTTTTCCGCTTGCGAAAAGACGAAAAAGATGTTGGCGATCCGCCTTTCGCACAGTTCGGCCAGCTCTTTTTGATCCCCTGAGTCGGCCGGTTCGCTCAGGACGCGATTGAGCACTAACGAGAGCGGCTCCAGGACTGAGTTGCGCGACAAGATCCGGCAAAAGTCGTTCTTCGGCGTGGAACCCTGCAATTCGAAGACGCTCCAGATGCCGTTCACGCCAATCAGGACGAGCTCGCGATCATCGTCATAGTCATCCTCGAGGAAGTCGACCAACACCGTCAGTCCACCGGCGCTCACGAACATCTGGAGCATGAGGGTGGACGTCTGATACATCTGGCGCACAAACGCCGCCGCTTCGAGCCGGATTTCTCGGGGAAACTTTTTGGAGGCAAACTTATTAATCTTCGGGATGCCGCCGACAAAGCACAGATTCTCTTGCACCTCTTCGTCATTGAAGATGATGGCATTCACGATCTTGAGCAGGTTGAGCACGACGTCGAGCCGCATGCAATCTTCCAAAATCTCCAGAATGGGCAGGATTCCATGAGCGCTGATGATGACACTTTTCGTCTCCGAAAAGAGATCAAAACAGTTCATGAGATCCTCTGAAATATGCAGCAAAGCGTCGTCATCTTGCAGCACTTTCAGCTGACCAACCAGCGCCTCGACGTCCGATCTCAAACGGGCATGCTTATCGCGGGCGATGTTCGACTCAAGGTCGACCTCGGGCAGGCCTTCTTCCAACTGCGCAAACGGGTCATCCTCGTCTTCGCCATCCGGCAGCCACGACAGATTCGATATCTTCGAATTGAGCATCAACTCGGACCCATCTTCGCTGTCGGCTTTTTCGAACACGGTGGTGGTCGGAGCGAAGAAGTCCGAAAAGTCTTCATCGTCTTCATTTTCCTCGAACTGCTGAATTTCAATCGATGACCGTGTCCGTCGCATGGACAATTTGCTGCGTGCGGCCGGTTGCCGCTTCAGACTGCCTCCCGCTTTGGGAGGCCGCATGCTCTGCATCAGATCGGTGACACTCGGCGAGTCCAAGATTTTCGGCGGCCCTTCATTCTGAAGGCGCAACATGCCGAGTTTCGTATCCAAGGCCAGCTCATTGCCTTTAATGATGTCCGAGTAGTCCTCAATCGAGCTTTCACGATACAATCGCGTTGCAGGGTCGTCGGTCAAGCTCTTCGGTTGGGGCGGCTTGCTTCTCGAAAGATTGGTGGTCTGCCCGGCCGACGGGAGTGATGCCTTTCGGGGAGCCTGTGTCGGCTGGGTCTTGGTTTTTGGAGGAGCCTCGGACTTGTGCCTGGCATGCCGGATGGCGGGTTTCTTTGAAGGGACCGGCCGCACGGTTTTATAGGCATCGGTGTCAGTCGAGGGACTGGAACCTTTCAATGTCGACGAGCTGCTCTCGTCTGTGGCTCCGTTCTCTCTCCCCAGCACATTCTCGATCGAGGCGAATGCCTTCAGCCGTTCTGAGGAGAGCATCCCTCCAAAATGATCGTGGGGACGCAAGTGCGGCAGCTTCAGAGCGTTCGGCGAGATGGCGGTGACAAAATCGTCGTCCCAGTTGTCGTCCGCCGTGTCCTCCGACGCGCGAAACCGCTCAGCAGCATCTCTTTGGCTCGGAGAAGGCAGAGAGTTCTTTGTCAGAGTCCTCAGCGGACGGCCCGACTCCTTCGGGGGGGGTCCCGGGCTCGACGACGTCGGTCTGGAGTTCTTCCTGACCGAGGTGCCATTAGGCGAATCTTTCAAAGCTTCATTCCACTCCTGCACGCTCTTGATGGCCTCGGTGTACTCAGTGGCTTTCTTGGCCACGACCGCGTCCGACCTTCGGGCATTGACGATCCAAGGATGCTTCAGCAGCTTTCTTGCCGACACGCGAAGGTTGGGGTCTTTCTGAAAGCATTGCATGAGGAAGTCGAGCACGGCGGGAGATGCGCCTTGGGGTAATGGCGGGTGGTCATCGTTGACGATCCGAAACAACGCCGGCATCGGCTGCAGGGTGTGGTATGGCGGCTTGCCTTCCAGCAACTCAATCACGGTGCATCCCAGACTCCATATGTCAGAAGCCGTGGTGGCTCCCGTCAGCTCAATCACCTCGGGGGCCATCCAGTAAGGGGTGCCCACGACGCTGGATTCGTGGAGACCGGTCGTGCGGCTGGCCACCCCAAAGTCGGCAAGCTTGACGAGCCCTTGTTTGGTGGTGAGAATGTTGGCACCCTTAATATCTCGATGGATGACGCCTTGCTCGTGGAGATACAGCAGCCCATGTAAGACTTGTGACATGTACAAGGCCACCAAGTTCTCGGGGAAGCGACCAAAGTTCTTCGAGATCGAGTGGAGCGAGCCATTTTCGCAGTATTCGAGGATGATGTTGAGCGTTTCGGGCGTCTTGACAAAGCCGTGATATTTCACAATGTTCGGATGGTCCAGGTTTTTGAGGAGGTCAATCTCCAGCATTATCACCCGGAGCTCGCTTTTGGGCAGGTCGGCCAGCTTGATTTGTTTGACAGCCACCGTCTCGCCCGTCCCCCAGTTCAAAGCTCGATAGACGGAGCCAAAAGCGCCCTTGCCCAAGCAGTCACCCAATTGGTAATCTCTGAGCTCGGCCACATCCTGTGCTTTCGGCTTTTCTTCCTTCTCCTTTTTGCTCGGGCTCGTCGGCGGTTTGGCCGTCCTCGGCTTCACGACGGTCCCCTCGATGGCATTCGTGGTCGGAACGTCCTCGTACGAGTCGCCGGTGCGGCCAGGCATGTCGACGATCTGAACGGGAGGAGGCTTCTCAAAATGGGGAGGATGTGTCGTGCTCGTTCATCGTCTGCAAGGCTGACTGACTGCCGTTGGTGTGTCAATTCCGACGGATTATGGGTGAGAGGACGTGCAACGCAGCTCACCGACCAAGTGTCGAGCACGGCTGGCTATGCAGCATCAAGAGCGTTTCAGCTATGTGCAGGACATTTCGCTTGGTAGCCAGAATGAGCTCGTCCTGCAGTATCTTGCGCCGCTCGTCGCCAGCCTTGCCGTGCTAGTCGTTCTATGATTCAATCAGGCATGAACATGAGATTGGCTTGGCTGAAGTGGGTGGGTGGGTGTTGTAGTGGTGCAACTTCGGATGACGATCAATTATTGACTTTTAGGCGACGCGTGCCGCACGCGACCCTCCCACCTTCATGCATCGACCTGAGAAAGCCGCCATCACTTACACCGCCGGCCCCGGTGTATAATTTTGGACGAGAGTGAACGTCCATTGCTCCATGCACGGTTGAGCGAGCATCATATCCAACCACGGAGCGCCATGTGGCACGTCACCGCGACAACAACCGTTGCCAGCACCCACGCCAGCACAGACGTTCCGACCACGTCAAATCACTGGAATTAAGACGTGGTGGTTATGTTACGGGGCTCCTATCACATTCGACATTTATCACTGCATGTCTTGCGCTACCGAACCTGGTCAACCACGAAGAGGAGGATGATATGGGCGCGCAACAGAGACATCAAGGCTGCATGATTTATTCTCCTCCGTCTACAGGCGGAGCGCTACTGTAAGCAGTGCGTCGAATGTGGCCATTGCGTTCTTTCAAATGGTTGTCATCTCACGAAGCACGTGTGATCAGACTACAACAAAATCATGGAAACTCGGAACTTCCAAGTTGACCAATGCCTCCTTTCCGCATATCGAATCTCAATGGTCGTGGAACGGTTGAATAATGAACAACATGGACCGCAGTTCTGATTATTCGCTAATTCAGCGTCACATTGACGGCAATAGGCCGATAGGAAGAAGCATTGCACAATGGCAGATGTCGACAATAACAGCGCACGCCACATCGAGGGTGCGGCGGAGATATTGATCGTTGGTCACTGTCAGCTGTGACGTGCTGGAATGGACAGCCGTTGCCGTCCAAGACTAGCCACACACATGATAGGACGGTCCTGTTATGAAGTGTCCATGAGATCAAGAATTGCAAAGGTTGGAGAACATACTACTCAACTCTTCAGGACCTGTGCGTGGGAACTTGCTGTACACGATCATTGGAATGACTGGGATATCGCGACATGTGGGTAGAGCCCAACGGGTGCCGGTCAACTTACTCACAACCTCAGCGGGTTAAAGGACTTGATCGACGATTTCACAAGTCAATTCCATCCAATCTCAAAGAGTCAAGCTCCTACGTCACTTTGCCGCGTGTGCATCTTTCAATCTTCTAGGACGGTTCCAATCTCCAACAGTCACCGCCTGAAACACTGCTGCCCAAAGACAGCCTGCAGCCGCGAACGTTCAAGCCATAGGTGCCGACTTTTGATTCTACATTTATCGTCAAGAACGGCGGGAGTGCCGAGGAGATGCATGTACGACCACATTTGTCCCTTATCAACCATGAGAAAGAGCTCCACTGTTCAGACCTGTCGAGTGGACTCGATTATGTCACGTGAACCTATTCGGAAACTGCTGCGCCTGTCGGGCAACACAGAATGGCTCCCCAAGCTTCGAATGGTATATAGAGGGTACAGCATCGGTGGATGAGGACGATTGCGGAATTAGTTGCATTGTAAATGAGGCTGTCTACCCTGAACACCCTAACTGTAGCAGCTGTCACGCTATATCACGTGACTCCTTGGCGAGGCCGCATATATCGGCATCTCCGGGCACCAGAAAGAACCCCTGGCCCTACTACACAACGGCATGCGACGTCTTGGCGCTGCGCTTCTCCAGGAGAGCACCTTTAGTGCCGAACGTCCTCAGATTCAATACCTTATGCCAGCGTACCCAGTCCCGCAGGACACTACCAGTTATGGCTTTGGAAGCAGCGGGGAGGTCGATGGCACGTAAACTGGTGGAAGGGATAGCAAAGGACCATGGCTATGTCAGCGAAGATGTCCTAGGAAGGATCGATCGGGACACTCGGCGCTTGATAGAGGAAGCATTCCTCAAGAAGGATTTGATGATTGCTTCATCAGTCATTACGTATCTATGCCTACACCATTTCGCGTCAGGTACTGATGTGTTTTGGATCAGGTTAGCTCGGAATCTTTACGGAAGCAATGCACGATTCATCTTTGAATTGCTGCAGAACGCGGACGATAACCACTACTCCAGAGCACGGGCAGACGGCGCTGCACCATATGTGTTTTTCCATGTTTACCCTCATCGAATCATAATCGAATGTAACGAAGATGGCTTCACTCCCGAAAATCTCGTGGCGATTTGCAACGTCGGCAAGAGCTCGAAAACCGGAGCTCAAGGGTATATTGGAGAGAAAGGAATTGGATTTAAGTCGGTGTTCATGGCCGCGTGGAAAGTCTACATTCAGTCGGGTGATTTCTCTTTCTATTTTCAGCATCGAAAAGAAGACTCTGGAATGGGCATGATCACGCCGGTCTGGCAGGAGCCGGACCATGATCTGGACGGTCCGTTGACCAGGATCACGTTGTTTCTTCATGAGACTGGCGACCCCGACTTCCTCGCAGCGCAGCGGCGGACCATCTCCGAGCAGTTTCATGAACTCCAGGCGACCCTGCTTCTGTTCTTGAAGAACATCGAGTGGATTGACGTTGCCTTTTATGATGACCAAGACACCATGACCTCCTCGGTCTCTTATTATATCGATCACGTGTCTGGTGGCAATCGAGTGACTCTGAAGAAGACTGCTGTTGAAAACGGCGAAACCAACGAGTCCAGGAGGACCTATCACGTCACAAAACAACTTACAGGAAACCTTGAGAAAAACGAGAACAGAACCTACTCGGAGGATGAACTGCGCACAAACGCATACGCCAACGCAGAGGTTATCCTAGCTTTTCCGTTGACAGATGGGTCAATTCCCATCATTGCGGCCCAGGATGTCTTTGCATTTTTACCCGTTCGACGTGCAGGATTCCAGGTACAGTATCACTACATTGGGTGCATATCCAGAACTAATTCTCCATAGTTTTTGATCCAAGCCGACTTCGTCACTGCGGCAAACCGGCAGGATATTGTGACAACATCCCTGAGAAACAAGGGCCTTCTTGACGGCATCGCCGACACATTCATTAAAGCTGTTTTGCAGTTTTGTGATGACCCTACTCTCCAGTATAATTGGATGCGATATCTCCCCCAGGATAATGAGATGCGGGATCAATTCTGGAATGGATTGATTCCGAAAATCAAGGATCGTCTCGGAAGAACTCCGGTTTTGCGTCCGCGTAGTGAAGGCTCACTGAGGCTGATAAATGCGCTGAGACTCCACGCTAATATAGAGTTGGATAAAGCCGGAAATCCTCTCTTTGATGACATAAAGCCCGAAGCTTACTTGTCCAGCAGATATCAAAGAGTGGACTTGCTGATCCTGCGGCCTTACGGACTCCAACTTATGTACATGAACGAGATTTTGAAGAGAGTTGACAGGGATCTTCAAAGCCCGCTATCTAAGATGAAATCATCTGCAACTGATGAAGAGTGGCACTCACGAGCAGCCAAGCTTCTTCTCCTACCATTCGACAAAAGTTGGACCCAGGCCATGGTAGAGCTACAAGCAATGGATCTGCTCCCATTACAAGACGGGCGGTGGGTGTCGGCCAAAAATGGCCACATCTACTACGCAGAAAACGGCGAAATTCCCATTCCCCGAGATCTCGGATTGAGCTTGATCGATCCAAATGCTGCTCGCAATATTGATAGGAAGACTCTGTTTGACCGACTTGGCGTTCAAGAAGCATCAACTACTCACGTTCGCAACTCGATATTCGAGAGATATAAAAGAAACATAAAGCCAGGCAAGTTTGATCTATCCAACTCTCGCCACCATCTCGAATATTTGTATCTCACCCATAACCCGCAAGAGTGCAGCCCGTCCCAATTTCAAAATTTGGAAGTCTATTGCCAAACAGGAATACTCTATATGCCACATAGGAATGACATCTATATCGCAACAAACGAACCATACGGCGCCCAAGAGCTTCTGAAGCCAACTGAACGGGGGAAGGAACCTGGGTCTGGCGCCCCTGGACTTACCGCACTCTTCCTCCATCAGGGCTACTTTGAGGATGCTCCCAAAACGCCGACGGGACACAAGCTTCAATGGACGGAATGGCTCCACACATATATCAAAATTCGCCGGAGTCTTAGGTTGACTGTCCCAAAGTCAAATATAGGGCCTCATTTGTCAAGCGTCTGCCAATATGTTGCAAATTATCGTCCAGAACGATTCTTGGGCATGCTGCGAAATCACTGGAAGTTCGAAGGGGAAGCCATTGCAAGAAATCTATCACTTATGAGCGAACTGGAGGGAACCAAAGTTCTTTGCAAAGGTAACCGCAGGAAAGCACTGGCCAAGACCTACTTGCCGATCCCCTTACTCGAACGTCTCTGTGCTAGATTCATGAACGATACGGAGTGGTTCCCCTTTCTAAAACTAGAAGTGCCGGTCAATGACGAAACATATCCAAAAGAATGGGAATTCCTGCATAATACCTTTGGAGTTGGTATACGCGACGATTGTGATTTCCATCTGGCAATGGTCAAGGCTATCTTGGATGCAAATGGCTCTGCTGAGACTGCGGGCCGAAACTCGAGGATTTGCGATCTTTACCAGGTCATTCAAGCGCGATTCCTTGATGAGCGTAGCAACCAAAATGACAAGTTCAAGTATGTGAATTTCTCTGATATACTGGACAGGGTACTGACCTCTTTGCAGCAATCATTTTCGATTGCGTGTGCTATTTTTATCAAGGCCGGCAATTTTTATCCCCTCCTATGGAAGGCGGGAAGCCACGTGGGCTCAGTCTACCCAATGCCTCTGGGATGCCCCTGAAGATATGGAGACTAAGTATCCTCTGAGGTCTTTGTACGAGACCTACTTGAGGTGGTCTGAAACCGAAAAGTCAACATTGACCCAATTTTTCAAATCCTCCCTTGGAGTCTGTGACTGTGCCTGGGATAGTTTCGTTGACGAGATTAAGCACCTCAAGGCCACCAAGTGCACGGACTTTGATCGGATCAACGGCTTATACGTCCGCCTTGATGGGTTGAAGTCGACCGGCAAGGGTCATGATGAAGGAGGATTGAAGTAAGACATTGTTTCGCAGGGATAAATCGTCCTGAGTCAATCTGACGAGAACACAGGAAAGCTTTCGAAGATGACGCGCTCATATATGTCTTTATGAACGGTCGACATGATTGGCGCAGAGTCTCACAATGTCTATGGGCTAGCGCCACGTCGATTCGGGGCAAGACGGCGCTGAACGATCTCTACGCAGACCTCAAGGACTTCTTCGTCACATCCCTGGGAGTGGCGGAATTGAACCTGACCATGGTACACGATGAATTGATTGAGAAGGGTGCTGCCAGACAGGCGTCAGTGGCAGAGATAAAAGAGACGCTCCAGGCGTTTACGTCACTGCTGCCATCTGAGAACCCGCCCCCGTCACCGAAGAAAATCCTCGAGAGTCGGATCTTCCCGGTCAGATACCCCAACGGCCAAGTTGAATTGCGGACTTCGAGGGTCGAATTTGCCATTGTGGACCGGCAACGTCTTGGTGACGCCTTTTCCAGCAAAGCGCAGCTACTTGATTTTACCTTGGACGAGGTCCGCCAACTCAGACCGTTCTTGCGGTGGGCTGGCCTTGAACGTCGGTATTTGTCTCGCACGGTCAAAGAAATATCTCGAGTCGAAGGTGGCGATCCTACGCGGATTTTAGATCAAGACCGCAGCGTTAGCCGGAAAGCGCATGGCTTGTTTCGGTAGGCTATGCCCAAGTTGATCTCGCTGCCGGATATATGACACTGACAGCGCATCACAGAATTGCCACCCACTGTGGTAGCCCGCGAGTGTCACAGAATGATGATTCTCTGTATACTCTACTTCGAAATGCTGATGTCTATGAGACTGACGGAATTTCGTCTCTCCTGAAATTGTCTCAAGGAGGGCGTGATCTCACCGTTGAAGTCGCTAGAAGCGAGCTGCATATCCGGGAAGATGAGTCTGGGTTGAAGATTTATGTTCCAAGAGATGTGAGAGGTCAGGATTTCTGTTACTATTCGAAACTGCCTCGAAGACTTCTCGACTGGATGATGACCCATCCGACGACTCAAATTCAAGAAACGGTCGAACTGGAGGCCGTTCTGGTGGTCACGAGCGTCTTAAATGCCAGAACGTCAACGGTGAATATGGTCCTTGAGGCAGCGGGGATCATAGAAGTCGACATTGCAGACCATGACCATCGAGAAGACGAGGAGCATTCTACTGGAGACCATCTTAGGTCCCTCACTCCCGGCTATGTCGAACAAAGCATATCTCGGCCTTCCACTTCTACAGGGTTGGGGGAAACTCGGGCACCGCGGACGCCCACATCGTCTGTGGCGACAGATTCCTTCCCTCCGACCGTGACATCCGGCATTGGGACAGAGGTCACTTATGCCCACTCACGAAGCAGATCTGGTGTTTCAAGGCCATCTAGGCAATCATTACACACCGTCGATGATCAACGGCCTGATGCCATACCCACAACACCACCATCCTCTGCGGCTCTCAACTTTGGCGAGGACGCACGATACAGGGCCCTCTTGAATAATATTGTAACTGCAGCGAGGAAAGCGGTGTTCCCAAGTCAGGGACCGTTCAGCATGTCGGACATGCTTAATGCCTTACCTGACGCCGAAACTTCTAACAACGACGACATCGATGAGTACAACAGATTTCGTTCTGCGACTCAACGAGAGCGCGACAACAAAATTGGCGCCGCTGGCGAACTTTTCGTGAGTCCTTGGGCAATGAGAGGCGCTGGCTGCGGAGGTTAACACCGTCTCACAGGTATTTGAAATACTATCCCAATTGACGCCTCAACTCGTCGGATTTTCACGAGGCAACTGGCAAAGCACGATCCGAAAATATGTCAAGGTTCACCCAGAATACGCTGATATGGAAGATTGGAATGGACGAGAGACTGCAGACATTGTCTATGACGACCATGCCGGCGTGTTCACAGAGTTCTTGATTGACAAGGGTTACCTGGCCCCCCAGACGTGGAGAGGTTGCAAGCCCCAGTACTACGTCGAAGTCAAGTCGACGACCGGACCTTGTGGCCTGCCTTTTTTTATGAGCAAATACCAGTATCGGAGAGTCAGTTTGCCTGCGTTGTTCTTTCCTTCAGGCTAACCGTGTCCTCAGATGAAAGACTTCTCCAACGGAGCATTTCGGTCAGAGAATACCAACCGCATTTATGTTATTTTCCGAGTCTTCAATCTCGACAAGGACTCTCCTGCCGTGCGGATATACTTGGATCCTGAGACGATGAGAACTCAAGGGGATTTGATATTCAGAGCAGAGAATTGGTCTGTCGTTCCGGGCCAAGTTCGGAATTAGACGGACCGATCTCGACATTCTTGTGTCTTACAGGTCGTTGTCGTTTGAGCGAAGAGCGAAGTCGACCGAAATTTTGCAGAGGGCCAGCGGTCGGCCTGGCATATAATCCGAATTGTGTCATGTGGATGGACCGACGTCGAAATATGCAATTGTTACTCTCAGTATTCAGCTGACTGTGGACCTATGTCAGACAGCAGACAGACCTTCGACGTACACCGTGTGATTGGTCTGGTGGGTGGTAGTGATGTTATTCCAGGGTGACGGAGGAAGGCTCAGGGAATCAATCTGTGCATTTGACCGGCGCCAAGAACTCTCAGCCTTAGGACTGTTACCTATGAAGTGAGATTATTCCCTCCTAAAGAACCATTGCTTGGTTATGGCTTATCTCGTCTAGGCTCGTTAAGGCTTACCCATTCTATTACCATTAACGGCGGCTTTCGTACAGATTCTCTGGAAGCCAAAGCAGAGTGCAAGGCTAACCTGACCGGACCGGCAGTAGCGCCAAGACTGCAAAATGAGGCTGGCGCGGCGTCGCGTGGGCTGATGTGGCTGCCCTCCTGCATCCCGAGCGCCTGCCTGGAGGCTGGAGAAGGAGTTCCATCGCGCCCCGGGTTGCGACAGCCGCTCAACTATCCACCATCACCACAAAACACCACCTCTCCCCTCTCGCGCAAGTGCTGCTGGTCGCGCATCTTTCTACCTGCGCCGTCTCTCTCTCCTCTCACTTGGTTGTAGTGATTTGCGCCACTGCGGGCGCGTTGCGCAATCATGGGTCTGCCGTAAGTGGTTGTTTCTCTCCGTTCACGTTTTGCCGCTGGCGCGCGTGCCTGGCGTCCAGACTTTCGGCATCAATGTTCTTCCATACCGACACCTATAGGCGGTCCTGTGCTCACCATATCGCATCATGTAGGATGTACCGAGATCCTGACGAGGCGACTGAAGAAGCTGTCGCGAAACTGGACCGGGCGGCTGCGAGTCGGCGCTCGACCATCCGGCGTGAAACCACAGTCCGACCTGGGCGGTACAGTTCGTCCTCGAGCTCGGAAAGACTGCGGGATGTGCGTCGCGATCATTTCCTCGAACGCGCTCGGGTCTCGGTCCACGATGAAGAGCGCGAGGCCAACCAACAGATTGCTGAACTGGAGGCCGAGCTGGGAAGACTGCGCACCATCCGACATCGACACCGTGTCCGGCTGGACCGAGAGATCTCTCGCAACCGTCGAGAGATGGGGTCGCGGTCGGAAAATATCCTTCTGCGTGATGCGATGGAGCTTCTGAACCATTCGCGCCCGACTTTCGATGACGAAAATTCGGATTTGATGGTCGAGTCCGGATCCACCACCCGCGATGCTCTTCCTGCTCCGGCTCAGCACCTGAATCGCCCTCCTGCGCGTGAATCCGGTCTCAGATTCGAGGTGGCCGCCGTAGCCTCACGATCTGGCTCGGCCTCGCCCCGAAGACAGCCGGTATCCATTCGGCGCTTCATGCCGAGCCCGCCATATTCATCGGGCAGTGATCGCAGAGATCGGACTCCGCCCGATGGGCCTCTCGCCCTGGATGAGGATGGACCGGCTGGTCTGACCCCCGGCTTTGCACCGGCACGAGGACCTTATATCGCCGCTCAAGACTTGGATCGCGCCACCCTCATTCGGAGCGTCCATCACCACCTCCCTGGCGAGGACGAAGTGGCCGCGCTGGAGACACCGCCCCCCGAAACTTGGGAAGCGTCCTATTCCCCCCTGCGTCGGGTGAACCACATGTCCCCCCGGCTGTCGGTCGGGATCTCCGGTTCCAGAGTCGACGGGCTGGGTGACCGGCTCCGAAGCCCCAGTCCCCTATCGGACACCCACGAGGAGGAAACCTGGGCCAACTTACTCACCACGATGGACAGTGGCCGCTCCAGCAACTCGACTTCGTTCTTGTCCAGCCGCTCCGATTTTGCACCCCGCTCGAACAGGTCTTCCCAGGTCACGACGACGACCAGTTTCGGGGAGATCGGTCAGGGGGATGAGTCCTGTGACCTGGATCTCCCCTCTGGCATCACGGAAGAGGACGTTCGCGAGATTCGGGCGCGGCATCGCCAGATGACCGGAAGTGCCCGCGGACTCCCACCGCCACCAGCACTCCCATCAGATGGTCCTGTCGGCGACTTTGAACGAGCTGGAAGGGAATATCGGGAGCGACGAGAACCGAGAAGAATGGAGGGCTTGCTTCAGACCATTTTGGAGCATATGCGACGCCGAGAGGACATCCCTGATGAGTTGTGGGCTGCCGTCGGCCTGTCGCCTGATATTGCCCGGGGCAATACTTGATTTGACGAGCAGAAAGACGAAATAATGGAGGATTGTCATGTCTTTTTCACGCCTGTCCTGTGAATCTGACGGTCTGGTCGGGGATTCGGCGAACCCTCATGATGCTTTGGAATTTTTGACAGCGCCCGGCGGGAGTAACATATATCCGGCAAGCATGGCGATGCTTCAAGGCGCAGATGTGGGGGGAATGGCGTTGGTCGTCTTGCGCCACTGTTGAGGTTCAATGGGCATCGCCTGCGAGGTACATCAGGTTTCGCCCTTGGCTCGATTGGCCTCTTCGCGCACAGGTTTTTTACGAGACTCGGGTGCAGAGAAGTTGCAACCAGATCAAAAAGTACTGTGGACACATTGACCAGTTTGAAACAGAAGATATCAAATCAAAATGCCCAGTCGGTGATACATGGACGTATACCGTCCATGTGAGCTATTCGTCATACTATTACTTCTTGACCTTCTAGAAACACTCTGTGACTCATGGTCTGTCGAACGGCGAGCATGAAGCATCATTCATAAGCCGACACCTGAAAAGGCCATCTCGGCCACGCTATCCATCCTCTCTGTCCTCCACGCTGGTCGCAGCATGGCATCCACACTCTCGTCCCCGACATTACTCTTGATCTCCTCGCTCTTCCACCTGTCGTCTTCGACGCTCTGAATCACCTCCTGCACGGGTAATCGGTGAGCCAAAATCTCGCGGCCGTTGCGCATGTCGCTCTCTTTGGTGCGCGACAGACTGGCCTCCAGTGTCGGAGATATGCCGGCAGCGAAGTTGCGCTTGGCCACACGGTCCGTCGCGACGTCGATCGGCACTTGGATGAACCAGAGCTCGTCCATCAGCTGGGCCGCTTCGCGCCAGCCGTCAGCGTCCAGAGCGGTATACAGGCCTTCAAGGACGATGATCCGTGCGGTGGGGGGAATGGCAATGTCGTTGGCGACGGGGTCTTTGACGGCGTGGTCGAACGAAGGCGCGTATATCGTCCGGCTTTCTGGTTCGATGGGTCGGTGGAGTTTGGTGACCAGCTCAAGGTACGAGCGAGAGTCGAAAGTGAAAGCCGCTCCCCGCCGGAAGATGGCCTCCTCCGCATTGGGCATTTCTGAGAGCTGCTGGCGGGTGAAATGGTAACCGTCGAGGGGAACGACCAAGGCTACGTTCGGATAGCCAGGATCAGGACGGCCGGCGTCGGCGTCGGCCACGTTGGGGAAGAGGCCATGGCGATTGAGGTATTGTCGTCTGTTTAATCCGTGGACGACGGATGCGGCCACAGTCGTCTTACCGCTCCCTGGGATGCCCGATATGGCGATCAACAGCCGCTTTGAGGCGTCGAATGTCTGGAACTTTTCTGGACAGAACGTCACTATTGTTCTCTCTTTTTTCATTCTGTGGGGAATATCGGTAGCAAATCGATCAACCGGCTGACATACTCCATGTTTGGTCGACCAGGCGTTCAACCTGTTCATCCATTGGCGATTTCTCTCCGTTAATCTGGGGAAATGGCCGGTCAAGACCAGTGCAGCCCGAATCTCCGCTGCCCACAAGCCGACGAGATTGTTGTAGCGAAGCGATCCCTATCGGAGTCAAAGGAAATCCAGGCCAGACCCGCACGCGAAAGGACGAGAAAGCATAATCGAAACGATATTGGAATTCAGATCTCTCCAGATAACGATCGCGGGAGATCGTCTTGCAGGACCATTGGAAGATTGTTCCCAAAGTCAAGGGATGACAGACGTGCTGTCGCCTGGCAGGGCCATCATCTTTTGATCGACAGCTGTCAAAGCCGCTAATCTGCCTATCCTTGAACCAGTACCATCCAGTTCTCGCCACTGCAGAGGTGGTGGACAAACACGTGACTTTCAGGCCAAGCATCACCTCAGCCAGCGCGTCCGCCGTCGTTTCGGCTATCAAAGGGGGGTGGGCGACTCCAGACAACATTCTGCTGCTCACTCCCTTCAGACTTTGCCATTCGCTTTCCTAACGGCAGATCTTCAGTCCTTCCTTCAGTCATTCATTCTGGCCATTCAGATTCTAGCGTTCGTTCTGCTACGCATTACCCTCGAACTAACACCGCATTCCACCGCGTTAATTTCACATTAATACCAATCATCGCCATGAAGACAGCTCTCCTTCCTCTCCTTGCGCTGGCCGTTCGCGTCATTGCCGGCAGTCCGCCCGCATGCCTCCTCAGCGCTGTCAACACACAAGATGATCCCAGTGATCTCAGCTCCGTCTGCGGCAATGAGGCGACGGACGTCCAGCAAGCCATAGCCAGCCTGTGTGGTGACAATCAATCTGTTGCTCAGTCTGATTTCATCGCCACTTGCTCCGCAGCCGGATCCTCCGTTGGTATGGCACCGCTAGCTCTTTTCGACCGAGGAACGAACTGACTGTCCTTCCCAGCTCCCTATACGGCGTCGACGACGAAGAGCTCTAGTGCCCATCAAAGTTCATCGACCGGTGGAACGTTCATCTACACGACCGCGGTCTACAACTCGTCATGCGATTGCACACAAACTATCGTCACCTCCGCCACCGGTGCCGCTGCTCCTTCGAGCTTGGGACTGGCCACCGCGACAGCTACGGCATCAGCCACCAGCTCCGGCTCGGGGGCCAGCGCGGCTACCGGCAACGCCGCTGCGGGTGTCGAGAGTGTGGGAAGCTTTGCCGCCGCCGCCATTGCCATTGCGGCCGTCGTGGCCGTCTTGTAGGCCCGCTTCTTTCAACGACGGACAGACAGATTCAGCACGCTCATTGGCGTGTATTTCACGCAGCCAAGGTCCAGGTGTCGAGGAGGAGTTTCAAAGGACGTTTGGATCAAGATTGGTCTACTCGGTGAGGTCGGCGTCAAGAGATCATCTCAGCGGTCTCGACATTTTATCGCTTTTCTAGAACAAGCTCAGCAAAGTCGTCAAGGCATGCAGGCGCGCCGGGCTTTCGAGCTCACAACCCAAAATATGTACAAGGACTGGAGCGATCCCATAAGGACTCGACCACCTTGGAGGTTCCCAAGCAGAACCAGACTTTGTTTCTCCATTCATCCCCTGAGAGGTTCCATAATATCCGCCCAGCCCGTGTGATCCATGCGCACTGCGCCGATGCAAAGTTGCCACACGATAGTCCTCCTACCTCACAATCATGTCCTCTCTTCTGGGACCCGTCCCAATCCACTTGATGGGCACACCGATCTCGGTCTCGATATATCGGACGTAGTCCCTGGCCGGAGGGGGCAAGTCCTGGAACGTCCTGCATCCCGTCGTCTGCGCCCTCCAGCCCGGAAACGTCTTGTATTCAACCGTGAGCCTCTCCAGGGCGTCCAGGTCGGCCGGGAAGGTCTCGATCAGCTGTCCATCGACCTTGTACGCGGTCGCGACCCGGATTTCCTCAAAATCGTCTAGCACGTCGAGCTTGGTCAAGTTGAGTTGTGTGTAGCAGTTCACCGCGGCCGAGTACTTGACCAGCACGAGGTCAAACCAGCCGCAGCGCCGCTTGCGCCCCGTCGTGACGCCGAACTCGCGTCCGACCTGCTGCAATCGTTGGCCGTATTCCGCGTCGACGGGCGAGATGGTAGCGTCGAGTTCGGTCGGGAAAGGCCCGGCACCGACGCGGGTGGTGTACGCTTTGACGACGCCGACGATGCTGCTGCCGGGGGCCGCCAGCGATTGAGGAGACAGGCCGGCCAGCCCGGTAAAGACGCCGCCCAGGCCGGTGTGGGATGAGGTCACGTACGGGTAGGTGCCGTAGTCGATGTCCAGGAGAAGCGCGTTAGCCCCTTCAATCAGAATGTTCATCTGTTGAGCATTTGTCGCGGCGTGGCCGTTGGTGGTTGCCGTTGCAATGCCCTTGGGGCCCAGCGCCGTCGCGAGCAGAGGGGTCTGGTCGACGACATACTGCTGCAACTCTGTGCGAAAACCCCTGAGCTTGCTGATTTCTTCTTCCACATCGTAGCCTTGTAGCGCCGCGTCGCCGTAGAGCTTGCGGTAGCTGGCCTCGAGCTCGCGCAGACGGCTTTCCCACCTCTGCTGTTCGTTGACGAGCATCCAGAAGGTGACCCCTCGGCGCGCCACTTTGTCACTGTAACACGGCCCAATGCCCTTGCGCGTCGTGCCAATCATACCCTTTCCGCCTTCAATCTTCTTGCTTCGGTCCTCCGAGATGCCATCCACGACGCTATGTAGGTCGAAGCACACGTGTGCGCGGTCGCTGATCAGGATTCTCTCCCGGACACCCTCCAGGCCCTTGTCTTCTAGTGTTTTCAACTCTTGGAAGAAGCTCGGAATGTGAACGACGCAGCCAGCGCCGATGAGGTTGATCTTGCAGGAGGGGCTGATGAGGCCGGAAGGCAGGATGTGGAAGTCATAGGTCGTGCCATTGACCACAATGGTATGTCCAGCATTGTTCCCGCCCGCGGCGCGGCACACGAGAGAGGCCGAAGAGGCAAGGATGTCGACGAGTTTTCCTTTGCCCTCGTCGCCCCACTGGGAACCCAGCACAAGGGTGACGGGCATCCTGTGTCAACGCGTTGCAGTTATGAGGCGCTGGGGGAAGGATGGATAAAGGGATGCGCTTTCGTCCAAGGAGGGGCCGATTGAGGTTTGTGCGGGGACACGACTTGGAACTAGAGAATACGTATCATGGTGGAAGAGTCATTTAGGAGCAGAGAAATGCGCGCTAGGAAAGAATTGAGGCGTCGCGCGCAAAATGCACAGTGAATGGTGGGGGGGTAAGAGTTTTGCTCGGCTGGTGGGGTTGGAAGAAATTCTTCTGCAGGCTTTGGATTTTTTTCGGCATTCCACTTGGTCACCGGAGCCACTCGGGCGACTCACCAAATCATTTGCTGATGATCTGGACTGCATGATTTGATGATGGGAACGAGGAAATCACAGACTGGTGCACGGAGGCAGGTTGCCGGTTGTCTGCCTGGTTGTATCGGGTCTGAAAAAGGTGGGACAAAGGTTGCTAGGACTGACCGGCCTATTGTTACTCCTTTTCCGATGTGCTGACCTCTGAGCTCTCAATCAGCAGCAGCCTTGCGTGTGCTTTCTGCTTAATTCCTGCCCACCTAGCAAGGGAGTGTGGCTCTGTCGGGTTTGGCCGATTGCCGCACCTGGACGGACCTGTTCTACTTTGGCCATCCACTATGGTGTTGACAGCATCGGAAATCGAAGTTCATCCCGCCTACAAGACGATCGACTGGGACCTGCCTCCAACCCAGCAGGGGAAATGCGAGGTCGCTAAAGGGAGAAGGGGTGGCCCTTTCAACCTGTATTATGAAGTCCATGGGAGCGGGCCGGTCAAACTTGTGGCAAGTTTGCGCCTTTTATTCTTGATCCAATCCGCTATCACAGACGGTTATCGTGCATCGCCTGCTTCATCCCCCCGTTCCAGCTCTATTCATCTTGTTATGATTCTCTTAATATCTTTATGGCCACTCTGAGGATCCAAAGTTCACTCCCTGACCTCTTTGCAGTGGTTAATGGGCCTTGGTTCCAACAGGACGGCGTGGAAACGTCAAACCCGGTATTTCGGCCATGAGCATTCCTCGACCTATTCTTCCTTGGTCTTCGACAACCGTGGCATCGGATTCTCAGATACACCTGGCGTCCGATACTCTACGTCCGAGATGGCCAAAGATGCAGTCGACCTTCTCACCCATCTTGGCTGGCTTGACCTCTCTTCATCGCCGACAAGGGATCTCAATGTCATTGGCGTCAGCATGGGCGGCATGATTGCTCAAGAATTCGGCCTTCTCGTTCCCGACCGACTCAGTTCGCTCATCCTGGTCAGCACGGCCTCACGGCTTGTGAGGACGGTGCCGTTTATCGAGAACCTGCGCCAGCGAATCAACATGTTCATCCCGCGCGACATGGACGTCCAACTCGTCGAGATCGCGCATCGGCTGTTGTCTGACGGGTTTCTGGCACTGCCCGACACCGAACATCCGAGTGTAAATTTCCCGACAAACTATGAACGATTTGCGGCCAACGAACTACAGAAGCGAAAGGACAAGGATGGCTTCACGCGCAAGGGGTTCATCCTCCAGGCCATTGCCGCCGGTTGGCACCACAAGGACGCGACGCAGGTGAAACAATTAGCCGATAAAGTGGGAAGACAGAGGATATTTCTGATGCACGGCACCGCCGACCGAATGATCGCCTTTCCACACGCAGAGACCCTGCATGAAGAGCTGGGGGAGGGCATTCAATATCGAGCCTGGCCGGGCCGGGGTCACGTGCTGATGTGGGAAGAGGAGAAGGCTTTCGACGAGGAGATCCAAACGTTTGTGGAGAAATGTTCTCGTTTGCCGTCATAGACTTTGCAAGACTTGGATTTGACGATCGACGCCACCATGGAAGATCTGTTGCAGGACATCCTGCCCTGCCAATAACGATCCGCCAGACATGCCTGTATCTTCCGAGGCCACGCATGGCTATCTGTGAGCGGAGATGCTGTCCTGCCCTGGGCTCTTCCCATGCCATCTCTGACCGCTCTTTCCTGAACGCCTCGCTATGCTGAAACAGAGGTATTTACACAGCTCTTCTGAATTCCGAACCCCGTATGAACTACACTCCAGAACCATCATCAACCCCCGTTTCGCTCGAGAAATTCCTTGGCCTCATTGATCTTGCTCGCCAAATACGGGCTCCCGCCTCGATCCGGGTGATTCAACAACATCAGCGTCCGGTGGTGCTTGCGGATTTTGTCCTTGTTCAACGTCCGCTCGTTCAACTCGAGGATGAGTGCCGCCTCGCGGCGCGTCATTCGCGGTTCGAAGCCTCCTTTGTAAAAAGGCCGGCCGAGTGCATTCAGCGCACCCGGATTGCGCCATCGACGAAAGGCGACTAGACCTGCACGGCCCTGGGAAGATTAGCATCTGCCGAACAGAAAGATGGAAGAATAGAAAAGTCGGGCGTACGAGGAAGGCTGCTGTGGCAATGCCGATGCCAATTGCGACGGTGGATGCCATCGGCCCGGTCAATGTCGAGACGGCGCAGGAACGATGGCGACAGCTGAGGCCGTAGTGGACGTCTTCAGCGATCAGAAGTCTTTGATTTGGACTAAAACTAGCCTGTGAAGCATCTTTGGTTCTTGTACCGAGCCGGAGATCTTCCTGGCTGGAAAATCTTGGCCGCCAAGGCCGCCCCTCTCACAGGGCTGGCTTTCGCCGCTTGAGGTGCAAGTAAAACAAAACATTCTTCCGTCCTATGTCTCATCTCCGTCTAGAGACAGAGAGACAAATCGCCCCGAGATCTCGGTCAATTGCAGGCCATATAATATAGCCTGCTATCATGGCCAGGGAAGGCGAGTCTGCGAGAGGCGCAATTGCTCGAAGCCGGTTTGAGAGCAATTCCGGTAATTTCTCAGAGGCTCTGAGAATATTGCGCGAGCCATCCTCAGTGGATTCTTCAGATGAGGACTCTTTACTAATCAAATCAGAGATTCTGAGAGTCAACTTGATCCAAGGGGACCACAAGGCGGTCGAGATGCTCAATATCAAAGACTCGAAAAGTGACGAGCCAATTTCCGATCTATTGCGCCTATCCCTAGAGGCAAATAAGATATGGACAGACCTTGATCTCATCAGGCCTCTTGATATTGCATCAACACTCTACAAAAGATACGTATCTGCGTTGAACTCAAAGACGAATGACGAGTTCGTGGTCAGTTTACACACTCATCGCCGATGATGGCCGAGGCTGACAACACGAGGCTCGAATAGTTTTTTATTGCTTGGTCATCAGAGATTGGTGCATATACTATGGGGAAGGCCTGCCTCAGCCGGAGTATCAATGCGACCAGGGACTCTTGCGGACGCTGCTGCTTAGACTAGCAGAGCACAAACTTTATTTTGAGCTGCTGGATGCTTTCGAATTTCTCGTGGACGATCCTGGAGAACGGCTCAAGACATCTTTTCCTCATCTAGTGCCATCTTCCGATCCAGCATTTCACTGGTACTTGTTGTGTTTGGCAAGAATCAGGTGCAAAGAAGGAAAGTTCGGCGATGCCAGCAGTGCTTTAAATTTGCTTTCTCGGTCCTTGGACAACACAAGCAAAGACGTCCTAGGGGGCAGCGTCCAGAAGATTGCCAAGTTGGGATCCAAGCTCTTGAGAAAGAGGCATGACCACAAAAGCGAGATTGCCCAAGTCAGGAAGAATGTGTTTCGACTACACGAAGATGTCATTCGACAGAGGTATCTTGAGAGTGAGCTAACTGAAGGTGACAGGGTGCGTCGCTTGGTACGAGCTTCCAAAGACCTTTCAGGCCTAGCAGACTTTTTGTCTGCGTTCAAAGCGCTTGAATCTGCAGCAGAACTTTTGAACGCGATTCCTGATCTTAACGAAGCTTTCTCATTAGGAGCAGAGGTTCATGAGCTCCTTGAACAAGTCTGCAACCGAAATCGGGACGTTTTGAGCAAGACTTTGATCGAACTCAGGTATTGTGACTTCCTCAGCTCAGCCGGAGGAGACTTTGCTCTGGCTCGAAAGCGTCGCCACGAACTCCTGGAGCTGCCGGTATGCCTCGGGATGCCTTATCTGCAAAGATATCATCATCGCCAATGGGAAGAGTACTTTATGCTGCATCAACGTGGGCCCGCGCTGTGTCATGCCGAGCGGTATCTGGCATACTGCCAAAAATGCCAAGATGAACAACAGCAAGCTTTGGCAGAAGGTTACGTCCTTGAGACCTTGTTTTTGCCTGAACGAGCGTCTGATGAAGCGCGATTAAACTTCCTTGACGACTTGACAAAACGTATCGAGCAGGCTATCAAGACCGACCAACAGAACAAATGGTATAAAGCAATGATCGAGAAGCAGCTTCTCTTGGTCGACGTTCTGTCGGAAGTTGGTCGACTCGAAGGGGACGACCTAGAAGAGATTGCTCAAAATGTTATACCTATACTGGACAAAGCCGCCACGTTCATACCCCAGATTCCCAGTGAGGCTGAAGCTGCCGCACTCAAATGTCAATTGGCTTTTCTTCGTTCATCGGCGGGTTTGCATTTGGATCGCAGCTTGGACGAAAACGGCCACTTGCCTTTGGAATCGCTTGGCTCTGATTCCAGCACAGCCACCAAGGATTTCCTCGACAAGGTGGATTATCGAGTCTATCTTCAGCAATTCATAGCTGCCATTATGCACGACAACCTGGAAGCATTCGAGAGAACCTACCGTCACTTTTGTGAGCGTCTTGACCGGCCCTTTTCACGAAGAAACAACGCTCGACAGGCCTCAATGTTGGCCACCAAGGCCATGCTATGCTATTTCTTGACGATTTTCAGCAATGGGTCTATCAAGCAGCTCTGGGCTATTGCAGGCTTTGCTACTCGCGAGAGTGTGCAGGCAGAGGCTCTCAAGTGCTTTTCGGAGGTCTTCAGTCTTGAAAGAGAGATGTCCAGCGAAACAAGAGATCTCGATAGGACTTATGATCGGATCGATGAGCTAATCGTTTCGCAAGCATATCTCACTTCGAGTATCGAGCAACAGCAACATATTGATATGTGCCTTGAAATTACTACACAAATGAACGATTCTTTGGGAACGTGGCAGTGGATGCAACGTGGAAAAGCACGAGCTTTTTCGGATATGCTTGGCACAAAGGGTCTGCGAGCACCATCGGGAACGTCCAAGACGCGTCTACAACAAGATATGGCATTCGAAGACCTACGATACATTCAAAGCGCCTCAGCTTCCAAACTCATTTTCGTCGATTGGATCAGCTATGGTCTGGGCCGTAGACGTTTGCTTTTGAACGTCTGCCGCATCTTCGGAGACGACTGTCAGACATCGCAATTTCAGATGGACTTGGACCTCGATCAACTCCAGCAGGCGGCCTCCAAAATCAACGAGGCTAGAATGGATGACTCTGATTCAGATAGATACCTTCGACCGTTCGTTCCCGTAATCGAGCCGTTGAAAGATACCAGCGATCCGGGAGATATCCTCATACTCTCCACCACGTCGCCATTCCACAACGTCCCGCTGCACGCGGTGCACCTCGGCTCATCTCCACTGATCGAACGTAATCCCATCATATACGTGCCTTCCCAAAGTGCACTTCTCAGCTGCCTTGAACAGCTGGCCGCACCGGAGAAAGACATGGATGCACCAAAAGAATGGACTGCCGTGGTCGCTGCGGCCTACGACGACGATTCGACTGATGCAGAGAGAGTGCATGAACGACGCGAAATTTATCAGTCCTCCACGAGGCTGGCGGCTGATCTGGAGGCGACTTCGTTGCTGGGCCACGCGCTCACAACCGAAAGCATCGCACAGCATCTGGATTCAGTTGATGTTCTACACTTTCACGGCCACAGCATCATTGACCCCAATGATTCAACAAAGCAATGCCTTGCTCTCGGACCCAGGGGAGAGGTCTTGACCATCGGCGACATAGGCTCTCTCAATCTTCGCGCCGCGCACGTGACGCTGATAGGTTGTTCTGGTGGCGTCCAAGACTTCTCTCTTTCAGGTGATGAGCCATTGGGTCTACTATCGGCTTTCTTGCTAGGGGGCGCAACCTCGGTGATCGGCGCCCTCTGGCCCATCCAATCGAGCACTGGACGCCTCTTCACAAGCATATACTACGACTATTTCTTACGACACGTCGATCGCAAGGAGCTCGGACCGATTGTCAACGTTGCCAGAGCCATTCAGCATACTGTTCTCGAAATAAAGAAGCGGCCAGAGACGGCAAGGCCGTATCACTGGGCGCCATTCATCTGCTATGGAAACTGGTTTTGTAGGAGAAAACCCGGACGTCGGTAGGTTGACAAAATAAGGTAAGGATTCACATTGTTGCCGCCAAGATATGCCCCGAGCTATAGATCGCTGCGACTTTCACCGTGTCCGCATGCGGTTCTGGATCGTCATAGTCTTCTCCAAGCCAACCTGGAGGAGAGAGCTAATGAATTGCTTCATAGAGTCGACAATACCAGTACCCGGCTTTGCCCCCTGCAGAGGTGTCGAGGAATCAGTCAAGCTCACCCAGACTATTCAATAGCCACTCGGGCTCTGCATCATCTTCTTTCTGGATCATGCGAGAGAAGGGATCCTGGTGTGGGAGCGGACGCGGGACTCCCTTCCTTTGCACCTTCATTCTGATCTGATCTGGCCTGCTCGCTTCTGTCAGGAGGCAAGCGTGACGAAGGGGCAGAATTTGGAGGCTGTCCAGTGGATGGGGCAATGCCTGTCTGAGAGACATGTGTAGGTAGTTTTCCATCTGCATTCGCGCTGTGTTCTTCCTGGTCGCGGATATTGGACACGCTATCTCCGGCAGGTACTGACGCGGACGCACTGTCCGAAGCATCATCGTTGGTCGAGTTCTTGTCTAGGTTCAAACATGTACTTTTCAGCCATTGCCTTCATTTACGACGTCAAGAAAGGGCCATTCTGGGAACACAGTCCAATGCTCTACGACATATCCGGCAGCAAGGATGGCTGGGGTAAGATCAACAAGGGAATGGTCAAGATATATAACGCAGAGGTACTGTCGAAGTTTCCTGTCGTTCAACACTTCCCTTTCGGATCGCTGTTCAGGTGGAGAAGGATCCGCAAGCGAAGCCTCCTCCACTGTAGCTGAATGCCTCTTGACCTCATTTGCACAGTGTGGTTGGTGGTCATCTTAGCAGACTACCAAGCCGTGAATTGTAAGTCTTCAACGTGCCAATCTGCCAGATTCCCTCGGATTTATGCGTCTAGCGCCACCGATGATATTGAGCAGAGCCATCTCGAGTTCGTGAAGATCAGCCAAGAGAGCTTTAACAATTCTCATTTCGCGCCTATACTTCCATTTCCCGCTTAACTCTCTCAGACTTCAAATCTTAGAGGAAATCTTGCGGCTGGCGCCAGATGCACTTGAGCTATCAACTCAAGAGCCGCTGCGGCAGACAGCCTTCCCCTGTTCAAGTTAATCACTGCACACAGAGTTCAAGAATAGCCGGGTGGTAAGGTCGTAATCGGGTCGAGCTTGATTATCTCTTCAAGGTCGAGGTTTTTCAAATCCGTGACATTTGCGTATTGGTGCCCTACCGGTTTGTTCGGATCAAAAATCACTGGATCATCAATGTCCTTCTTGGCGAAAACATTGAGGTACTCGAATGCGTTCTTATCGAAGTTGAAGATTCCTCGTTCGGCATCCAGCTTGAATGTTGCGAGGAATGGCTGACTCGGAGTGTAGTGGACAATACAAGCTCCACGGTAATTCGGGACAATTCCTCGGGCAGCTTTCCTTGCTTCCTCACAATCCCAGACCAAGACGTTGTCCGAACCCGAGTTTGAGCTCGTCAGCCATCCTGTCAATTTGAGCTCGTATTCTCTGTTGATCTTTCTGGCTACCTCATCACCGACATGTATCGTGGCACTGTTGGGACCAATGGGTACATCTAGCCCACCCGATATGGTATTACTTCGCTCCTCTGTGAATATCTTTCCCCTGACGTCTTCGGGTTTGAGCGTCCGTACTTTGGGTGCAGCTGCGCCAGCAACTTCAGCTTGGTTGTGGAACTCGATCCTAAGATGAAAGCTCCTGATTCTTCTAGAGCCCGACCTAAATCTGGCAATGAATCTGAAGACGATCAGTGCTGCGGGCTCGCTGTCGTAAGTACCGTACTGGACAGTGTCGATCCGGACATTAATCAAGGTATATGGATCTGGGTCGTATTCCAGGGCGTTCTGGCGTGTAGAAGGTTCGCCCACTTCATTGTGCAAAGTCTTGAGCTCGCCGGTGCGTGGAACAAGCTGAACATCAAAATCCATTTGCAATCACGTAGCATCAAGCACAAATGTTCAGCAGCTACACCCCCTTCGGCGGTGGTGTTCTCGACTATGGCCGCGGGCAGATGCAGTGCCAAGACCGCTCGGATCGGTTTTTTTTAATACGCGGGCAAAGGGCGTTGCAAGGGAACAACTAAACTTTGAAGATGGAAGATGGAGGAGGTTGCACTGTTTTCGTGGGGCAAAACGCAGAAAACTTGCACGGTACCATCATGGTTATCCTTCAGACGAGGGACCGCCAAAACCATCCTCGGACCACAATGACGACAAGGACGAGGACAGGGATTCAACCACAGGCTCCACATCTTCTGAGGTGGATGTCGCCCACATTATACGCGCCAGATCAAGAAAAGAACGGCCATCGGAGTGTCCTTCTCCAATGCGAAAATAGCATCCGAGAGCGAGAAGGATGAATCGACGGCCGTCACCAAAGCCGAGGAAAACGTAAAGGACATTGCAAACCGGTTCGTCGGGAGCACTAGCCAGATCGTGAATGTGGATCACCACATGTTTGCATTCCCCATGACTACCAGCGGCGAGACGATTCCGGCCACTAACCAGTCAAGGACGGCTTATATAGATAAGAAATGGCGAAGCGTCGTTTGAATATAGCTTCCCGCCCGGTCGACGACCAACATTCAGCAGAAAGGCCGGCGCCTACCACGAGTCCGTCCGTCGACACCGCACCGCCAAACGTCAAGGTCCATCAGGAGCCCGGGTGAATGAACCGCATCGACGAAGTCGACCTCGGTCGATCGGCCCGCGACGTCAATCTCGCTCGTACGCAAGCGGCCATGGAGCGCGCCAAAGTCGGACAGCCCCCAGCTGCTGAAGAGTCAAAGCTGTCCGGCCACGGAAGCCACGCATCGGCCCTGATGGGAAAGTGATGAAACTACGTCCGAGAAAGCGGCGGAACAGCGAAGATATCGCACTTGATGCCCTTGTGGAACAGGTCCTCCACGAACATAAGCTGGACATCTACGATACCGATGCTGGCGCCGGCCGACGTCTGGACGGCCTAAGTGCGGAGACCGAAGGGCGAGTTGACACCGAGCCAGATGTCGATGCTGACGAACGACTGGCGGAACAGTTTCGTCAGGAGTTTATGGACGCCATGGCTGATCGACGCCAGCGACATAAAGCTGCCGGCCAGCCCAAAGCGCCCGGGTCCGGAGCCGCTGACCGACGACCTAAACTAGGCGGCAGTCGCAGTGCGCGCGCGAAGATGGCGCAGCAGCAGCAGACAGGCCAGAAGAAATAAAACAGCCGTCGAGTCGTGAGGGGTCGAGACTGACGCCACAACCTCAGAGCGAGACGTATCCGCAATCATACACGTTCAGCGAAATCGACCCACTCCAAGGCTAATTTACAGTTTTCATCCTGAGACTTTGTATCGGGGGTTCTGTTCATGCCAGTCCGATGCCGACAATGCCAACTCCGTCCCGTGAGACGGAGAAGATGAATATGGAGTACATATGCCATTGCAATCTGACCTTTGAAGTCCGCCGAAGCAAGAATTTTTGTCCAAACAGTCTCCTCAAAGAACTGACCCCAGATAAGATCAATGTGATCGATGAAGACTCCATGGCCAAGCACGAGAGACACTCAATGCCATGATCAACATAAGGGTTTACTGACACCCTGGAACGGGATCGACCGCTGGCTGAATCAACGCGTGGACTCGGCGTCTCTGACGTTAAATGTGAAAACACTCCCAGACGTGAGAGACCTTCTGCTAACACCTGGACGCTTTTTGGCTCGGACACCTAGTCGGGCCTCAGAGAAGACAGTCCACTCCAACAAGCAGCAGTGGCCGTTGCCACCGTTTCACGGCTTAAGCGAAAGCACGATGGAGCAGGTGAATCATCAAACGATGACCAGTCGACCGGGTTCACGGTCTGAGGGAAGCCTCATAAGGTCGAATGCAAGGGCTCAGCATCGCGCTGCCTCAAGGTCAATGTCGCCCACTGGTTCAAGGACAATATCGCCCACCGGTTCAAGGACAATATCGCCTCCTGGCTCGAGGACAATATTGTCCACTAGCTCTCACGCGGAATGGCAACACACAATATTCTCCCCCAAACGCCCGCCACCGTCTGGCCGCTTCGTCGGATCCGACCATAGCTCCTACTATGATTGTGTCTCTCGCCTGGGGGGTGCGCCTGTACTAATTTTATCCTTGCACAGGAGGCTGAGCTTGGGTAGATGAGGACGATCACAGTGGCTCTTCATCGCCATCGCCCCAGCCATTTATGGAGAGGTTTGATTTACGAAGATTCAAAGTTTGCCAAAAGTTCGGCGATGATGACGGAGTGAGTGTGCTCTATCAGCAGGAATACCTCACAGTCGGGACTTATCAATGCTTACGACTCCCGCACAGAGATCTAATTCCCCTACAACGTCGTCGCCTCCTTCTGAGTCTGGAAATGTCGAAATCCCCGAAACACCACCCGCGATTAGTGAGGCCGTCAACATACGGTATCACTGGGTGGAGAGAGTCCTTTGCAAACGTGCGACCACGGATGGGGACATGTACTGTGTAGCGACCTGGATAGAGTCCACAACGGCGGATCCGGAGGTCAACCACCTCTTGCGAAAGTACGACGAGAAAGTGGCACAAAAACTTGCGCGACGAGAACGTCTGTCGACTCTGAGATCAACGAAACGTTCTCCGGCACACGATATCCAGAACTCCAAGGGCCGTCGCAAGAGGCCGAGGACCAGCGTGCTTGACGATAAATATCAGAGTTCCACGTATCCTTCTCGCCAGGTTGAAGTGGATGTCATTCACATCCCGGATTTGGATCCCGATGACTTGCAACCGATCCAAACTAAAGGTTCGAGCAAGCCAGGCATCGGTACTGATTCTGGTAGCATTTATGGAATACAGCGATGAAGAGTTAGAGAATCCGGTGGTGAAAAGGGACCACCGCATCGGTCGACCGCGTTCTCACATCGCATTCAAAGCCTGCTGCGGTTGGCATCGCTTCCCGCCGAATTCTATCGAGTTCGAATCCATGGTAGCTCTTGAGCGTGCGTACCACTTGGTGCTTCTATTGATTGAGCGTTGGCCACGGCACACCCCGCTGCAGGGCATCTGCTGTATGTTCAATGCTATAGACGTCAGGTCCAATTGTGGACTGTTTTCGGTAACACATCGCCCGCCCGGAATCGACATACTGTACAGTAGATTGCGAAAGAGCGGGCCAGGTCAGGGTTATAGGGCTGGGTTGGGCTCGGATGAGCTTGGGCGGCTTGGGCGGGCTTTGGGCTGTGATTCGGGCAGCCCCAAACCCTGACCCAGCCCTGTGAGATCAGGCTGCCTAAGGCCTGGCCCAGCCCATTTCAAGCCTGCTTTGATGGCGCTGCTGGTCATATCAAATGCAACACCACAAACCATTACGTGTCCATCGTTCTCAAGCAGGTCAGCAACAAAGAAATCCGTGCATCCATCATCTAGCTGCTTACAGCATAGAGTTCGTCGGGCATGAGATGTCAAGAGCTGGCAATGGGATGGGCTGTTGTGCTTTGGCTCACTGGGTGTCAAATAGACCCTCTCACCAAAAGTGAGGACCCTAAGAAAAGCTCAAGATCGGACGGCCGGAAGTTCCAGGTACCGATCAGGCAGCAGACCCAACCTGGTCTCCATCTCAATCTAGTTTGTAGATGACTTGATATGAGGTCCCTTCAACGGAAGCTGATATCCTGTCGTCACAGCCAGCAAGAAGTCAAGTAATGCGTTACAAGACATCGATGTTTATGCGAAAGCATGACGCCATTGGACGAATCGTCAGATGATGACAAGTCAACCCGGTTCGCATTCAGTTGCAAGCCCAATACTGTCGACATGCTCTTCGACAAGATCAAATTCGGAAGTGACGATATTCCAAGTGCAAGGACCCAACGTGTGAGGTTTCCTGCCGCGAAGGCGGCAGCTATGTTTATAGGCAGGGTGACGGGACCGCAGGGGGAGGGAATGTAGATGCCATTGCGTAGTCAAACTAATCTCTAAAGAATCTGGAGGGTATACTCGAGGTGGTCGCCTTATATACGCCGCCCTAGCGCCGCCTCTTGGCTCCAGCCTCGTGATCCTTACAACACCTCCCCTCCTATATCTCTGTCCCCAGAGATGTGCCTGTTGGCTCTGTAGGGTCTATACTGGCGGCTCGACAGTATACCCTTAGTCTCCTCGATTGTGTTCCATCATGCCGTGGTTGCTGTCGCGACGCCCGTGTTCGCTCAGCGGACGCCGCCTCAACCACACAACAACTATTCTTCGCAATTTCCTTGCTGTCTCTATACCATCATGTCGACAATGGACACAATCCAGATCGCGGGTCGCTCCGCTGGAGCGCCGCCTCCTCTTACGCAGCGTTTCTGCGTCCGCTGCTCGAAGCGGCTGGCTCACGAGCCAGCACTGTATTGTGCCTTTCAGCCCGACCACAAATGTGGGCAATGTGTACAGAAGCACAAGACGTGCGAGCAGGTAGGCCTTTTCCCTCGTCCCGCCAGTGGCACACAGCGCAAGCTGACGGCGAGAGATCCCTCCTAGCTTTAATCGTCGCTTCAATGCCCTTCTGGCGAAGGCTCGAGGTTACCTCCGGGTGCCGAATGGCGCGGTCAAAGATCAGGCGCTTCATGGGCTGCAGACCGCGCAGAGGGCATACACCAGAGCCATTGAAGCTCACTTCCGGCGCCTCGCCCGCGCTGGCGGCACGCGCCGTCCTACCAGTACGGTCGAGGTCGGGATGGCAGTATTGACCACGCTCAATCGGGTTGCTGGAACCTTGGATGGCATCCTGGATGTCCTGCGCTACAGCGTAGGTTCCGTCGTCCCCTGGTCGTGAGTCGTCGCTAACGTTCCGGAGCACCACCTCCCGCCCATCGTCAACGACCCCGACGACGACGATGATGATGACGGTGTGGACCCATGGTACACCCCGCAACCACGACGGAGTGATCGAACTGGGGATCGAGGTACGACTCGAATTGTGGACCCTGTCGTGCCCCGAGCTGAGATCCTAGCTGCGGTCCAGGCTGCACTCCCAGCTGAGATGGAGGCTGTGAGCGTGGTGGAGACCGAGGAAGGAGATGGGGAGTAGTCGTCTACGCTCGTCTCTGAGCCCCCACGGCGCGCACTTGGCGTTTCTTCAGCGGCATGCCGCGACCTCGTTGGAGTGGTTCTGCTCTTCTTTTGAGCCCGTGTCGTCGCTGGTATTCTACCAGGACTTCTGCTGTGCTTTGGATTTCCTCTTCGGCGATCCACTGGTCATACGCCGGTGGCCAGCCCTTCCAGCGTACTAGATACTGCTTTTTTCCTCTGTGGAGGCGATCGTCGAGAATGGACTCGATTTCCCAATATTCCTCGCCATCCATAACCGCAATGGGTCGTGAATGTTCCGGTAGGACTTCTCCTGCCCGTCGCTTGTACGGCTCCAGCAGGGAGACGTGGAATACGGGGTGTATCTTCATCGCGTCCGGCAGACCAAGTTTGTAAGCTTGACGCCCCACAATTTGCACAATCTGGAAAGGGCCAATGTGTCGGTCTGCTAGCTTCTTGCTGGGGCGTTGCTGGCGAAGGTGCTTTGTGGAGAGGAGGACCCAGTCTCCTAGGGAGAATTGCCTAGCCTCACGCCTTCTGTTGTAATACTTCGCTTGTGACTCGACGGCTGCTCGAAGGTTGCTCTCCAGTTTCTCGCGCATTGCCTTAAGGCCTCGTGCATCGCTTGCACGTTTCTTCTGAACATCTGCCACAGTCTCGCTGTCCCCTCGAAGGACCTGCGCTGTTGTTCCCGTGTTTTCTTCGCGACTCTCCTGTGCCTGTGTGTTGCCTTTCTTCACCATTGTTTCGATATCTTTACGCATGTCTAGTAGCGCTTCTGCATGATTTTTGGCTACCGGCACCTCCCCTCCTGGGACGTCGTCCTCGGCCGTCCGTTCTAACTGGGGGTGGTAACCATACAGGGCGAAGAATGGGCTCGTTCCCGTCGAAGCGTGGGTGCTGTTGTTGTAGGCGTATTGTGCAATGGGTAACCAGGTGACCCAGTCGTCTTGCCTGTAATTACAATAGGCCCTGAGGAAATGCTCCAAGGTTTGGTTTTGTCGTTCGGTTTGCCCATCGGTTTGGGGGTGAAACGCCGTGCTTAGGCGTCGTTTTATCTTCAGTAAGAAACAAGTTGTTGACCAGAACTGGGATGTGAAGACCGTTCCTCGGTCTGACACAATTCCCTCTGGGGTTCCGAACTCTAGGAACAGTCTATTCACCAGCAGATTAGCAAGCTGTTCTGCGTTTATCGACTTACGACATGGTAAGTATCTCGCCATCTTTGTGTAGCGGTCGAGAATGACAAGAATTGAATCGTATACGCCGTCCTCACCCCTGCTGGGTGGGAGGTCGGTAACGAAGTCCATGGTAATCTCTTGCCACGGTTTGTTTGGAACGGGTAGCGATACCAATTCGCCGTATGGGCGATGGCGTTTGACCTTCGTTCTCTGGCACACATCACATGTGTCCACATATTCTCTGACAGATTGGCTCATCTCTGGCCAGTAAAAATCTCTGCTTAGCAGTCGGAGCGTTCTTTCACTACCGAAATGTCCTGCTAGCGGGTCATCATGAACTTTCATAAGGATCTCATCTCGGAGTGCTGTTCCCGAGGGTATAAAGACACAATTGTATCTGCGCAATATTCCTTTGGAATCAATACGCCATCCTTTCACTTTCCCGGCGTCTTGACGGCTATTCGCTACCAATGCTTCTTTCATCTTCTGCACAAAGGCGTCCCCTTGTTGGCATTCAAAGATGAGTTCCAGCAAGGGTTTCTCAAGCACGTCATATGCCGTTCGAGACGCAATCGCCGCTACGATAGCGCTCCTAGGTACGTGACGTTTGCAACCATCAGCACCAGCAGAAGGGTCCAACCTGTCCGGTTGCTCTGCAACAGCACAACTCCTGGCTTTCACACCACTGGAGTCCGACATCTGGTCGGTTGAGGGTTCCCTAAGCCCTCGGATGCGTCGCACATCCGTCTCTACCCCGGCGGCAGCTACCGTCCTGCGGGGGAGAATCATTTCTTGTTCACCAGGGCGTCTCACCCTTCCTTTGACTGCGGGCTCTCCTCGGAGAGGCGGCTTTTCCGCACCCTCACAGTTCAAGGCTAACTTCAGCCTCTTCAGCAAGACTGGCTTTGCGGACACCACGTCTTCTGGTAAATTTGTGTCATCTGTCACACTCGCAACCTGAATGCTCTTCGCCGTCTCTCCGGCACTGTCTCGAGTCTGCAACATCTTCTGCAATGTTGGGAGAGCAATTGTGGCTCTTTCCCGCTCGGACGTTTCGTAGTCAGGGCGCCTCGAAGGCGGATCGGCGGGGTTGCTCTTCCCTGGCCGATGTATGATCTGAAAATCAAATCTGGCTAGCTTTTCGGCCCATCTGGCCTGTCTGCCATTCAGTTCTTTGGTGGTCATGAAATATCGGAGATTATTGTGGTCGGTGAGCACAGTCACTGTGTGCGCACTCCCTTCGAGGTAATGCCGCCATTGCTTAAATGCTTCGACGATGGCCAGCAACTCCGAGTCATGGGTTTCATAATTCATTTCGGCTGGGTTCAGCTTCCGAGAGTAGAATGCAATTGGGTGGCGATGCGCTCTCCCCGTGGTTCCGTCAGCATCGTCAGGCTGTGATAACACTCCTGCAATGGCAGACCCTGACGCATCAGGTTCCACGAAGCAAGGCTTCGCAGGATCAAAGTGAAGCAGTAGAGGCGCCGTCGTGAAGGCCGCCTTGAGTTGTCGGAAGACCCTCTCTTGGGCTTCTCCCCAATTGAAGGTAGCTGAACTCCCCTTCAGGAGATTGGTTAGGGGTACGGTGATGCGCGAGTACCGTTCGATGAACCGGCGATAAAAGTTCGTGAATCCCAGGAAGACCTGGAGCTCCCTGACACTAGTTGGGGTAGGCCACTCCTGAACCGTTTGGACCCGGCTCGGTTCCATCGAAACACCTTCGGTGCTCACCACGAAACCGAGGAATTCGACACTCTTCGTCTTGAATTGGCACTTCTTCAGATTCGCGTACAGGTTGTACTGGCGGAGTCTCTCAAGGACCATCTTCACATGTTCTTCGTGCTCCTCTTCGTTCTGGGAAAAAATTAAAATGTCGTCGAGGTATACCACACACACGACGTCGAGGAGCCCCACCATCGCATGGTTGATGTAGGCTTGAAAAGTGGCAGGGGCATTGGCCAGCCCAAATGGCATGACAAGATACTCAAAGTGCCCATAGCGCGTGCGAAATGCCGTCTTCCACTCGTCGCCTTCCCTTATGCGGAGTCGGTGGTAGGCATCCTTGAGATCCAGCTTCGTGAACACCTTGGCGCCCACCAAGCGATCCAACGTCTCGGAGATGAGAGGGAGAGGGTACCTATTCTTCTTGGTCACCTTGTTCAGCCCACGGTAGTCAACGCATAAACGAAGGCCTCCATCCTTCTTTGGCACAAATAGGATCGGGGCACCCGCCGGGCTGGTGGACGACCGGATATGACCCTTTGCCAGTGCATTGTCCAAGTAATCGCGGAGCACTTCCAATTCTTTCACCGAGAGGTTGTATAAGGGTCCATATGGGGGTTGTCCTCCTTCCAGTTCGATTGCATGTTCGAACTGGCTGTGCGCCGGCAGGACGCCTGCTTGTTCTGCATCGAACACATCCTCGTATTCTAAGAGAAACTCTGGTATTAGGGGTGAGCTGCCACTGGTCACATTGGCCACCGTCGCACTCCTCTCGCTGGCCGCTGCTACAGCATCAGCGATACATATGGCATAGACAACTCCTGCGCCGGCCTCTGCGGTCTTGGCCAGGGTTGGTGCATCCACGAGTTCCAGGTTCTGCCTGACGATTGGATAGCGCCACTCCAGATTATGTCTGGCGCCTGGTTCATGCCCCAGGTTCGGTGTCGGGCTCGAGCTGCGCTGCCTTGCAGTCACAACATTCACGTTGTGTGCATGCTCCGCATTATCTCTGGCGCCTGGATAACGCCAGCGTCTCGCCTGGAAGGAGATGCGTGGGTCGGCCTTCTCTAGCCATGGGTAGCCCAGCACAATGGGAAACACTTCACTGTGCACTGCACGTAGCTGCATCTTCGCTTCGGCGGTGACTCCCCAGGAGTCTGGAATCCGTATGACGGCTTCGTACATGCCAAACGAATCAATTGGTGCCCCGTCAATTCCTCGGACAGTATACAGTTGCTCTTCGATGGGTTCCCACCGCAGCTCCTTCACAAGGAGGTGGGACACAAGATTGACTTCCGCCCCGGAGTCAACGAGTGCGTCAATCGCTGACAACCCACCGTCGGCTCGCCATACCTGTACAGGGATGATCAAGGCTCTTCGCTCTTCGTTCGTCTTCCCGACAACTCGAGCGATCAGCGTCGGGTTTGCGTGTTTTTTGGCTCTCTTTGAGAGATTTGCCTGTTTGTGCATGCGCTTGCATAGTGTCCCTTCTCCCCGCAAGCGTAGCATGTCACATTTGCAATATTATCGCTGCTCCGGCGTTCCACTTGCGGCGTGGCGCGGCTATGTCTGGGGGGACCTCGCCCTCTCCACGGCAAGCGGGTGGCCGCCTGTTCTCGCTCCCGGGCTCGGCTCAAGGACCTAGTTCGGTCCCGCCTTAACGCGCCGCTATGTTCACGCCGTGAGTTCGCCTCTTGGGCCGCTTGTGGGGACCGCATGTTGTCCTCTAGCCGTGCTGCTAGGGATATCAAAGCCGACCTGTTGTCTGGCACATTCTGGTGGTTGGTGATTGCCTTGCGCAGCTCCGGGCGAAGCTTTGCGAGGAGATGTTGCCTACGATGCACATCGCTGAAGGGCTCCATTTCTGCCTCAAGTTGTTCAACATAGCTGACGAAGGCATTCACTGACTGTCCCGTCTTTTGTTGCGCATCATAGTAGCGTTGCGCCGTCGTCATGCCTCGGTTCACTGGGTCTTGTATCAAGTCGAGCAGAAAGTTCGAGAATTCCTCCCAGGTGACAGTGGCTGGGTCCACTTCCTTGCAGCGGGCTGCCCAACGGTCGCGAGGCTCGCCTTCGACGTGTGTCATGGCATAGGAGACCTTGCGCTCATCGGGTGCATTCAGTTTGCCTGCAAATCGAAATGCCGCCTCGCAGGCATATACGAAGTCGGCATGTTCCTTGATGTTCTTCCCTTTGTACATAGGTGGGGGTCGCGCTCGCAGGGTGCCCGCCCACTCTGCGTCTGTATCTCGATGCACAGAGCCAGTGTCCGCGGTTGAAGGAGTCTGAAAGGAAGACTCCCCTTCGGACGGTTCCGGGGCTGTTGCTTCAGGGGTATGGTCGGCACTGAGGTGCTCTCGGAGAGACGCGTTCCGCCTTTGCTCTTCCCTGATGGAGACCTGGAGTCGCAAGAACTCTCCCTCCTCGCGGAGTTGTCGGAGGGTCTCCTCAGCATCGTGCGTCCGCAACGCACCTGTATCCAACTGGTGAGGCGCTGGAGCAGCGCTGGGTCGTTCGTTGCTGAGGGTGCCGGAGCCTGAGGGGTCCATCCGGGCTGCGCCGCGGCGTCGCACCGCGCGTGTATCCATCTCCTACCCCGCGTCTCGCCGCACTGCCTCCCCAGAGGGTTTAGAGATTAGAATGTGAGGTTTCCTGCCGCGAAGGCGGCAGCTATGTTTATAGGCAGGGTGACGGGACCGCAGGGGGAGGGAATGTAGATGCCATTGCGTAGTCAAACTAATCTCTAAAGAATCTGGAGGGTATACTCG
>Ga0255336_100676_pt1 | contig 42955 bp, 37 predicted proteins | sample MeOH1_35cm_T3_17_FD_189102 | JGI IMG/M metagenome (GOLD analysis project Ga0255336, IMG submission 189102) | Sandy soil microbial communities from University of British Columbia, Vancouver, Canada - MeOH1_35cm_T3_179 | ecosystem: Engineered > Artificial ecosystem > Sand microcosm > Unclassified ...
TGGCCAAGTCTTCTTTATCCTACGATGCAAGTAGTTAAGTCCGGCAGGATAAGGCGACTAAGGCCAGCGCTTTGGCGCTGGCCAAGTCTTCTTTATCGCCAAGCTCGGCGAAAGCCGGGTTTTCTTTATTTATAAAGATAAACTCTTAACAAATTCTTATTAACTTCCTGAGATATTACTAATACCTACTCGTTATAATTAATGAGTAAAATAAATAGATTATGGAGAGGGTGAAATATGGAACCGAAGATTATCTTAGTGGATGATGAACCGGAGATTCTCAATCTTGTGCGTGACTACTTAGTTCGCGAAGGGTTTAACGTCCTTACAGAAATGAATGGCATAGACGGATTAAAGCGGATCGAAATAGAAAAACCCGATTTAGTTCTTTTGGATTGGATGCTGCCGGGAATGAGTGGGATTGAAGTATGTAAAAAGCTTCGCCAGACAAGCTCAATTCCCATCATCATGTTGACGGCTAAATCAGAAGAAGTGGATCGGGTTTTAGGTTTGGAATTTGGCGCCGATGATTATATGGTTAAGCCTTTTAGTTTACGTGAACTGCTTGCTCGGATTCGGACAGTTTTACGGCGAACACTATCTGGAGTTCAGGACCCTAATGGCGGGGTTATCCGTCGAGGAGAGCTGACGATTGACGGACTCGGTCATCGGGTGTGGAAAAAGGGTGAAGAAATTCAACTCACCCCAACGGAATTCAAGATCCTACAGCTTTTGGCGTCTCGCCCAGGTGTCGCATATAGCCGATTGCAACTTTTACGCCAGGCGATGGGAGAAGAGTACCTCTACTATGAACGTTCAATCGATACCCATGTTTCGAATCTTCGTAGGAAAGTGGAGGATAATCCGGCAGAACCGATTTATGTGCAAACTGTTTTCGGAGTGGGGTACCGCTTTGGTGATCCCTCATGACCTTAAGACGAAAGTTTTTGATGGCTTTAGTTGGGTTAGTTTGCCTTATGGCGATCGTCTTTGCAGGTATTGCTCTGAGTTCGGTTCAGTACTTGCTCGGGCATGCTGTTAGCTATGTTCAACAGGGCTTTAGTCAGCAATGGAATAGAACTCTGACGACTTATTATATTGAACATCAGAGCTGGGAAGGCGTTCAAGATCATCTCAGTAAGATTTTGGAGAATACACCCCGACCTGATGTGGCGGCCCCCCGGGGAAACGAGCAATTTTACATTTTTGATGCGAATCGGACCATCGTGGCGAGTTCCAAGCCCCAGGATCTGGGTAAGAATTTAGGGCAAATTCCTCACGATAATAAACTGACGCAAGAGTGGTCGGAAATTATCGTGAGTGGCAAGACGGTGGGCTATTTTTGGGTGGATGATAAAGCCCCTCCACGCCAAGACCGGTTAGCGCAAACGATCGGAGTATCAATTATCCGTTCGATGTTAATCGGACTGATCTTGACGACACTGCTAGCGTTGATTTTGGGAAGTATTTTGACGGGCCGGATAACTGGTCCGCTTAAGGATTTGACTTCGGCGGTACGTCGCGTGGCCAAGGGAGATCTTAAGGCCCACCTTGAAGTTCAAGGCCGTGATGATATTGCGATGCTTGGGCATGCCTTTAACCAGATGACGGTACAATTAGCGCGCAATGAAGAAGTGCGCCGGAACATGGTTGCCGATATTGCGCATGAGCTTCGAACTCCGCTTGCCGTTATTTCGGGTAAGCTGGAATTGCTGCAAGAGGGAGTGCTCCCTCTGGCACCGGAAACTTTGCTTCCCATCCAGGACGAAACGATTCGCTTGAGTCGCCTTGTTCAAGATTTACAACAATTGAGTTTGGCTGAGGCCGGAAAACTTCCGCTTCATCGAATGCCTATGGACATCTCTAAACTTTTGGGACGGATTTTTGAACAATTCGCCTTTGAATTTGAAGAGCGGGGAATCCAAGGCGAGCTATTCAGTGAAAGTCGAATGATTAAAGCCGATTCTGACCGACTGACCCAAGTTTTTGTCAACTTGATTGGCAATGCACTCATCCACACAACGGTTGGTGGAAAAATTAAAGTCAGCGTGGATTCGTGGGAACCGAAAGTCTCACCGGGGAAAGACGGGAAAAAAACGGGGGGACGGATAGCCCGTTTAGCCACGGGAGGAGATCCTTCAGAGCATTTGGAGAAGAATAAAGAGAAACAGACGGAGTGGATCCGCATCAGTGTTGAAGACACAGGAGAAGGAATTCCACCCGAGGAGCTCGACCATGTTTTTGATCGCTTTTATCGGGTGGATCAATCGCGGGATCGCGAAACCGGGGGTACGGGCTTAGGCTTAGCCATTGCCAAAGAGTATGTGCAGGCCCATGGTGGAGAGATTCAGGTCGAAAGTCAATTGGGCAGCGGAACGTGTTTTAGGGTGTTTCTGCCGATTGATTTTGAGAAAGATAAAGGAGACGAGGAGATAAGGTATGAAAATTAAGCTACCTAAAAAGCAATGGATCATTCTAGGCGTTCTTGGTGTCGTCCTAATCGGAGGAGGGTTCTGGGCTTATAAAGCTTTTTCTCCGAAAGCTGTGATCGCGACTACGGTTACCGGAAAAGTCGTGCGCGGTGATGTGAGTAAAGTCATTACGGCGACGGGAACGGTGAGTTACCCGACGCTCGTTAATCTTACGTTTGTGCAGACGGAGAAGCTGGTGGCTAAGAATGTGGCTGTAGGAGACCACGTCACTGCGGGTCAAATCCTGATGCAAATTGATCCGAGTAATTTACAGCAAACGGTCAATCAACAACAAGCGAATCTCGCTTCGGCTCAGGCAAAATTGCAGCAGGCTCAGGAAGACTCTTTGCCCAATGCAATGACTGCTTTACAACAGGCCCAAGAAAGCCTCAACACGAAGCAAACAGCCTTAACGACAGCGAAAAATAACGCGGATTCCGCTTATTTGACGAACCAAGTGAATCTCGCCAATCAGAATGTGACTTTGGCGAGTAATACGTTAGCTCAAGTCATGGCGAGTGGGGACAATTCGAAAATCCAATCCGCCCAAACAGCTCTGGCCCAAGCCCAGCAGGCTCTTACCACTGCTCAGACGGCTCAAAATGGAGGCGCGGCGCAAACCTTGAATGTGGCTCAATCAGCCTTCGATGTTGCCCAACAAAATCTAAACCTGGCCCAGGATAAAGTGAATAAATTACAACAAGGCAAAACTTCGGCCGATATCTTATCGGCGCAAACCGCGGTTGAGCAAGCTCAGGCTCAACTGGAAACGGCACAAACGAATTTAGGAAAAGCGACCATGGTGGCTCCCTTTGATGGTGTGATTACAGCCGTAACCGGACAAGTCGGGCAAGTTATGGAATCAACTTCGACGACAAGCTCGAAACCAGGGGTTACTTTGGCTGCTAATCCAGATATTCTGCAAATTGATACGACGGTAGGTCAAGCGGATGTGAATAACATTAAAGTGGGTCAGAAGGCAGAAATTACGCTGGATACGCAAGCGAATACAAAAATTCCGGGAACAGTGAGTGCGATTGCGGTTCAAGGGACAACGGCTTCGAATGTAACCACTTTTGGGGTGACGGTGACTGTCGATCAAACGGGTACGATCTTGAAGGCCGGAATGAATGCCAACGTTAATATCATTTTGGATCAAGCGAAAAATGTTTTGACGATACCCAGTGAAGCATTGAAAACTGATAATGGGAAGAATTATGTGCTCATCCCGAATGCTTCTGGAGGAGCAGCATCGAGTGCAGGCACAGGAGCAGGCTCAGCTTCAAGCTCGAGAACGAAAAAGAGCAGTGCGGCAGGTAATAATGCTAATACAAGCTCAGTTCCAGTTGAAATCGGACTTAACGACGGCAGTAATGTCGAGATTAAGAGTGGTTTGAGTGAAGGACAGGAAATTGTTCTATCAGTGAGTGCCGCTTCGACTACAACCTCTACCCAAAAATCAGGTAGTAGTACAAGTAGCCGATCTGGAGGGGCTGATATGGGGGCCTTAAATCGGGCGACCAGTACAGGGGGCGGACCTCGACCTGGTAACTGAGCATGTTGAGTTGAAGTACTGAACCTATCCGTTCCAGGGTAAAGGAGGATATATATTGATTTCATTAAAGGGAATTACCAAGATTTATGCAACTGGAGATATTCAGGTGGCTGCGTTGCGTGGTGTGGATTTGCAGGTTGATGAGGGGGAGTTTGTGGCCATCACGGGGCCCTCTGGTTCGGGTAAATCGACGATGATGAATATCTTGGGGTGTTTAGACAGACCCACTGCTGGCGAGTATTTTTTGGACGGAGCAGATGTTGCGCGAGCCACGGGGAACGAACTTGCAATAATCCGCAATCAGAAAATCGGCTTTGTCTTTCAAGGTTTTAACCTGCTTCCTCGTACGACCGCTTTGGAAAATGTGGAACTACCGATGCTTTATGCTGGAGTGCCTGCTAAAGAAAGACGGGACCGAGCGATCCATTCTTTGGAATCCGTGGGTCTTGGGGATCGTGTTCATCACCGTCCGAAGGAACTTTCTGGAGGTCAGCAGCAACGTGTGGCGATCGCTCGGGCATTGGTCACCCAACCCGCCATCATTTTGGCGGACGAACCGACAGGAAACTTGGATACCCGCTCGAGTATTGAAGTCATGGCGATTTTTCAGAAGGTCCATCAAGAGGGAAATACAATTCTTATTATTACGCATGAACCAGAAATTGTGCAGTACACCCGTCGGGTGATCTACTTTCGAGATGGATCAGTCAAGGAGGATGATAAGGTGGAAAACCCGCGAGATGCTGCACTCGATATCCAAAAAATGAATGTCGCAATCTAAGAATATCGATTAAGTCATCGTGCAGGAAAGGAGGGACAGTTTTGAATTTATTCGAATTAATCCGGATATCCATCAGGGCTTTGAAGGCGAATAAACTTCGGTCGATTCTAACGATGCTGGGAATCATTATCGGCGTTGCTGCGGTTATTGCTATGGTTGGGATTGGCAATGGAGCGACAGCTAACATTACCAATCAAATTAAGGGGCTCGGCTCCAATTTACTGATTGTTACACCGAGTCAAACTAACTCCGGCGGGGTCAAAGGAGCAGCGGGAAGTTCGAACACGCTAGTCATGAATGATTTGCAAAAGATCCAGACCAATAGTCCAGCGGTTAAAATGGTGGCGCCGTTCGTGAGCACCAATACTCAGGTCGTATATGGGAGTGGCAATACGTCGACAAGTATAGCCGGAACCACAGATGCCTATGCCCAGATTCGGAATGTGACCTTGGCACGAGGACGGTTTATCACGTCAGATGATGTTAATTCCTATACGCGTGTGGCGGTCGTTGGGCCCAGTGTTGTGCAAAACTTAATGGGAGACGCGAATGCCGAGATTATCGGTAAAACCATTAAGCTTAAGAACATTCCGTTCCTCGTTGTGGGGGTAACGGCAAGTCAGGGGACGTCAGGGATGACTAACAATGATGATGTGGTTTATATCCCGATTACGACGGCCCAAGATCGACTCATTGGGAATAAGTATTTGCGGCAGATTTTTATTGAAGCAACAAGCGCGGATATGATGACCACGGCCCAAGATCAAGTGACCAATGCTTTACGCAGCTCGCACAATCTCCAAACGAGTAAGGCCAATGATTTTACCATTACCAATCAGGCTGATATTCTGGCAACCATGGAAAACGTCACGAAGACGTTAACCATGTTGCTGGGGGGAATTGCTGCCATCTCACTTTTAGTGGGCGGGATTGGGATTATGAACATCATGCTTGTCTCAGTGACGGAGCGGACTCGGGAGATCGGAATTCGTAAGGCGATTGGGGCTAAAGGCAAAGATATTTTGGCTCAGTTCCTCATTGAAGCGGTCGTTCTGAGTATCCTGGGGGGAGGAATTGGGATTCTGATCGGCTGGGGGGGCTCGATTTTAGCGGGAAAAGCGCTAAGTATGGCCACGAGTGTAAGCATGACCTCGGTGTTCTTAGCTTTTGGCTTTTCCGCAGGGATCGGGATTCTGTTCGGGGTATTCCCAGCGAAAAAGGCGGCGAGTATGGACCCGATCGATGCTTTGAGGTACGAGTAAAAGGAGAGGAGACTTTTTGTGAAGTTTTTATTAAACCGTTCGATGAAGATTTTAGGGACAATTGCGCTAAGCCTGATGCTCTTATTTGGGGCCAGTGCCCAAACTGTTTTGGCTTCAGGTTCAACTTCAACTTACGACTCCACTGGTAATTACACTGGTTTCTTAAATTATATTCAGTTTGTTTCTGATAAGGATAGTAATCTAATTGTGGGCGAAACCAATACAATCAATTTTCGTCTGCTCGATAACAATATGGAAGTTTATAGTGGGAACGGCCCATTCACAGCCACGATTTTTGATCCCAATGGAAATAAAACCATGTATTCTTTAAGTGGTAGTTCTTCTTTGTCTGGTGTAACTTTTGATACACCTGGTGATTATACGCTCTATGTGACAGCGACTTCCAATACTCTGGGGTTAGCTGCAGGTACAGAATCGCTCGGTGTTGCTTCTGGCACCATCCATGTGCGGAGTGCCAAGATTTCAGCTTCGGGCGACTTAACTCTAAATTATAGTAATACAGTCAAAGTTACCCTCATGGATAGCGATGGGACGATACTGTCCGGCAAATCGGTGACCGTTGACGCGACTGATGCTGGAGGGACAATTTCGACTTATAACACCCTTTATGACGGAACTTTTAATGTGACGCTAACGCCCACGAAGCCGGGTAAAGTAATCGTGCAGCACGGGCTGCATGATATTGGAACTCTTAATATTACCTCAGCCTATTCTTCAGCAAGCCGAATTGGGAATAGTGCTGCCGATAATGCAGACCGTTCGGTGGGGGTCGCTGAAAAAGGATGGGCTACTGCGAATAATGTGGTCTTGACGCGCGATGATCTTGTGGCAGATGCTATGGTTGCTGTACCCTTGGCCAAAAAAGAAGATGCTCCGATTTTAATGACGTCTTCCAATGCACTCAAGGCGAGTGTGGCCAGTGAGATTCTCAAGCTTAATGCTAAAACCGTCTATATTATTGGTGGCGAAGGCGCTATTTCCAGCTCAGTTGAGAGCCAACTTCAAGGTTATGGCATTTCCACAATTCGTGTCGCAGGTAGTGATCGTTATGAGACTGCAGCGAAGATAGCCGCTTTAGTTGGTTCACCGGGAACGGTCTACTTAGCCTATGGGTACGGAGAACCCGATGCTTTAGCTGCAAGTGCCTTGGCGGCTGAACAGGGAATTCCCATTTTGCTAACGGATACCAATGTTTTGCCGGATAGCACCAAAAATGAGTTGGCAAAGTTGGCTCCGCGTAACCTCATATTGTTGGGAGGAACGGGTGTCATTAGCGCCGGACTGGAGCAATCTCTGGTCAATAGTTACGCAGTTGAGCGGTGGGGCGGATTAGACCGCTATGCGACGGAACAAATCATTTTCCAGAATTACTTTAATAAACAACTGGGTTCGAGTAAGTTCCCTGCCTATTTCGCTTCAGCTTACGTTTCACCTAGTGATGTAACAAGTGGCATGCCTTATGGGGATGCGTTGTTTACCGCTGCTTTAGCAGCCAAGAACAATGGCTTTGTCATTACGCTACCGCCTAATGAGATTCCGTCTTCGATCAGCACTTTCCTCCTCTATAATAAAGTCTATATTCCTTCTGGTACAGTTGTGGGGAATAGCTCGGCGATCAGTTATCAGGTGGAAGCACAATTGAATCAGATCTTAGCAAGATAAAGAAACATCAAAGGAATTGATCATCAGAGGGAGTTTTGAACTTTTCTTCCAAGAAGAGGACCTCACGTTTGAAAAAAGGTGTGGCCCTCTTTTTTGCTTTGTCCGACATGGGCAATAACTTGGCGGTGAAAGTCCGCTATGCCGAGAGGTATGGTTGAACATCCAGAAGTAAGTTCAGATCGTAGTACTGTTAGAACCTTGAGGTAATGCGGAAGTGCTGAGTAACGGTCATACACCAAAGGAAAAGGACTCGCATTTGCCAGTCCTATTTTTAACTTACCGAACCGCCGTATACAGGACGGTACGTACGATAGCGTGAGAGGACGGCGGTTAGTCACCGCCTCCTACTCGATTACTTTTGAATGATATGATATATTTATAATGAATTCATAAACTTTAACGTCCCAAATTTTCTAATAACAAAGGTGGTTGAGTCATGGCTTTAGGTGCAACTATACGGAATTTTCGGAAACAACGGGGGATGACCCTTCAAGTCTTGTCCGATCAGTTAGAAGTTTCATGTTCTTTTTTAAGTGCGGTTGAGCGTGGAGTTAAAAAACCTTCGGTAGCAATGGTAAAAAGACTTTCAGATGTACTAAATATTTCCCCAACTTATCTATTTAGCCCTGAAAATGAAGAGGTACATGGAGAAAAAATTCGCTTTATACGTAAAGGGCGAAGCTTGAGTATTGAAGAACTAAGTGAACTCTCCGGGATTCCGGCGGAACGAATTCAGATTTATGAAGATGGGACAGAAGAACCTGGCTTAGAGACATTAGATCGGCTCGCAGAGACGTTAGGTGTTACGGTGCGATACTTTCTGGAAAAATCTGCAGGTACGTTATCAATCGGAAAAAAAGTGCGCACCGAGCGAGAAAAGCAAGGGCTTACGGGGGTCGCTTTGGCAGACAAAGCAGGAGTTACTCCGGCAATGATTAGCCAGATTGAAAATGACCAATCTGAGCCTTCATTGGACACCCTGGAAAACGTGGCCAAGGAACTAGGAGTCTCGGTCTGTTATTTTCTTTTGGAGCAAGAGGATGTTGAAAATTTGCTCGGTTCATTAAATTCAGAGGTTATAGCTCTTCTGGGTGATCCTCGTGTCCAGGCCGTTCTTAGGGCAGTACGCGACTTGGATGCTGGAGATTTAAAATTTATTCTAAATTATATTCAGTTTTATAAGCGGAATCGTTCGCTTATATAATAAGATGTTGCTTAAAAAATTAAAAATCTAGCGCTCGTCAATATTTAACGGGCGCTTTTCTTTTTTAGACCTGACAGCGATCTTTTGATAATGTATAAAAATAAATTATTCTTTTATAAATTTTCTTGAAGGAATTTAAAGATTTCCGCAGAACTAAAATGTAAGTATTAAGAAAAAGTTAAACTATATTACACCAAGGTTCAAATGTTGCTGCCCGACAGGTAACTACAAACCGGTAAAAAAGGGAAGCCCCAATTTTTTTAAAACCAATATTAAGTATTTGACCAAATTAACTAAACCTGTAGATCGTAAAGCCGCGAATTGTTGAACAAGGGGGTAGCTGATTGCATAAAAAAGCCAAGGCTTGATAACGCTGTATAGTCAATAATCTTGGGGATCTTAGTGAAAGTGTACTCTTTTATAAGCCAAAAGACTCAGCTGATTCCATGATATTGGATCAACGGGTAGCCTACGAGTAATAAATAGCGTGTTGCGCTTAGAAAGGATATAGGTGGCTTTATGTTCGAGGATAAGGTAATGAACGCCCAGTCTCGGGAAAATATCTATACTCTTTTAGCTAGCATTTTTCTTCAAGAACCGACTGCTTCTCAATTTCCACAGTACATTGAGGCTCTACGAGATTTATTAAAGGAGGTAGGAACTTATCCGGGCAAGGTTGATGTGGGTATCCCGGAGGATGATGATGCTTTTGTAGAGAGACTTCGCCAAGATTATTTTGACTGTTTTTTTGTTCCAATGTCTGGGAAGTATGTTCCTCCCTATGAATCCGCTTTATTGAATTATAGAGCCGGAGAACGTAAACCTTTTGGAATTTTGAATAGTATGGAGGCGAGCCATGTCGCAGCATGCTACGCTGCCGTGAACTTTCACCCTCAAATGCTTCATGTATTTGCACCGTTGAAGGATATTCACTTGCCGGATCACGTGGGTTTTGAACTCGCGTTTATGGCGATGCTTTGTGCTGCTGAACAAGTGGCTTGGGATAAAAAAAACCCGGTTGAAGCTTTAAAGTGGCAGACGTTTGAACTCCAATTTTTACGTGAACACCTCAGCCAATGGTTAGAAAATTTTGCCCAGGCTTTACTAGACCTCGCGCCGGGTTATTATGCACAAGCGGCTCGGACTGCTGAAAATTGGGTCGCGTTAGATTTACTAGAGATTGAAACTAACGTGAAGCAAGGGGAGATGAAGGAGCATTAAAATGACGTCATGCTGACATTAAAGTGAGGGGGGGGGATGCAGATGCCGAATTAATTTCAGGATTGTTCTTTGATTTAATCTTTCCATTCTCATCGTTAAAAATCTGAAAGAAGGAGTGAAAGCAATTCATGAAACGTCGTGACTTTTTTAAATTCTCTGCAGTGGTCGGTGCGGTAGCAGTTACCGGTTTAGGATTTGAGAATCTAAGCTTTGCAGGTCAACCCCCGGAATTTATACCCGCGACAGGAGGAGGGCAAGAACTCGAGGCCCGCATTAATCCGAAGACGGGGGAGGTTGAGCTCAATCCAAATATTGTTATGCGCAACAGTGCTTGTTTAGGATGTTATAGTTCCTGTGGTAATCGAGTTAAGATTGACAAACGGACGGGGCAGATTATGCGGGTCTTTGGAAATCCGTATAATCCTACAAACGCGGAACCTCATCTAGCGATTGAAGATCCCTTAACAGAAAGTTATCTTGCGTTTAGTCGCTATAAAGATAAAGGCCATCAGGCTCGAGCAACGCTCTGTGCCCGTGGAAATGCGACCCTTCAAGCCCATTATGACTCGTATCGGGTGCTTGTTCCCCTTAAACGTGCAGATAAGCGTGGGGAAGGAAAATGGCAGCCGATCTCTTGGGAGCAAGCTGTACAAGAAACCGTGGAAGGGGGAACCCCCTTTCAACATCTTGGAGAGACAACGCCGATTGAAGGGTTAAGACAAGTGTACGATCCCAAGACGCTCATTGACCCAAAACAACCGGATTTGGGTCCTAAAACGAATCAGTTGGTGATGCTCGGTGGCCGCTTTGATGGTCGTACGGTCTTTAGCGGCCGCTTCGCCGGTGCTTTCGGAACCCGTAATATGTATACCCATGGATACTCATGAGGGGGCGCCAAAATACCTGCGGCGCAGGTAGCTAGCGGTAACCTCGTTAAACCGGATGTAAAAAATGCAGAGTTCATTCTCTATCTCGGTTTGTTTCCGGGACACAGCGGATCTCCATTTCAGGCGCTTGCCCGACAAGTGACAGCCGGAGCGGCCGAAGGACGATTGAAGTTTGTTGTCGTTGACCCTGTGATGCAGGGTGGAGCAGTCGCCCCAATCGGGGATGGTGGCAAATGGGTTCCTATTAAACCCGCAACAGATGGTGCTTTTGCTATGGCGATGATTCGCTGGATTATTGAGAACAAGCGCTTTAATGCAGCTTACCTCACGGCACCGAATCTTAAAGTGGCGAAAGAAAGAGGATTTAACAGTTGGACCAATGCCAGTCACCTTGTGATTAATGATCCAAGTCATCCGCATGATCGAAAAGTACTTCGAGCAGAAGATTTAGGGCTTCCATTGCCTCCTCTTCCCGAACCCGATCCGTTGCAACCAGCTGGAACGCCTCCCCAGAAACCGGACTATTTTATCGTGATAGATAAAGCGGAAGGTAAACCGGTGATCTATACTCAGTCAACGGAAGGCGATCTTTTCTTTAGTGGGGAAGTTAAGGATAAAAACGGGAAAGCGATTAAAGTGCAAACCGGTTTCTTATTCTTACAAGAGAGTGCTTTCAGTCAAGAGATCTCAGCTTATGCTAAAGATTGTGGGGTTCCTGAGAATACGATTATTGAGATTGCCAAAGAATTTACGTCCCATGGGACCAAAGTCGGGATTGATGGCATGGGTAACACGGCAGCCGCTAATGGTTTGGACGGAGCTATGGCGCACCATGTCTTAGCGACTTTAGTGGGAGCCTTCTATAAAAAAGGTGGAATGATTCCCGGTGTTGGCGGGGCATCGTATAATTTATTGATGAATCAATACAAATTGCTCGGGCTTCCCAAGGCATTACCTTCTCAAGGAGTGCCAATTTGTCGTACTGGAGTTTATGAAAATACCACGGAGTATAAAGATAAAGTGGCTAAAGGTGAAAATCCCTACCCGTCAAAACTTCCTTGGTACGCTTTCGGAACCATGAGTTTTGTCGGAGGAAATTCGGATAATCAAGCCATTTATTCCATGGTTAATAGCTATCCGTACCAAGCGAAAATTCTAATGGTCTGGATGGCTAATCCACTACATTCGACACCGGGAGCGGCACGCAATGAAGTCGCCAAAGAGATGAAGAACGTGGAACGGATCCCGCTCTTTATCGCGTTTGATGCCTATATGGGTGAAACGTCATCCTTAGCGGACTATATTATTCCGGATACGACCCAATATGAAAGTTGGGGACTTCCATTCATTTGGGGGAATTTTGCAGGTAAGGGAACCGCACTGCGTTGGCCTGTCGTACAACCGATGACAGCTAAACTGGAAGATGGACGTTTTGCTTGTTATGAAAACTATTTAATCGATGTCGCTAAAAAGATTGGCATTCCTGGGTATGGAGATCAAGCGATCCCGGGCCCCGATCAAAAGATGTATCCTTTGAATAAACCAGAAGACTTTTTCCTTAAAGCCGTTGCTAATGTTGCGTTTGATGAGACTCCCGTGCCGGATCTTTCAGCGGGAGAGGGCGAGATGCAAGATTTGGATGGTATTACTGCGACGTGGAAAAACAGTGTTAAGACGGAAGAATGGTCGAAGGTCGCGTATGTCCTGTCTAGAGGAGGACGGTTTGAATCGTATGGAGCGGGCTATGTAGGGGACAATTATAAATATGCAAATTCCGGATGTTTCCAGATTTACACGGAAGCCTTGGCAACCGCTAGGAATACAATTACAGGCAAACAGTTCTCGGGTGTCATGGGCTGGAACCCGGAAGCCTTTGCAGATGGCACACCGTTGAGAAAAGCATTCCCAGAAGAACAATGGCCCTTAAAAGGAGCTTCGTATAAAGCAAAGTTCAGGAGCGCAACGATGTTAGTGAATTCTATGCTACGCGATTTAAACCCGACCAACTCAATCGATATTAATACCAACGATGCTTTACGTTTTGGGTTAAAGAATGGAGAAAAGGTCAAGCTTATTTCGGCAACGGGCGGAGAAGCGATCGGTATCCTGAAAGTTCGGCCGGGTGTTGCTGAAGGTACAGTTGGCGTTGCGTTTGGTTATGGCCACTGGGAGTATGGGACGCGGGCGCACAAAGTTGGGGATAAAAACGTTGGAGGGGACGCTTCACTGGGAACGGGTGTCCTGTTAAGCGGAATCAGTTTGATAGATCCTACGATAAAGATGATTTTTGGCTTTAGCGAGATGAGTACGGGCATTCCCAGTCGAAATGGCGGCGCGTATCGGTTGGAAAAGGCGTAAGTCACATCGATGATTTGGTTTGAATTCAAAGGGGGATAACGAATGAGCACCGAGATAAAACCGCATTACGGGATGGTGATTGATCTGCGCCGATGCGTGGGTTGTCATGCTTGTACGGCGGCATGTAAAATGGAAAACAACGTTCCAGAGAAATTCTTTCGTTCTTGGGTGGTCGAGGCGGATAAAGGGAATTACCCGAATGTAACGAGGGTTAAAATACCCCGTTTGTGTAACCATTGTGAACAGGCACCGTGTGAACAAGTGTGTCCAGTCAAAGCGACACACCGTGACGAAGGCGGCATTGTCGTAGTGGATCAAAAGAAATGCATTGGTTGCCGCTATTGTATGTCAGCCTGTCCCTATGATGCTCGCTTTTTGAATCCGAAGAAGGGTACGGCGGAAAAATGTGATCTTTGTCTCGATCGAGTCAAAGGAGGGCTTCTTCCGGCTTGTGTCAGCACGTGTATTGCTCATGCTCGATTCTTTGGGGACCTTAATGATCCAAACAGTGACGTGAGCCGATTATTAAATGAGCATCCGGCTCAAGTCTTACGACCGGAGCTGGGTACAAAGCCCAGCGTATATTATATTGGGTTGGATGATGCGTTAGCCGGCGTGGATTATGCCAACCTTGTGAAAGGGAGGTAAGAACTGTGGACATGACATTTGTGTATCAAGTTCAGCATCATGCAGCCTTTGGGCCACTGATTGTCGTCTACTTTTTCCTAGCAGGCTTAAGTGCGGGACTTTTCCTTATTTCTAGTTTGGGCCCGGTCTTTGGCCTGAAAAAGTTAAACCCTTTAGCAAAATCAGCGAGTGTAATGGCTCTAGCGACTTTGATCCCAGGGCTGTTGGCTTTGGTTGTGGATTTAGGGCAACCTTTACGGGCACCTACGGTATTCTTCCGTGTCAATCTGTCCTCGGTCATGAGTTGGGGTTCCTTTATCCTTCTGATTTATGGATTTGTTTGTCTAGTTTATACCTGGTTTGTCTGGAAAGAAGATGCTCGGAGTAAGGGTTGGGGTCAAGTGGGTGTTGTTTTTGCCGCTGCCTTAGGACTTTATACGGGTTTCTTGTTGGCCGCTGTTCCCGGGCGCCCCTTGTGGAATTCTGCGTTGCTTCCGGTATTATTCCTTATCTCGGGGGCTGTTGCTGGACTAAGCCTAATCAGCGTTGCTCAAACCTTCTTTGCAAAAACAACTAAACTCGCGGGGGAAGGAACAGGAGAAGCTATCCATTCCATGAAGATCTGGATGGTTACTTTAGAAGTATTACTTTTAGCCTTTCATCTGCTAGCAGTATTCATGTTGAACGATGCCGGACGAGCCTTGGTGAAACACTTGCTTACTGGACAAAAACAGTTTTCTTTCGTTTTTGTTCAGGTGATTATCGGGATGTTAGTGCCTTTGGCAATCCTGCTTTTGAGTAAGCGCTCAGCAAAAGCTCTAGGGATCTCAGGGGTCCTGAGTCTCATCGGGGTGTTCGCTCTCCGTTATAATATTGTGGCGGGTGGGGAAGAGCTACCTCTGTCGGGTACATTGATGTATACCTTTGGTGAAACCAGTGCATGGATCGCGGTTAGCGTACTTCTTATCCTTGCCGCCATTCTTATTCTTATCCTGCCGGGAATTGTACAGCGTGTGATAGTGGGTAAAACGACCGTTGCTGGGATAGGTAAGTCGTTGTAGTTCTTATCAAAAGGTAAGATACTTAACGAACAAGGGTTTATAAATTTCTCAGGGCTAATCAATAGTGGTTGGGGGCTCTGAAAATCAGAGCCCCTTTTTTGAAACTATACTTTTTCCCAGACGTATACACTTAAGGAGGGTTAAATCTAAAGTGATGATACAAGGTAAAATGGGAATTGGCAAATATCTCTTCGAACTACGCCTACAAAACCGTTTGTCTTTAGCAAAAGTAAGTATCCACGTTGGTATTAACCCGATGGCCTTATCTGAGATTGAACGAGGGGTAAGAATACCAAACGATAAGCTTCTTCGGAATATCGCGAACTTTTTTAACGTTGATGAAAATATCCTTTTCAATCTGGTTGGTAAAGTACCATTAGGTGCTAAAGAGGAATTGGAGCAAAGTCCAGTGCTGCAAAAAACACTTTTAGAGATAAAAAAAGTCAAACATGTGCAAGAAACTAAAGGAAGAGCTTTATACTGAATTTCAGGAGATGTATAAAAAGTCCTTAAATTTGTAATGATGTTGATTATTTACATAACTTATGATGACCCTCCGTATAAACCTCCCAAACATAAAAGTTTGAGAGGCTTTTTTGTACTAACAGAAAGTATAAATTTTTGGCAGATAGCATAAGTGCAACTAAGGCTTCCGCCTACGCTAGAGGCTTGGCGCAAGCCAAGTTTTCTTTACTTACCGAACCGCCGTATACTGGACGGCGGTTAGTCACCGCCTCCTACTCGATTTTTGATAACAGAAGAACGAAATTATGAAATTGGGGAATAATTGAAAGCAGGAATATTCTTTGGTATGTCGAACACAAATAACATTAGCCTAATTGGACTAATTAACCATGCCAAATAGATAGTCCAATACATACTCTATCTTGAGAATAAATATAGGGTCTAGAGTGGTAAGGGGGGAGACTATGGAGCTTGACCGGAGAAGCGGAATACCCTACTATATTCAGCTTAAAGAACAAATCCGGAAAAATCTTATCCAAGGAATTTGGCTGACCGGAACCAAGCTGTTTACGGAAAGAGAACTCGCAGAACAACTCGGAGTGAGCCGGAATACCGTAAGTCAGGCGTACAAAGAACTCGAAAGCGAAGGGATACTCACGTCCATCCAGGGCAGGGGGACTTTCGTTGCGGATAGTATTCTCATCACCCAGCAAGAAAGCCGTAAGGAGAAGATTCTTCGTATCATTGATGTCGCCATGGAAGACGCGGTAAGCCTTGGGTTTACGATTGATGATTTTGTTGCTTTCGCTCATGTCCGAGGAATGGAGAAGAAAGCATTTCTGGCGAAAATGAAAGTGGCCTTTATTGAGTGTAATCCGGAGCAGTTAGCGGGAGCCTGTTGGGATATAGGACCAGGTGTGACAATTATCCCGGTCCTGCTCTCTGAGCTTAAGGAACGTCAGGGACAAGAGCGAATCAAAGCCATGAACATGGTTGTCACTGGGGTAAATCATCTTCAGGAGGTAAAGGAAGCTTTAGCAGGATGTGAACGGGCGATTCTCGGAATTTCCCTACAACCGAAACTCGATACGATGGTTCGGATCGCCCAACTTCCTGTAGAAAGAGATGTTGCTTTGATCTGTGAAAGCAATCTTTTTGCCGAAAAGGTTAGAATAGCCTTAAACGGAGCGGGACTCTTTCCGAAGCTGATGATCCGGGTAAAACCCCAGGAGGAGGAACTTCAGCGGCTTCTTCCCCAGTGTAGTGCAACAATTATCGCTCCCAGAATGAGAAAAATTACAGAGCACTGTCGACCAGAGCAAATGGAGCTGATTGAATTTCGCTTTGAGCCGGATGTTGGGTCGATCAACCTCTTACGAAGTACCTTATTGGAACTTAAATCAAAGAATTTCTCAGGAGAAAATTGAAGAACGAGAAAAATCAATTAAAAAGACTAAATTGTGATGGAGGTCCGATGTGAAACGTCAACACGTTATTGGTATGTTTGATTCGGGAGTCGGAGGGCTCACGGTGATGAAGGAGATTCTTGAGCAGATTCCCGAGGTCCGAATCATCTACTTAGGAGATACAGCGCGGGTTCCCTACGGGAATCGAAGTAAAGAAGAATTGATCCGTTTCGGCGAAGAAATCATTACCTTTTTAATCAGCCAGGGCGCAGAAGCTGTAGTTGCCGCGTGCAATACCAGCTCAGCAAATGCGCTGCCTGCGCTTAAAGAAAGTTATAATGTTCCACTTATTGGAACGATTGAGCCAGGAGCCCGTTTGGCTGTGAAAAAAACCGCAGGGGGGAAAATCGGTCTAATTGCCACGGAAGCGACCGTCCGCAGCAAAGCTTATAATTCAGCAATCAGTCGAGTCCTGTCTAAAGGGGTGCTGCCTGAAGACCAAGCGTTAAGGGAAGGTTGGCAGCAAGGAGAGCAACCGATAGCTTTAGTTAAGTCCCAGGCCTGTCCTTTGTTTGTTCCTTTGGTCGAAGCAGGACTCGCCAAAACGCCAGAGGCTCGGGGTATTGCTCGTACGTACTTATCTGGATTTGAAGATGCCGGGGTGGATGCGTTGATCTTGGGCTGTACCCATTATCCCTTTCTTACTCCGGTCATCCGGGAAATCTTGGGCGAAAGCATTGCCTTGATTGATCCGGCGCAGGGGATGGTTGAAGAGCTCAAGGCGGTCTTAGCGAAACTGGATCAAGCCCAAGACCAAAATCAAGTGGCCGCGACCCACTCAGCCAAAGAATCTTGGAAACTGCGATTCTTTGTGAGTGGCGATCCAGAGCTTTTTCAAAGTGTTGGCAATACACTGCTCCCGGGACAAATTCAGGAGGTTAGACGAGTGATCTGGGGAGATTAAGGATTTCTTGATGGATTAGAAACAGGCAATGGCTGGAGGGATTATCGTGGAACAGAAAACCTTGGTTCTGGGTGTGATTGGGGCTGACGTTCATGCAGTTGGGAACCGGATCTTGGACTATGTTTTTTCTCAGGCGGGATTTAAAGTCATTAATATCGGGGTACTCGCTTCCCAAGAGGAGTTCATTCGAGCGGCAATTGAGACTGCTGCTGACGTGATTTTAGTGTCCTCACTTTATGGACATGGGGAAATCGATTGTCGTGGACTCCGTGAGAAATGCCAAGAGGCCGGAATTGGCGATATCCTTATTTATGTAGGCGGAAATCTGGTGATCGGTAAACAGGATTTTTCGATGGTGGAGAAACGTTTTAAGGATATGGGTTTTGATCGGGTTTATCCTCCAGGGATTATGCCCGAGGTAGCGATCATGGATTTGCATAAAGACCTAAATTTCTAAGAAATAAAGGAAGGGATAGTATGCAACACATCCTTCTGATCGATTTTGGCAGCACTTACACGAAAATAACGGTTGTCGAGCTTGAGCGTGAAGAGATCCTGGGGACAGCCGCTGCGGGAACGACGATTGATACCAACATTATGGAGGGGCTGAACCAAGCGTTAGCACAAATTCCGGAGCCTGAGGGTGGCTGGAACTTTGTCCGGAAACTGGCCTGCTCGAGTGCGGCAGGTGGGCTTAAAATAATCGCGAGTGGTCTGGTCAAAGAGCTGACAGCGGAAGCGGCTCGCCGGGCGGCATTAGGAGCCGGGGCTCGGATTCTGGAGGTTTTCAGCTATGAATTAACCGCTCAAGATCTTGACAAAATCGTTGCGGCAAAACCGGACATTCTGCTGTTGGCGGGAGGAACGGATGGTGGAAATAAAGAGATCCTTCTTAAAAATGCCGAGCGTCTTTGTGAACTTCCCTTGAGCTTGCCCGTGGTGGTCGCTGGGAATAAGACGGTATCCTCGCAAGCTGTAGAGATCTTGAAACTTCATCATGCTCCGGTCGTTCGTGCGGATAACGTGATGCCTGAACTCAATGTCTTGGACGTAGATTCTGCCCGCAAAGCGATTCGAGATTTATTTTTATCCCATATTATTCAAGCTAAAGGCTTGGATAAAGCGGAAGCGTTCATTGAGCGGGTGTTGATGCCTACGCCAGCAGCGGTTCTCTCCGCAGCAGAGCTTTTAGCGAAGGGCTATGGGGAGGAAGAAGGTTGGGGAGAGCTCCTGATTATTGATGTCGGCGGAGCGACGACCGATGTTCATTCAATCGCCAAGGGAGATCCAAGCAAGCCTGGCGTGATGCTTAAAGGGTTGCCTGAGCCTTATGCGAAGCGGACGGTCGAGGGGGATCTGGGAATGCGCTATAGCGCGGAATCTTTGGTTGAAGCATCAGGCCATCATCTTACTCAGTATTTAGGATGGAGTACGGAAGAAGTTAATGCTCAGCTCAAGATCTGTAAGCAAGAGCCCTGGTGGGTTCCGAAGAATCAGCGGGAAAATCAGTTCGATACAGGTCTGGGGCGGATGGCAGTCGAGCTTGCAGTGAAGCGTCATGCAGGAACCTTAGAGGTTGTGTATACTCCCTTTGGGGCTTCGTATGTCCAACAGGGCAAGGATCTGACCCAACTGCCGGTAGTAATCGGCACGGGAGGGGTTTTACTTCATCATTCTCGACCTACCGAAATTTTAGGTGGGGCTTTGTTTGATTCAGCAGAGCCAACCTTACTCAAACCCCAGGAACCTGCTTTTTATTTAGATCAGAAATATATACTCGCTGCGATGGGGCTGCTACGGGAAATCGCTCCCTTGAAGGCCCTACGTATGATGAAAAAATATTTGCTTAAGCTATAGGAGGTAGAGTCCATGGAATTGACGGTTAAACAGATGGACCCCGAAGAGTTTGCTCATCAGCGGCAAGATGTTCTAGGTCAATGGTCGACGGGTAAAGAGGTTGATTTAGAGGAAGCAGTTGAATATCATAAAAATCTACCGCCAAGCAAGGTTTTTGCGCATAAACTGGAAGAGGGGAAACGCCAAGGAATTACGTTCGCCCAACCGCGTGCGGGAGTGGCTCTTCGGCATGAACATTTAGAGCTTTTGCGCTATTTACAAGATGAAGGTGGCGCTGACTTCCTACCGACGACTATTGATTCATATACTCGCCAAAACCGCTATGCGGAGGCTCAGGCAGGGATCGAAGAAAGTCGGGCGGTGGGGCGCTCGATGCTTAATGGCTTTCCGGCAGTCAATCATGGGGTAGCAGCTTGCCGCCAAGTTGTGGAAAGTATGCAAGTCCCAGTTCAGGTTAGGCACGGAACTCCGGATGCCCGCTTGTTGGCGGAAATAACTCTTGCAGGCGGGTTTACGGCTTATGAGGGAGGCGGTATTTCCTATAATATTCCGTATTCCAAAGATATTTCGGTGGAAAGCACGATTAAATACTGGCAGTACGTGGACCGGCTGGTGGGTCTCTATGAGGAAAAAGGAGTAAGCATTAACCGAGAGCCGTTTGGCCCCTTGACAGGTACCTTAGTTCCACCTTCCGTTTCCCATGCCGTAGCGGTCATCGAAGGTGTCCTAGCGGTAGCTCAGGGAGTACGGAGTTTGTCACTCGGTTACGGACAATGCGGGAACTTACTCCAAGATGTAGCTGCGCTGCATACGCTCCCTGTGGTTGCAGAGGAATATCTTAGAAAGCTTGGGTATTCAAATTTTGATATTACGACGGTGTTTCATCAATGGATGGGGGGCTTTCCGCAGGATGAAGCGAAGGCTTATGGGGTTATCTCTTGGGGTGCGACGGTAGGCGCTCTCGGGAAAGCGACGAAGGTTATTGTCAAGTCACCCCATGAGGCTCTTGGGATTCCGACGAAGGAGGCGAATGCTGCAGGGATCCGGACGACGAAGCAGATTCTCAATATGCTTAGAGATCAGGTGTTGCCGATGACAGAGGAGCTAGCGCTTGAGGAGAAAATGATTCTCAGGGAGACGCGGGCTATTTTGGACAAGGTTTTGGAGTTAGGCGAAGGAGATATTGCTGTAGGCGCGGTTCGCGCTTTCGCAGCGGGAGTGATTGATGTACCGTTTGCGCCGAGCCGGTTTAATGCCGGAAAGATTCTGCCGGCGCGGGATTCACAGGGAGCGATACGAATGCTTGATTTTGGGAATTTGCCATTTGATGCGGAGATCAAGGCGTTTCATCAGGAACGGATCGCTCAGAGGGGACGTGATGAGGGCAGGGATCCGTCGTTTCAGATGGTGATTGATGATATTTATGCAATCGGCAAGGGCATGCTCGTAGGGCGGCCCCGCTCCTAAGAGGCGCCGCTTTGGCCACGGTCGCTTGGGGCGCTCGCAGACCGAACTAGAGCTCAGAAATCAGTTTAGGCCAAAGCGGCGCCTGGGGCTGGCTGTTGAGGAACTATTAGCGCTGTTCTTGGGTCTTTGCTGGGGTTGAGCATTGGCATCCGCACTGGAGGTGCGTCTGCCTCGCCCGCTTGGAATTATTTGAGTTGGGGTGCTCCGTTTCTTAGGAGCCTGGAGGCTTTTGGAATTGTAGATAGATGAAGTTAATTGAATGAGCCTGAAAGGGGATTTATCATGAAAATTGTAGAGGTTCTTGCTTCTCCGGGGTTAACAGGGTTTTATTTTGATGACCAGGCTGCGATTAAGGCTGGGGCGGTTCATGATGGTTTTGCTTATACGGGTAAGCCGCTGACTTCGGGATTCACGGCTGTGCGTCAGCGTGGGGAGTCGATCTCGGTCATTCTGATGCTTGAGGATGGTCAAGTGGCATTTGGAGATTGTGCTGCAGTCCAGTATTCTGGGGCAGGTGGAAGAGATCCGCTCTTTTTGGCGCAGGATTTTATTTCGATTATTCTGGAGGAGATTCGTCCGATGCTGGTGGGTCAGGAACTGGATTCGTTCCGGCGGATTGCGGATTGGGTGGAGCATTCTGTTCGTCTGAATGGGGAGCGCTATCATACAGCGATTCGGTATGGAGTGAGTCAGGCGATTCTTGATGCGGTAGCGAAGGCGAAGAAGGTTACGATGACGGAAGTGATTCTGGAGGAGTACAATCTGCCGCTTGTGCTTGAACCAGTGCCGATCTTTGCTCAGACGGGGGATGATCGCTATGATAATGCGGATAAGGCGATTCTCAAACGGGCGGGTGTTTTACCGCATGCGCTGATTAACAATGTGGAGACGAAACTGGGGAAAGAGGGAGAGCTTCTTTTAGATTATGTAAAGTGGTTAAAGGATCGGGTTCTGGAACTGGGCGATCGAAATTATCGTCCGACGTTGCATATTGATGTATATGGAACGATCGGGTTGGCCTTTGAGGATAATGTTGAGCGCATGGTGAATTATTTTGCTGCCTTGGAAAAAGCGGCTGAGCCTCTTCATTTGCGGATTGAGGGGCCGATGGATGCTGGGAGTAAGAAAGGACAGATTGAGCAAAGCAAGGCTTTGCGGGATGCGCTGAAAGTACGAGGAGTTAAGGTCGAGGTTGTCGCGGATGAGTGGTGTAACACGTATGAGGATATTGTCGCGTTTGTTGATACTCAAGCGGCCGATATGGTACAGATTAAGACGCCGGATTTAGGAGGAATTCAGAATACGGTCGAAGCAGTGCTTTATGCGAAGAAATTTGGAGTCGGGGCATATGTTGGAGGGTCCTGCAATGAGACGGATTCCGGTGGACGAACGGCGGTACATGCAGCCCTAGCAACGCAACCAGATCTGATGCTGGCTAAGCCGGGGATGGGTGTCGACGAAGGGTATATGATCGTCCATAATGAAATGAATCGAACCTTAGAGATTCTCCGCCATAAGGAGAAAGCGAAGACGCATGCGAAAGAGGCGTTTTGGAGTTAGGGGCACGGCTTGGGCAACGGTCGCTTGTGGCGCTCGCAGACCGAACTAGAGCTTAGAAGTCGGGTTACGGCGGGGTTCCTGGCAAATTCGCCGTCTCGATAGTCTCCAGTGGAGAGTATCGCACTTGTTTGGCTCACTGCCAGCCGCGCACGTCGTGTGCGCGGCCCCGCCTCCGGTGCGCCACGTATGGCGTCCCGATCTTCTTCGTTAAGTTCGGTGGCTGCTTGCTTTAAGACGCTTGCTTATGCCCAAGCCGTGCCTGGGGTCTTTGCTCGGGTCAGGCATTGGTACTTCACCTGCGGTGATGGACCTCGCCCTTTGGGGGAGAGAGTTTAGAATAAAATTAAGAAAACGACAGAAAGCCGTTCACAAAAAATGTGTTTGACTTTCTGTCGTTTTCTTTAACAATGTTCGTTTTTACTCCATCTGGAATTGTCCCGATATTCATACTCGGTTCACCTAACAACGGGTGGGGAGAATATTAAAAGCTGTAATGGACCAATAAAAACTACCATTATTAAATTGATTCAAGTAAAATAGGAAGAAGGCGAACTTCATAATGTAACTTTGCTTGAACCAAGAAAATAAGTTTTTAAAATAAATTGTGAGGGAGAAAGACGATGAAAACCGTTTATGTCAATGCGATTATTGATGCTGTGGAAAAACTCTGCATCGAAGCGAACTATGACCTGGGGGAGGACGTGCTGCTAAGCTTCAAAAAAGCGTTAACTACGGAAAAATCGCCTCTAGGTCGGGAAGTGCTTGATCGTCTGATTGAAAATGCTACGATTGCCCATGAGGAGCGGGTGCCGATGTGCCAGGATACAGGAATGACGGTCATCTTTGTCGAACTGGGGCAGGAGCTGCATATTGAGGGTGGAGCGTTAACCGATGCCTTGAATGAAGGAGTGCGTCGGGGCTATGAAAAGGGCTATCTCCGTAAATCCGTAGTCAAAGATCCCTTTGATCGGGTGAACACGAAAGATAATACACCGGCGATCATTCATTATGGCCTTGTTCCTGGAGACGAGCTCCAGATTACCGTTGCGCCAAAAGGTGCGGGCAGCGAAAATATGGGGGCTTTAAAAATGCTTAAACCTTCCGATGGTTTAGAGGGAGCGATGCAGTTCGTGGTGGATACCGTGGATCAAGCGGGAGGAAATCCCTGTCCGCCGATTATTGTGGGCGTGGGTGTAGGCGGCAATATGGAGAAGGCTACGTATTTGGCGAAGAAATCACTTCTACGCGATGTGGGTGTACATAACAAGGAAGAACGTTTAGCGAAGATCGAAGAGGAATTACTGGAGCGGATCAATAAGCTGGGAATTGGACCGCAAGGGTTTGGTGGGGTAAACACGGCCTTAGCGGTAAATTTAGAAGTGTATCCCACGCATATCGCCATGCTGCCGGTTGCGGTCAATATTAACTGCCATGCAGCACGCCATAAAACCATCACGCTGAAGGGGAGGGAGGAATAATGGCTGAGGTCATTCGTTTAGAAACTCCACTCACCCATGAAAAGGTAGCTCAACTTAAGTCGGGAGATAATGTCTTAATTAGCGGTGTGATTTATACCGGACGGGATGCGGCCCATAAAAAAATGGTCGACGCTTTGGCCCGCGGGGAAGCGCTTCCTTTTGATGTGAAAGATCAGGTCATTTTCTTCGTAGGGCCTACTCCCCCAAAACCAGGTCAGGTGATTGGTTCCTCAGGACCCACGACAAGCTATCGGATGGATGCCTATTCCCCAACGTTGATTGAACGGGGCTTAACCGGAATGATTGGTAAAGGATTACGTTCTGAGGAAGTCATTGCGGCTATGAAAAAATATGGAGCCGTTTATTTTGGGGCCATTGGTGGTTCGGGCGCTCTCTTAGCGAAACGGATTGTGGCCGCTGAAGTTATCGCCTATCCTGAGCTTGGTCCGGAAGCCGTGCGTCGGCTTGAAGTCAAGGATTTCCCGGTGATGGTTATTATTGACCAGGAGGGGAATAACCTCTACGAAACAGGGAAGGCGCAGTATCGGACGTACTAAACTCAACGCTCCGATCATACTTATTAGCCCCGATCTTTGCTTGTGCAGAGATTGGGCTTTAACTTTGTCTAGAATTATTTCACAATAAGTTCACAATAAGTTCACAATTTCTTAAGCTTACTTTCATACTTTCCTGTTATACTGTCTTACATCTTAGTTAGTTAAAAACGATAAAGCAAAGCTTTATGAGATTGATAAATAATTAGACAAAAAATGCTCGAACTGAGTTCAAAGAAAGATAAAGGAGATGGAATCTGTGTGGATTTGTCCGATTTGCGGTTCTAGAGAGATTGGAAAGATTAGCCGAGAACGCTATTTTTGTGGAGAATGCTGTAACGAGTGGACCGTGGATAACGGTGAAATCGCTATCTATCAAATTGCAATGGATGGGAGTGTAGCACGATTAAGAAGCAGAGTTACGGGAATAGGAACTACTACCGCTAGTTCACGAGCCAATTCATACTATCTAAGGCGTAACGTAAGCTAAATTAGTAAAAAATCCTGTCGACGGTAGAAGTTCGGCAGGATTTTTCTGTAAAATATAGAACTATCTTAGAAGTAATTATATTTATTCTAATTCATTCAATTTTGATAGTTTATAAGTGCATTGCATTTGAAAGGTATGAGGAAGGTTTGCCATGTGCGGAAAAGAGATTAGTCCATCAAGACAACTATGTTTGTCGAGAAGTCAAAGCAGAGGAGGATAGCGCAATGGAACGTCAAGGATTTAGCAAACTGACAGCGCTAAAAGCGTTTTTAAGAATGACTAAGGCCTGTAACTCAGAATGTCATTGTACACCCGTTTGTCAGCTTTTTATGGCGAAGGAAATACTCGGAGAAGCTGCAAAAACCGGAGAGAAATTTTCGGATAAGATCCCCAAGGATATCTTAGACATGTATCGTAGTGTCCCGATTCTTCCAGAACGCTATAATCAGATTGAATTACTAGATGCATTTAGTGAAGTGCAAAGCATCTGTGATAATTGCCCTGTAGGGGTACATGGCTCGTTTTGTACAGTCAATGTTGTTTTGACTGGTCTGGGTGTATTGATCTATGGAAAAGAATTTAAGACGGATAAAGATCAGGAATCCCAATAACGCTAAAATATAAACCCGAAATGGAAGGAGACTAGTTATGATTCAGCTTCATCAATTTGATTTAAAAGAATCTATACAATTACTTCGGTTGGATGAACAGCAATTAGCTTTGCTTAAGGAATTACGCCCCTTGATGGAACGTGATATCGATGACATCGTGCGCCATTTCTATGGTCATGTTTTGACCATTCCTGCGCTCAAAGCAATTATTGACAAGTATTCTGCTGTAGATAAACTCTACGTCACCATGAAGAAGTACATACTTTCAATTTTCACCGATAAAATCGATGAAGAATTTATGGCCTGGCGGGTCACGATCGGAAATGTTCATAAACGAATCAACTTGCCGCCTTTTTATTATCTAAGCTCTTATCAGGTGCTCTATGATGAAATTCTACCGCGTATTCAACAACAGTATCGGAAAAAGCCGGAACAGGCTTTACGCTTAAGCCTTGCCCTTCTTAAGATTTTCAGTTTTGATCAACAGGTTGTTATGGCCAGCTATATTCAATCTTATATGCAAGAAATCGATAAAAAGACGGAGCTTGAACAAGCGTATGTCGAGATTGACAGTCTGCAACGCCGTGTCAGTGAGGCGAGCCAAGCTTTGGCAGCAACTTCAGAAGAAACTGCAGCTTCAGCTGCACAAATGCATGAAGCTACAGAAATGATCTCCCAAAATGCGGGGGATGCGGCACAATTCTCGCATAAGGTAGATACCTTGGCACAGGAAGGATCGCAAAAGATTCAGCAGATTTCCGAACGTATCCTAGGATTGGCGGATATGACCGGTCAGATGCAGGATAGAATGCTGGAACTTGATGAAAGTTCAGCTCGAATCGCCAGTATTACAGATGTTATTAAAGAGATCGCCTCTCAGACTAACCTTCTAGCCTTAAATGCTGCGATTGAAGCAGCCCGTGCTGGCGAGGCTGGACGAGGTTTTGGGGTTGTAGCTGAGGAAGTAAAAAAACTGGCGAGTAAATCTGAACAGTCGGTTAAAGAGATCAGTGCGATGATCATGCTTACGAAACAAAACACGGCAGCGGTTAATAAAGCGATTGTGGAGACCACGAAGGAGATGCAAGGCGCAGCCACTGAAGCTCGTGAAGTCGTGAGCCGATTTGCAGATATCATGTCTGCAATCACGGCAAGCATTCAGCAAGTCCAAGAAATTGCCAGCCAAATTGATGCGCTTACCCAAACGGCGGGTCAAATTGGAGCAGCTTCTGAAGATGTGGCTAACTCAGCTACCTCTTTGGCTCAGATGGGATTACGAGAATAGGGGAGGAAAATAATAATGAGTCCAGAATATACTTCCCTCATTCGAAGGATGTGGAGCTTTTCTAAAGCTCTTGATCTTGCCTTGGTGGATGAAGAGATTGAAAAGGGATTCCATGCACCATTGGGTCAACGCCATGGGGAGCGAGTTGCTTATATTGCTTTAAGTTTGGGTAAAGCCCTAAAACTTTCCGAAAATGACTTAATTCATGTTACGATGGCGGGCTTACTTCATGATATTGGGGCAGTTGGGGGGTTCCGAAAGTTTCATGGGGATAGTCGGTTAATAAGGGAACATTGTATCTTGGGTGCGGAGATTGTCAGTCCTTTCCCGGACGGGGATATTCTTGCTCCGGCGATTCGCTACCATCATGAAGCCCCGGATATTAACCATAGTGCCTTGAAAAAGGATCCTAAGGAAGTTCCCTTTTTCGCGAAAATATTAGGGCTTGCGGACAGAATCGATGTCCATCTGAGCAGAGGAATGTTGACGAAGGCGGAGAAGGATAACCTAATTTTTTGGGTCAAAGAACATGAGGGCAGTCTCTTCTTTGCCGAGGTTGTTCCGGCGTTTATCGAAATTGCCCAGCAAGAAGCGTTTTGGCTCGATCTGGAGCAGGCCAACTTAATGCAGATTGCTTTTGAAAAGTTAGGTGTAAATGGTGATTTCCCTGTGAGCAGTCCTTTAGAAGATCAATTTACAAACATACTAGCGCACACCTTTGCCGATTTGATTGACCAAAAAAGTGCGTTCACGGCTCGACATTCTCAGTCGGTGTCGGAAACGGCAGAGCGGTTGGCGAAAGTTTTAGGGTGGGAAGAGAAGGATATAGCGGAGATACGAGTTGCGGGACTTTTACATGATTTGGGTAAACTCTCCGTTCCGCGACGGATTCTCGATAAACCTGGTCACTTGGATCTGGATGAAATCGAAGTGATTCGGACCCACACTTACTATACTTATCGCTTGCTCAATGAAGCCGGGTTTCCACTGCACGTTGTGCGCTGGGCTGCCTACCATCATGAGCGACTCGATGGGCAGGGGTATCCATTTGCGCTGACGAAGGCTGACTTAGACACGGGATCTCGCTTGATGACGATCGCTGATATTTTTGCTGCACTTACGGAGGAGCGTCCTTATCGAAAGGCACTCAGTGAAGGAGTAGCCTTAGGTATCTTGGAAAAAGGGAATGGAACCCTTGTGGATCCAGAGTTGATGAAAGTCGCTTGGAAAGCGTTGAGTTAAACTTCGTCTCCGGGGCTGCCTCACTTGCTTCCGAGGGAGCTCTGCCAAACCTCAGGGTAATACCTGAAGTGAACCAGTGGCGCCGCTAAGCTAAAGCGCGAAACCCCTTCACGGGCTTTCGTCCTCGAAAGCTTCGTTCGTCTCACCGCCCCTCCGCCGAAATCGTTCATTCCTGAGTGGAAAGCTACGCTCTGAGGTCTTAAGTCACTTTTCAGAGTATAACCCTAGCGATTTCGTAGCTCCTTGGGATAATGGTTTTTAATTAAACCTTGAACGCGTTTGCCCCAACCGAGCGGAAATTCTTCGATGCCAACGAGGACCCACCCGTTGGGACCTTCGTTGGGCAGAGCTTCACCGTGGAGATAGCGCCCAAGCAAAGGATCATTTAAGGATAAGGAAAGATAGGAAGAAACGGAATTTGGCGTTAAAGCTAAAGCAAGAGCCTGACCCGGTTGGAAACGGCCGGGCCTTTTTTCGCCCAAATACAGGCCTGGACGAAGGATTGTTAACCCGCGAAAATCAAGATTCGGTTCTGGAAGGGAGTAAAGATGATCTCCAAAGGCTAGAATATTTTCTGAAGAGAAGCGTTGAGTCTTGAGTACGTTGGCGCTTACAGAGGACAGAGTCCCCGTTAGGAAATCAGTAAGTTCAGAGCTGGAGTCTGCCGCAGGGAGAGAAGAGCTTTGCTTACGGAGAGTCGAGCTTTTTCGAACCTTGCCGGTGATGTAACTTGCCGAATCCTCATCCTCAGCATATTGTTCCTCCCGAATCAAGGCGATGATAAAATGCCCTTCTCCGCGAACACGATGGGGATAAAGGCGAACGGCCTCCGGAAGTGTGGAGGGATGTACAAAGCCTGAGGCAGGGTCAGGAAGGGAGAGAGGTCTAAACTTGGGGTGAGACTCGAGAAAACGAAGAATCATTTCTTCGTTCTCCTCAGGAGCGAAAGTGCAGGTGGAGTAAACGAGACGTCCGCCGGGTCGAACCAGAGTTGCGGCCGATTCTAAAATTAAGGCTTGTCGATGAGCGCAGGACTGGACATGCTCGATCGACCATTCCTCGATGACTTCAGGATCTTTGCGAAACATGCCTTCGCCGGAACAGGGAGCGTCTAATAAAACTTTATCGAAAAATCCTGGAAGATGATTCGCAAGTTGATCCGGGTTTTCGTTGGACACAATAACATTAGGAGCGCCCCAACGATCCATATTCTGGGCGAGAATTCGGGCTCGCGTTGGATGTATTTCATTTGACCAAAGGAGACCTTCGCGTTCTAAGCGAGCTGCAATGCCCGTTGATTTACCGCCGGGGGCTGCAGCCAGATCAAGAATTCGCTCACCGGGTTGAGGATCTAAATAATGAAGAACGGCCATTGCCGAAGGTTCCTGCAAATAATACACGCCAGCTGCGTGATAGGGATGTTGTCCGGGATGAGTGGTATAATGATAATAAAAGCCATCCTTGGTCCAAGAAATAGGTTCAAGTTCAAAGGGCCAGCGCTGGCTAAATTTTTCTGCGCTTACCTTCAGGGTATTTACTCTTAAGCCATTAAGACGGGGAGAATCATAAGAGGCGAGAAAAGCTGTGAACTCATCTTTGAGATTTTGAGCCATGCGCTCTTTAAACGGTTGAGGAAGTTTTGATGAAAGCAAAGTAAATCCTCCTTGTGCTTATGCTTTGGATGTATTATATCAAATTACAAAAAGAAAGGGGCGGACTGTGTTTTATTCTTTCGAGTTGGAACAATATCTAGGAGAACTGTTACCGGGAAGAGAGGAACTCTTCAAGGAAATGGAGTCGCAAGCTTTGCAAGAGACGATTCCCGTGGTGACTCCGCCTGTGGGTAATTTCTTAGCCTTTCTTGTGAAGACGAGCCAGGCGTCGCGAATTTTAGAGATCGGGACAGCAATTGGTTATTCAACCCTATGGCTTGCTCAAGGTTTCGAGGGACGAAAGGGACAGATTACGACGATCGATCTCAATGTTGAGCGAGCGAAACGAGCGATTAAATATTTTAAAAGGGCAGGGATTGAGGAGCAGATTGAGGTCTTATTCGGGGATGCCCGGAAGATCGTGCCAACTTTAGAGGGTTCCTTCGATTTTGTTTTTGTGGATGCAGCCAAGGGAGAGTATTTGGATTATTTAAGCTTGGTTTTGGCACGGATTGCACCGGGCGGAATTCTCGTTGTCGATAATGTGCTATTTCGAGGTTGGGTGGTTCCAGGAAGCGAGTTTGTACCGAAATATAATCGGCTGGTTACCCATTTGCGCGAGTTTCTGAATAATCTAACCCAAAATCCCGACTTTCAGACAAGTGTGCTCCCGTTCGGCGATGGGCTGTCGGTCAGTATTCGGAACCGCTAGACTAGATTAGTAGAAGTTTGGAAGTTGAAATGATCTTGGTCGTGTAGCTTTTCGCGCATCCGGACCTTCGGGCGTGAATCTCCACCGGAGACTCACGTACTTAGCGTCTTCTGGGCTGACTCTCTTGCTTCCGAGGGAGCTCTGCCAAACCTCTGGGTAATACCTGAAGTGAACCAGTGGCGCCGCTAAGCTAAAGCGCGAAACCCCTTCACGGGTTTTCGTCCTCGGAAGCCTCGCTCGTCTCAGCGCCCCTCCACCGCAAATCTTTCACTCCTGCGCGATATAGGAGACTGGCTTAGAGTTGAGGTACAAAACTCAAGCCTTAGTCGACTTATCCTCGAAGGGGAAAAGCTACGCTTTCGGGTCTATGATTAAGCGAGTCTTCGAAGCGAGTTACGATTACAGTAAGGAGGACTCTACTTTGAGCAGATACTTTAGCAGGAAGAGCAACAGGGTTTCGCCGAAGTCGCCTACTCAATAAGACACCCCAACGGCGAAGGGGTGACTCCCCGACACTGAGCCAAGAATGGGTTGCATCTCGTTATACATCAAAAACAATTCTCAGCAAAAGATCCCAGGCGCCGCTTTGGCCTAAGGGAGTGTCTTAAAGCGAGCAGCTAACCGAACTTAGCGAAGAAGTCGGGCGCAGGCGGGACCGCGCATAGGACGTGCGCGGCCGGCAGTGAGCCAAGGCGACGGCACAGGACGTGCCTAGTGCAGAGTGCGCCATGGATGGCATAGCAGCTCTGCACGGCGAATTTGCCGGGAATCCCGTCGCAGCCCGAATTCTGAGCTCTAGTTCGGTCTACGAGCGCCACAAGCGACCGTGGACAAAGCGGCACCGACGTTCTGCCCGAGCAAAGACCCCAAAGCCATACTATAAGCTGAAAGGTGAAACGAGGAAATTGTCTCTTCGTTTCAGAAATATTTCCTTTTGTCGATTACTTTCGAATTGCTTTCAGTATAGCTTTTGTCTACAATAAGCATAGTAGAAGAGGGGGTGGCAAAGATTTCTATGTTTCTTGTGCAGGACCATCTTATGCAAGCCGTTTATTTTGCTCCACGCGGGAAGAAACGCTTGCTTTTTTTGGGAACTAACCTGCAACAGCGGTATTTAAGCCCCCAGGACAAGTTAATTGGTTTTCTAGGAGAAGCTGGTGCCGGAAAGTCCCTTTTGATTCGGGGGATGTTTCCAGGGTTAGAGTTAACCAATGATGATGATGGGATCAATGTTCGACCGCTTCCGCTACTCGATGATGCTGATCGCGACCATTTCCGTTGTCACACCTATCATGTCGATGTACGCTTTGAATCGGCCTTTACCCAGCCGTGGAGGATAGCAGAAGCGATTAAAAAGGCCTTGAGCAAAGAACGGCGCGTCGTCATCGAACATTTTGACCTTATCTATCCGTTTTTAGGAATAAATGCGGAGGTACTGATTGGTGTTGGCGAAGAAGTCATTGTGACCCGTCCTACGCTTTTCGGCCCGGAACCGCAGGCGATTGCGGAGATTGTCTTCGAATCGATTAAATATCGTAGAATGGCTCATTCAGCTGAAGATATTACCTCGATGATTCTCGAGGAAATGGGGCTCGATAAGCCTGAGGTTCATAGCGAGATCAAACACGGCTTCGTTCTTGAGCTCCCAGGAAAACCAGATATTGATCTTGATCTCGTGGAGGAACGGGTTAGACAGATAATCCAGGCGGATTTGCCGATTAGTTTTTGTGACGAGGAGCATATTCGAGTAGGTGAAATACCCTATCCGTGTACCGGTCCCCGTATACATATCAAGAGAACCTCAGAGATTAAGGGATTTAGGCTACTCAAAGAGTTCCGGTTCGATCCGCTGCAAAAGCTTTATACGATTGCCGGGATCGTAGGGGAGGAAGCTCCGTCTCGTTCGTTGGCTTTGGTGGGTGCTACTCCACTATGATACAAATGGCTGGAAGGAAGGTTATATATGAAACGATATGATGACCGGGAAGTAGATCAATTACGGCCGGTGAAAATTACCAGGGGCTATACGCAGAACCCAGAGGGATCTGTTCTGATTGAAGTTGGAATGACGCGCGTGATTTGTACAGCCTCAGTCGAGGAGAAAGTTCCTTCTTTCCAAAAGGGTTCTGGACTTGGTTGGGTGACCGCAGAATACGCCATGTTGCCAAGAGCGACGCAAACCCGGACACATCGGGAAGCATCGAAGGGGAAACTAACAGGGCGGACTATGGAAATCCAGCGTTTGATCGGCCGGGCATTACGGTCAGTCGTGGATTCTAAAAAACTTGGAGAACGCACGATTTGGATTGATTGCGATGTAATTCAAGCGGATGGCGGTACGCGCACAGCTTCGATCACCGGAGCGTACGTGGCACTAGTAGACGCTATTCAATACTTGATTCAAAAAGGAGCTTTAAAAGAGAGCCCAATCCAAGACTTTCTAGCGGCAGTGTCTGTGGGGAAAGTGGAAGGGATTCCTATTCTAGATCTAGCTTATCCGGAAGATTCTCGAGCTGAAGTGGATATGAATGTGGTGATGACGGGTGCAGGCAAGTTTGTCGAAATCCAAGGAACAGCTGAGGAAGTGCCTTTTGATCGAAACGAGCTTGATCAATTTTTAGCGCTTGCAGAAAAGGGAATTCGCGAACTGATAAGCGAGCAAAAAGCTGCTTTAAAGTTAGTTTGAGAAAGCAGGTTAGCACACGATGAAAATTTTACTCGCCACTCAGAATCAGGGTAAAGTGAAGGAACTCCAAGAGCTGCTTGCCGATGCCCAAATTGAGGTTCTCTCCTTGCAGGATATCCCGAATTGGGAAGAAGTCGAAGAGACAGGTTCGACGTTTGCTGAGAATGCGGCCTTAAAAGCGCACGTTGCTGCGGAACGGACGGGATATATCGCCTTAGCAGATGATTCTGGCCTGGAAGTGGATGCACTTAACGGTGCACCTGGAGTTTACTCCGCGCGTTATGCCGGGGAGCCTAAAGATGATGAACGGAATAATGATAAACTGATAAATGCATTGGAGAAGTTCCCCGATGAAGAAAGAACGGGACGGTTTCGGTGCGCTTTGGTGATTGCTACACCTGACGGCCAAGAGTTTTTGACTGAAGGGACGGTGGAAGGACGTATTCTGCACGCTCCGCGCGGTCAGGAAGGGTTTGGCTATGATCCTTTGTTCTTCATCCCGGATTTTGGGCGAACGATGGCGGAATTAACGATGATTCAAAAAAATAAAATTAGTCATCGTGCTCAAGCCTTTCAAAGAGCAATTCCGATCTTAAAAGATTTAGTAAAAAATATCTAACAGATCTAGCAGGATAATATAAGATTTTTAACGGTTTTAACTTGACTATAGCTTCATAATCAGATACAATTGTCATTGTCACTGAACGGGGCATAGCGCAGTTTGGCTAGCGCGCCTGCCTTGGGAGCAGGAGGCCGGGGGTTCAAATCCCTCTGCCCCGACCATACTCTTTTTTTGGTTCGTTTGGGTTCAGGAGATATCTCTGCGCCTGTAGCTCAGTTGGATAGAGCATCTGCCTTCTAAGCAGGTTGTCGTGAGTTCGAATCTCTCCAGGCGCACCATTTAATCTAATTTAATCATGGTGGATGTGGCGAAGTGGTTAACGCACCGGGTTGTGGCTCCGGCATTCGTGGGTTCGAGACCCATCATCCACCCCATTATGCATGAAGTAGCATCAGGAGAAGTCTTGATGCTTTTTCTATATATAAATTTAACTTGACGAAATAATTTAAAAAAGTCATACTATTTTATTGAAACAGGGTTTTGAATATTGGAACTAAAATAACAAAAATGGAGGCTTTTTTGTGGCTGAAAAATATGTACAAACTCTAGAACGTTCCCTAGACATTCTGGAAGTATTGGCCCAGGCCGAAGAACCGTTAGGTGTAACCGAGATTGGAAATCGAATTAGCCTTCATAAGAGTACGGTTCATCGGATTTTACAAACATTATGCTACCGAGGTTATGTGGAAAAGGAAAAGGAAAATGAACACTATCATTTAGGAATTAAGATTGTGGAATTAGGAATCAGATTCTTTAATGATTTGGAAATAAGGAAAGTAGCGTCTCCTTATTTGGTGGATCTTGCCAAGGCAATGGATGAGGTCGTCAATCTTGTTTTACCAGACGATGGAGAAGTCGTTTATATTGATAAAACGGAGAGCTCTCATGTTGTAAGCATGCAATCGAAGGTTGGACGAAGAGCTCCAATGCATTGTACTGCGGTCGGAAAGGCCATTCTTTCCACTTTGCCAGAAGATGAAGTACTCCACATTCTCGAAGTAAAGGGAATGCCACAACAAACCATTAATACAATTACGGAGCCTAAGAAGCTGCTGGAAAATCTTCGCCAAATTAGCGAAACCAAAGTAGCGGTGGAAGAAGAGGAAAACGAGATAGGTATTATTTGCTTGGGAACACCCATCTTTGATTATTCAGGGCGAGCCATCGGAGCAATTAGTGTTTCTGGTCCAGCAAGTCGCATGGAGGAAAAAGGAATTCAAAGTATTGGTGAAGCATTAAAACAAGTGGGTGAACAAATATCGGCGAATTTGGGCTTTACTTATTATCGTAAACCGAGTCGGCAAGTTTAAAAGTCAGTAATCTCAAAGAATTCACACTTGACGTTTTGCTTACTTTCATAGATAATTGTTCTTATATAAATGAAACGATGTTTCGACAGACGGGACGTTGACCTTTTAAATAAAATGAGAGATAAATTCTTAGGAGAGTGACGGAATGCAAGCAATGAGACTAATGATACCCATGGATAATCTGGTTAAAGACTGCCAAGGTTGTAGAGAAAAAGATGAGGCTAAAGTATCCACGCAGATTTTATCCTTTGAACTTGCTGACCGATTATTGCGCCGTTATTCGGGAACCTGGAGGATTACTCAAGAGGAACTAGAAATCCATTTATGCGGGGTTGATTTTCCACTTCGCTTTGAACTTGCTGAAGGTGTGCTTACCTATAGTATTGTACGAACTCATCTCCTTTCTCGTTACGATGCAAATAAAGGTGTAGCCCGTCTAGAGGAGGAACTTATTGAGGACCTAGCTCTACCTTATTTAGAAGATAAGGGCATCCAGGATCCGCTGTTTCAGATGTTGGTTAAGCTTATCGAGATTTTTCACGCTCGCTGTGGGTTAAATATTAGATCTATTGAAATGGATCAGGAAACGACAGGGTGGGAGATTTTCCTATGTGAAGATGGACCACATGGATGGATCAGTAGAGAGGGAATTGCGAAAAACCAATTTGGAGAACAGGTGGATCTAAAGACGTGGTTTAATTTGCGTCCAGAAAAACTCGCGAGCTATGTTTTTGGGTTCAACTCGTTTTGTAAGAATTATGCTAATCCCCTGAAAAGAATTAGCCATTAGATCCAAAAATTCGAAGATTTACGTAAAAGACAAAACCTTTTTAAAATAGTCTTGAATTCAGAAAAATTAGAAGTTATAATATGCCGTAGTAGATAAATGTTTATATAATTTAAGATTATCTGCCTAGGTGGTCTAACCATCCGACATAGAGAAGGGGGAGATTTTAATGGGCGTTTTGGCAGATGTTTATGAAATGCTCAACACGTGTAACAAGTGTGGTTTCTGCCATTCATCATGCAAGACGTATAAGGTGAATGGATCGGAGACTAGGGTTGCGCGGGGCAGGGTTCAACTCATAAAAGCAGTTGCCGATGGGAAGTTAGAACCGGATGAAGCTTATGAGGATGCGATTATGAGCTGTCTTTTATGTGGAGAATGTGCGGTTGCGTGTCCGAGCGGTGTACGAGCTAATGATCTCGTATTGGCTGCACGACGCGATCTGAAATTGAGAAAAGGAATCAAACCTTTTGTTAAATCCTTCGCCTTAAAGACTTTAGCCGACCCGAAGAAACTTGACCGCGGTTTTCGTGTTTTTAGAGGAATGGGAAAAAGTACACTTAATAAAATTGATGGTTTAGATTTCTTCCGCGGGATTGATATTCGTAACATGCCAGTTGCGAAAAAGCCCTTTCTGGGACAAGTTCCTGAGAAGATTACGGTTCAGCATCCTAAGCATAAAGTGGCGTTCTATGTAGGTTGTTTCCTTAATCAGTCCTTAGATGGTACTGCTCATTCTGTTGTTAAAGTGCTCACAAAAAATGATTGTGACATCACGATTCCGAAGGATCAAGTCTGCTGTGGCTTACCTCAATATGCCTATGGTGATTTTGAAACCGCTAAAGCTAATGCCCGCAAGACGATCGATACTTTCCTGGATAAAAATAGAGATGCTGAAGTTGTTTTGACGGCTTGTGCTTCTTGCGCATCGATGCTTAGAGAAGAGTATCCCAAGCTTTTTGCGGATGAGCCACATTTTCTACCAAAGATTCAACAATTTAGTGAAAAAGTAGTCGAGTTCTCAGAATATATGGCTAAGATTGGCGTCGATCAATCCAAGCTTCAAAATTCAATTCCTGTCAAAGTCACCTATCATGATCCGTGTCATATGGTGCGTGGTATTGGGGTAACGCAACAACCACGTCAAATATTACAGATCATTCCTCGGGTTGAATATGTGGAAATGAATGAAGCCAGCCGTTGCTGTGGCGCCTCCGGTTTAGTTCAAGCTTTTTACCATGAGATATCAACCGATATTACGCATCAAAAAACACAGAATATTAACGACACCAATGCAGATATTGTGGCAACAAGCTGTCCGGCGTGCATGTTGAGAATCCAAGGTGGGATTAACGCTGCCGGCCAAAAACAAAAGGTCGTGCATGTTGCCGATATATTAGCGAAGGCTTACGAAGATTAATCTGATGATATTTCAGAGTGGAAGGGCGGGTCGTCATGAGTAACGTCAATATCAGCAACTTAAAAGGGATCGTCGGTGATGCCAATGTCGTCGATACCTCTTCTGAAATGGCTAAATTTCTCAAAGGACAAGGTCAACCAGCAGTTGTAGTTTTACCGGGAAATACCTCGGAAGTCTCAGAAATTGTAAAACTGGCAAATGAGCAAAATGTAAAATTAGCAGTGGGTGGAACTGTTGTCGATACCGAGGGTCTCACAGGTGGGATCGCAATGGTTATGTCACGCATGAATAAAATGATTGAGTTAGATCATGCTAATCTCGTAGCTGTTGTAGAACCAGGACTTCTTCATAAGGATTTTCTTCTTAACGTTGCGGAAGTTGGACTGAACTTCCCTCCAGAACCGTATGAAGTTGAAACTAGCTCCATTGGTGGATGTTTCGCCATTGGCGATGCAGATTCCAAATCCTTCGAATACGGTCCTACGCGGACGTTTCTCTTAGGCTTTGAAATGGTTCTCCCGACTGGGGAAATCATGGAGATTGGGAATAAATGCATTAAGAATGTAGCAGGTTACGATTTTATTCACCTTACAGTTGGAGGTCAAGGGACGTTTGGAATTTTCACCAAACTTATCGTCAAACTTCTACCGGCACCAGAAGCTAAGTTAGCCGTCCTAGGTACGTTTTCATCCTTGCGCAAGGCCAATGATGTTTTCCATACCTTGATTCAGCAAAATGTCCTGCCGACTCGGATGAATCTTCTTAACGCTGCACTTGTCCCAAAAGCCATTCCGGGAACAGAAGGGCAGCTTGTCCTCATCGATTTACAGGGTTATAAAGCCTCGGGCACTAATTTTGCCCAAAAGGTTGCCTCTCTTCTTTCAGTGGGTGGGGCAACAAATGTGAAAATCATTGAAGATGAGGCGGAATATAACCAAGTCATCGATGGTTGGTTGAACGTTCGATCTGAGCTCAATGCGAAGCCGGATTCGGTCCTGGAATTTACTATCGGTGCAATGAAGATGCCGCAGGCCCTGGCTCAACTCGAAGTGCTCCTGGGAGGCTTGGAAAACTATCCAGGTGTGGTCGTGGAAGGACTTCTTGGGCATGTTCTGTTAGCTCTCCCTGAGGGGACAAATAAGCGTGCACTTGCAGTTGATGTCAACAAATTGGCAATGTCCTTCGGTGGAAATGTGAGAGGACTTCTAGGGAATAATCTCAAATCAGAAGTATATAATGATGCCGAAATGTGGAACCAGACCATCGGACTGATTCAGGGACTTCGTCAAAAATTTGACCCCAAAGGGATTCTCAATCCTGGGGTGAGCTTACAGGCTTAAGAATAAGGAGGGCTGAACATGTTATCCCAAACGGTTATTAATCGCTTAAAAGAAATTCTTGGGGAGAAAAACGTGGTTACAGACCAAGTCGGCCTGTTTGCTTATGGCTATGATGCTACGTTGCTCGCCGGTCAAGCTTTAGGAATTGTTTTTCCGCAAACCACGGAGCAAGTCGTGGAAGTGGTTAAGTACATGAACGAACAAAATATAAAGCTCATTCCACGGGGCGCAGGAACGAACTTGAGCGGCGGGACCATTCCCACTGAGAATTCCGTGATCGTTGGTTTTGGTCGGATGACTAAAATCCATGAAATTGACACAGAAAATTTCGTGGCTGTGGTTGAGCCAGGAACGGTTAATTTTGATCTCCAACTCGAACTGGGTAAGAAGGGTTTTTATTATCCTCCGGATCCGGCTTCCTATAAGGCCTCGACCATGGGCGGAAACTTGGGAGAATGCTCCGGCGGACCGCGTTGCTTCAAATATGGCGTGACTCGGGACTATATCTTAGGTCTGGAAGTCGTTCTGCCAAATGGTCAGGTTATTGAAACGGGCGGACGTGACTTTCTGAGTGAGTCCGGCTACGATCTTACCCGGCTGATTGTCGGTTCAGAAGGGACGTTAGGTTTCATTACGAAAATCATGGTACGGGTTTTGCCAAAACCTGTGACCACGAGAACAATGTTAGCGATCTATAACACAATTGAGGAAGCTTCGCTAACTGTTGCCGCTATCGTTTCCGCCGGAATCGTGCCCACAACGTTGGAACTGATGGACAACCTTTTGATTAATACATCTGAGGATGCTTGTCATGCCGGACTTCCTCGAGATGCTGGCGCACTGCTCATCATCGAGATTGATGGAGAGCCTGAGGATATGGATCAGCAAGTTCAAGTTATTGATGAGATAACGAAAAAAGCTGGAGCTCGCGATTTCAAAGTCGCGACGACGGCTGCTGAAGTGGATCAACTCTGGCTCGCACGTCGGGTTGCTATCGGCTCAGTTGCCCGGGTGAAACCTTCCTATTCCCTTCAGGATATCACGGTACCGCGGAGCACGTTCCCAGCAGCAGTTACTGAGGTCCTTAAAATAGCCAAGGATTTCAACTTATTGATTGGAATTCTGGCGCATGCTGGAGACGGAAACTTCCACCCGCTGGTTATTTTTGACCAACGAGATGAAGATGAAGTTAAACGGGTTCATGCGGCCGAATTAGAGATCTGTAAGATGGCGCTTGGACTAGGAGGTACGATTACCGGTGAGCACGGAATCGGACTCTTAAAGAAGAAATATCTTGATCTTCAATTTAAACCAGTGGAGGTCGATGCCTTTAAGAAGATTAAAGACACCTTCGATCCCAAAAATCTATTTAACCCAGGTAAGATTCTCAATATCTAAGATATATTGCTTTGAATTTAGAGCGTTCCAATTTTGGAGCGCTCTAAATTCAAAAATTTCTTTTCGCTAAAAGAAGAAAAAGACATCAGCTTTCTATAATTCTAGAACTTCAGGGTATTCTCGATATTGAAGGAAAACAATTTGAATTCAAAAAATGTTGAGTTAATCCTGAAATTAGAGAATTATATAAGCATAAAGTTCCAGCCTTATTATAGACATAGATTGAGAGAATTTAAATGTTCGTATAGAAGGGAGCGTGATTTAATTACTTCACTTATTTGCACGGCACTCTTCCTGATGGTTTGGAAGCCAAAAACGATTTGGCGTTTTCCCGATGAGGAGGGGGTCAAAGCAAACGATACGAAATATACAAGCGGAAAAATCTTTAAAGCCTGGTCACCTTTCCTGATTGTGATGATTTTAATGGGACTTTGGGGAAGCCCAGGTTTCAAGAGCTGGGTTGCTAATGACCTTCAATGGTTTGTCAATATTAAACACTGGCCAGGTCTTGATGGTCTTGTCATGCAAACGGCACCGATTGTGGCCAAACCAATGGTATATGCTGCGAGCTTTAAATGGGATTTCTTTGGCTATGCTGGAACAGCGATGTTGCTATCCGCGATTATCACCATGGTAATCTTGCGGATTAGCCCTAAAACAGCGGTCAACGTATTTGGCCGCACGATGAAACAACTGGGTTATTCGCTTATCACGATTATGTCGGTTTTGGGTCTTGCTTATTTAGCCAATTATTCAGGGATGTCCTTCTCATTGGGCTTAGCGTTTGCTTCAACGGGCGTGCTTTTCCCGGTCTTCTCACCCGTCCTGGGCTGGTTAGGGGTCTTCTTAACAGGTTCTGTGACCTCTTCGGCCGCGTTGTTTGGAAAACTGCAACAAGTAACAGCCGGGCAGCTCGGATTAAACCCTATTTTAACTGTTTCAGCTAACCTTGTGGGTGGTGTTTTTGTTTTGTTGCAAGCGTATATTATGCCAGGAATCGTACCACAAATTCCAGTGGCACAGTCATAAATTTGGAGGAGTGAAAGGACAATGGAAGACAGAGTGTTCAATTTGACTGACGGGCTGGCTCATTTTGATGAAAAAGCACCTCAAAAAGTAGCAGTTTACCAGACCGATAAAACGTTAGGCGCTATGTGGTGCCTCGAGCCGGGTCAAGAAGTATTTCTGCATGCTCATCCTAATGCTGATGATGTCTGGGTCTGCCTTGAAGGGGAGTCAGGACTCTATTTTGCAGGTGACGGGCAAGAAATACACATTAAAAAAGGAATGGCTGTCCTGGCGAAAGTAGGTCAGACCCACGGGATGCGTAATACGGGTAAAGACCGCTTCGTGTTCATCGGTATTTGTGGACCCGTTCCCGTGGAAACGATAAAGTTGTAAGAGAAAAGAGACATTTATCCCGAAGAATTGACGTTAACGTAGATCAGAAATAGATAAACCCAAAAAGGGACGAGAGGTTACTTAAATAAGTAATTTCACGCCCTTTTTTGTGTGTTAAATTTCAAGTTTCATGTAGCCCCCCTTAAATATTGAAATGTTTGTCGTATTGAATAAATGTAGGGCGAAATTCCAGTGCCCGTTGGGTTACATAAGCACAAATTAAAAGGAGGATATTATTTTGAAGAAACAGCTTGCACTTGCATTAACGGCAGCCCTTTTAGCATTTCCAGTAACTCCTAGCCTCGTCATGGCAGCGACGACTGCCACGGGGACAACTACAACATCGACAACTACCCAACCGGTTGATACATCGATCACGACGACACCGACACCGAATACAACTTTGTCAACAAGTGTACCAACAGATTCTACAACCACAACCTCATCAGCGATAACGATCACTGATAAGAATGGTAATATCGTTGATCCTGGGATTTTACCGGGTTCACCTTGGTATTGGTTTCAAACCCTTATTGAAAAGGTTCAAGTCGCCTTGACCTTTGATCCGGTTAAAAAAGCAGACCTTACTGAAAGTCAGGCTTTAGAAAATCTGGCTGAAGCGCAGGCCTTGATTAATAAAGGAGATACAACAGCAGCAGAGAAGTCTCTTGCTGAATATAGCAACAAGATTGAACAGGCGCAAACGTTCTTGGATCAACTAAAGGACCCAAATTCCGAAACTGCACAAAAGGTTCAAGCGGCTTTAACCAAAGTCAATACGAATAATATGGTGGTTCTCGGTGGCCTTTTAGAAAAGCTTCCTCCGCAAGCGGCGCAAAAACTCGCGTTAAATATCGTGCGATCGGTTGAAAAAGCGGTAGTTAAAGCGGACAAGATGGATAACAAAGCTGCAAAAGAAACCTCTTCTGCAGCGACTACGACTGGACTTACAGCAGCTACTACTGATACAGCTAGTACCACAGGAACAACGAATGCAGCTAGTACTACAGGAACAACGGATCAGGAACAATTGAAAGAACAAGCGAAACAAGCACTTAAACAATTCCAGACTGATTTGGGATTAAAAAAGGCTGAAGATAAAGAAGATCAAAATAAAGAAGATCAAAATAAAGAAGAT
>Ga0255336_100677_pt1 | contig 42896 bp, 36 predicted proteins | sample MeOH1_35cm_T3_17_FD_189102 | JGI IMG/M metagenome (GOLD analysis project Ga0255336, IMG submission 189102) | Sandy soil microbial communities from University of British Columbia, Vancouver, Canada - MeOH1_35cm_T3_179 | ecosystem: Engineered > Artificial ecosystem > Sand microcosm > Unclassified ...
GTCGGCCAACCCGGAGGCGCTTCGAATATGGCTTTGGCCTTCATGTCTGATACGGTTCGGCACATTCGAGACCACCGAATGCCGGTTCGCGATCTGCAGGCGGTGGAGCTCGTCGACTGTGGCTTGCCTCGTCTGCGGATTGCGCAGCCGCGCTCTGAGATCGGCTGTCGCGCTTGCCAGGTCTGTCGAATATCCACCGGCGATATTCGCAAGCGCGTCGGCGGCCATGCCGCTAGCGGAGCCGGCCAGCGCGCGCGGTTGCCCCGCGGCCGCGGAGAGGACGCCTTGAGAGAGCCCGTTCGCGTCGACCGCGGTGCGTGCATACAGGCCGTGACGATAGAGTTCTGGTGGGGGTTCTGGAAGCCATGGCGCCGGGGGTGCCTGCGTTGCACGCGCTCGCGGCTGCCCCCGAGCATAGATCTGGATGCTGTCGGGCACGACCTGAAGACCCGTTTCGCTGTACGCGGTGTCCAGATACCCTCTCAGTGCATGCGCCATGTCGGCCTCGTCGCGATACACGAATGCGCCGGTGTTCGGATCGAAGACCACGTAATCGCCGCTGACTCGCCTTTGTATCAGCAGCGCGTGGCCGTGTTGCCAGGAGTTGTCGACCGGGGATGTCATACCGAGCAGCAGGTACGCCATGTCGCCCGGTTGGAGCCAATCATGCAGGCGGGTCATCAAGCTTGCGATGCGCTGGTTGCGGTCCTGCGTTTCGGTGAATGGGTCGGCGTTGCGCTGCTCATACCGTCCGAGCGCGAACGGCGTCAATCTGTCCTGAAACCGGTCGATCCGGTCGAACATCTCCCGGCTGGCGGGAGCGCGGGAGTCCGCGTCGATCAACATCTGGTTGACGGCGGATGGCAGGTCCACGGTGTTCCCGCCATCGTCGCGGTCGATGCGGCTCATCGCTTCGCGAACGAGGCCATTGCAGGCTCCCTTACCTTGTGGCCCGCGCGTGCGCCGGCGATCGTTCTGATCGAACTTCTGATAAGACACGGCCGTTTCTTTCAATGCTTCGCCGCCGCGACATTCGCGGAACTCGGACTGCGTGCCGCAGGTACCGAGTACGCCGCCGCGTCGAACGCGGGAAAGGGTCGACGCTGGTGCGGCGTATGTGCCGGCGTTTGCGGAGTGACCCGCGACGCGTGCGGGCGAACCATTGTGCGGCTGCACCGCCGTATTTGTGCGCGACGAATCATGGCCCGGTTGGCCGCGTGGTTCCACTGGGTACGACGATGCATAGGTGCGGCTGATTTCCATACGGTTCTCCCACGAGAAGGAACACGATAAATGTGCCGCGGCGATGAAAGTCCACGATTGCGCCTTCCGTACGGACAGCGGTGGTGGACGGCACAGGTCGAGTGTCGGGGAGCCTGCTTCACGTGGGGAACTGAATAACTGCTACAACGAGAACCGACGTTAGCGTGCCGGGTCGTTGCAAATGTCGCGGTACGGCGTGGGACTGTCGCTCTTCTCCACACGCGCCGCTAACCGGGGACACCAACTCCGCCCGTTATCCGGCGCGAACCGGTCACAATTGCCCCGGACGGGGATCAGCCACGAAGCCGCCGCGATTGGGCATGATCACGCGTGGCAGAGACGCAGCGTCGAGCCGCGTATTCGCCGGCACGATGCCGTTCTGGTTGAGCAGAAACGCACTCACCGCATACACCTCGTCGGCAGAGAGCGACTCGGGGGCGTTGTACGGCATTGCGCGGCGGATATAGTCGAAGAGCGTCGTCGCATAGGGCCAGTAGCTGCCCACGGTGCGCTTCGGCTTCGCGCTCGCAAGCGAGCCCTGGCCGCCCACCAGCGGGTCGCCGAGACCGCCCTGGCCCTGCGCGCCGTGACACGCGGCGCACTTCGCGGCGAACAGGTGCGCGCCGGTCGCGACGTCGCCGCTGCCCGCGGGCAGGCCGCGGCCATCCGGTGCGACGTCGATGTTCCACGCGGCGAGATCCTGATCGGTGAGCGGTGTGCCGATATCATGAGCCGCGCCGGCATTCCGTGCGATCGGCGTGGTCGATGCACAGGACGCCAGCGCCGCCAGCGACAGCAACACGGCCAACGCCATGCGCGCCGGCGCAGGTTTGCGGTGGCCGTCACGCATTGCGCACCTCGCCGCTCTCGTCCACGCGCCATTGCTGGATTGCGTTGTAGTGGTATTGCGAATTCAGGCCGCGCGCGGCGACGAGTTCGGCGCGTGTCGGCTGCAGATAGCCGGTCGAATCCGTGGCACGCGAGAGGATGGCGGCAGCACCGCCGTCCCAGCGCCAGTCCGCTTCGAAACGCGTGAGCGCGCGATCATGAATCGCGCCGACCAGACGCGCGGCACGCCACGTTGCGCCGCCATCGGTCGAGACCTCGACCTTGCGGATCGTGCCGCGTCCGGACCACGCAAGACCGGTAATCGGGTAATAACCCTGCGTGGTGAGCCGATGGCCTGGCGACGGCCGCGTAATCACCGACTTCGCATCCATCTCGAAGGCGAACTGACGCGCCTTGCCGTTCGCAAGCAGGCTCGTGTACTTCGAGGTTTCCTCGCGCGTTTGCAATGGCGCGTCGACCACTTTCAGCCGGCGCAGCCACTTGACGTTGGTATTGCCCTCGAAGCCGGGAACGATCAGCCGCAGCGGATAACCGTTCTCCGGGCGCAGGCGCTCGCCGTTTTGCGCATAGACCACGAGTGCCAGGTCGAGGATGCGATTGAGCGGCAGGCTGCGCGTCATCGCGGCGGCGTCGGCGCCCTCCGCGAGCAACCAGCCGCCGCCGGCTGCGTTACCGGACACCGAAACGCCGCCCACCTCTTCCAGCAAAGTGGATAAGCGCACGCCGGTCCATTCGCAGCACGACAGCAGACCGTGCGTGAGTTGCAACGGCATGCCGCTCGGACCATTCCATTCGTTGCCGGTATTACCGGAGCATTCGAGAAAATGAATCCGCGATTCGGACGGCAGGCGCAGCAGGTCGTCGAGCGTGAACAGTTTCGGCGCGCGTACGAGGCCATGAATCGCCAGCCGGTGCTGATCGGGATCGATGTCGGGCACGCCGCCATGATGGCGCTCATAGACCAGACCGTTGGGCGTGAGCGTGCCGTGCAGATCCGCGAGCGGCGTCATCGACGAAGCCGCGCCGGGCAGCGGCCACGCTCGCGCGCTGCGCCGCACGACGTCCGCTTCGTGCGGCGAAGGCACGCCATAAGGATGCTCGAGAATAGGCGCGCCAGGCACGCGGCTCGAAGGTGCGACGTCGAGCGGCTTGAGCAGTTCGCTCGCCGCCGCGGCATGCGAAACGGCAAGGCCGCCGGCCGCCAGACGGCCGAGCAATCGACGGCGGCCGCGCGAGGGCGGCGTGTCGGGCTTTGAAATACGTAACGGCATCACGCCTCGCCGTCAAGCCAGCACATTCGAGAACACCCGGTCCGCGAGGCGATTCGAATCGGTGCCGCTATTCAGCACGCCGACCGCTTTCAGGTCATCGGCATAGAGCGAAATCTCTTTCTTGAACGCGTCGCCGACCGGATGATGGTGATCGGTGTGGCTCTTGAGCATTGCGGTCAGTTGGCCCACGTCGGCGGACGGCGTATAGACCGAGAAAATCGCGGCCGCGTCCGCGGGATGATTCGCGGTCCACTCGGTGGCTTCGAGCAGCGCCTGGGTCAAGGCCTGCGCGGTGGCGCGATCCTTTCGCACCAGCGAGCCGCGCACGCCGAGCACGCAGCACGCGCGCGTCTGGTATTCGCCGCACAGATTGTTCGACACTTCGTAGAGATGGTCGGACTCGCGGATCGTCCAGATGGTCGGGTCGCCGTCCGCGATGGCCTGCACTTCGCCCTTCTTCAGCGCCTCGCCCAGCAGATTGGCCGGATACTGGCGCCAGTTCACGTCGCGATCCGGATCCACGCCGATTTTCTTCAGCACGATGGCAAAGAAATTCTTGGTCGGACTCGCCATATCGCTGACGCCGATCGTGCGGCCCTTCAGCCCCGCCACATCGACGATGCCCGAGGCCCGCGTGGCCAGCAAACGCATACAGCCGCCGTGAATCCCGGCGGTCAGTTTCACGTCGAAGCCCTGCTCCAGCGGTTTGATCCAGCGCAGCGCCATGCCGACGCCCGCGTCGGACTTGCCGGTGGCGATCGCTTCCAGCAACTGGTCGGTCGAGCCGGAAAAATTCACGAGTTCGACCTGCAAGCCGTGACGTTCGAAAAAACCCTGCTTGACCGCTACGGCCACGGGTGCGGTACAGATCGCGCCTGCATTCCACGAGAGCTTGAGCGGCTTGAGCGGAGCCTGCGGCGTTTGCGCAAAGGTCAGCGGGCCGGGCATCAGTATCGTGCCGCCCAGCGCCGCGGCGCCCGCGCTCCAGGCCGTCTTGCGCAACCATGCGCGGCGCGCCGGGTTCGGCGGAGCTTGATCGTACGGATTCATGGTGGGTCTTCCTCAGGTCGTCTATCGATTGTTCTGTTCGTTCAGGTATCCAGACCAAGTTGGGCGAGCACCTCGCGGCGCAGGGCTACCAGCTTCGGGTCGTCGCGATGGCGCGGATACGGCGCGTCGTTGCGGACTTCGGCGATCACCCGCGCCGGCCGCTCGCTGAAGACGATCACGCGGTTCGCCAGCAGCAGCGCCTCTTCCACGTCGTGCGTCACCAGCAGCACGGAGAACCGCGCGTCCTGCCAGAGTCGCGCCAGTTCGTTCTGCATGCGAATGCGCGTCAGGGAATCGAGCTTACCGAACGGCTCGTCCAGCACCAGCAGCGCCGGATCGTTGACGAGCGCGCGGGCCAGCGCCACGCGCTGCGCCATGCCGCCGGACAACTGATGCGGAAACGCTTCGGCGAATTCGGTCAGGCCGACCAGTTCCAGCGCGGCATCGATGCGCTGCTGCACCCGTGCGTCCTGCGCAGCGCCGCGCCGGGCAAAGCCTCTGCGCTGCGCCTGCGGCCCGACACCGACATTGCCGCGCACCGTGCGCCACGGGTACAAGGTCGGATCCTGGAACACCACCACGCGCGACGGATCGGGGCCCGTGATCGCGGCGCCGTCGGCCTGCACGCCGCCCTGCGTCGGCGTATCGAGCCCGGCCACCAGCCGCAGCAAGGTGGACTTGCCGCAGCCGCTCGGGCCGAGCAGCGCGACGAACTCGCCCGGCTCGACGGCGAAACTGACGTCCTGCAGAACGGGCAACGCGGCGCCGCGCAGCGCGAAACGATGGCTCACGTGACGCACGTCGATACGCGCGCCGTCGCGAACGGGCGCCGCGGCGGCCGGCTGATTCAATACCTCGGGTACGGCTACCATTTGAGCAGTCCTTTTTGCCAGGCCAGCAGGCGGTCACGCACGCGAAACAGCAACGTGATCAGACCGGAGCACATCAGCGCCATCACCAGCAGCGCGGCGTACATATTCGAATACGCCGCCCAGCCTTGCGCCCATTGCAGATACCAGCCGAGCCCCGCTTTCACGCCCATCATCTCGGCGACGATCAGCACCGAGAACGACGCGCCGAGCCCCATGAACAGCCCGACGAACACCGAGGGCAACGCGGCCGGAATCGCGACGCGCAGGATCAGGAAAGACGGTCTCGCGCCGAGCGTGCGCGCAATGTCGTAGTACGCGGAGTTGACGCCGGCCACGCCCGACCATGTCAGCACGGCGACCGGAAACGCGGTCGCCAGCGCGATCAGGAACACGCTCGCGCTAAAGCTGGACGGAAAGAAGAAGAACGCAAGCGGCAACCACGCGGTGGCCGGCAGCGGGCCGATCAGCCGCAGAGCCGGATGCACCCAGTAACTGACGGCCTGCGACCAGCCGATGCTCACGCCGATCGCAAAACCCGCAATCGCGCCCAGCACGTAGCCGTAAGCCAGCAGGCCGAACGAATGCACGACGCTCGTGCCGAGCCGCGGATAGTCTTCGGCATAGACGCCGATCAGCGCTTGCGGCGGCGCGAAGAAGGGTCGGGGCAGCCATTCGAGTTGTGCCGTGACCGCTTCCCAGACGCTGACGCCGAGCGCCAGCGCGAGCAGCCAGGGCATAGCGGCGAGCCATGCACTGATGCGCGTGGCCGTCACCGCCTTACGGTTTGACGGATCGCGCCGTCCCGCCACCGCCGTCGCAACCGCGAAGGCCGCCAGCACCAGCTTGAGCGCGATGAATGTTTTCGTGTACGGCCAGTCGTCGAGACTCGGCCACCACTGGGTCAGTGCCGCGCTGGCCAGCCACGCGAGCGCGGCGAGCCATGCGATCGGCACGCCGCGCGGGAGGCCGCGCCGTGTCGCGCGGTGCCCGGCATTGCCGGAATCCCCGTCGACGGCCGCACCTCGCGTCGCAATCGATTCGAACTGGGTGGACATAGCGTTCCAGCCTCCTGCATTGTTGAATTAGCGTTCGCGCACGCCGAAGCGCGATTTCACGCGATATCGACGTCGACGCCCTCGCGCTGCCAGACGCTGCGCGCATAGATCGAATCGTCGAAATCCGCGCCGATGTCGTCGTTAAACCGTGCTTCATGCGCGTCCAGATCGGCGAGAAACAGATCGCGGCTGATTCGCTGCACCACGGCGGGAATGTCGCGCTTCATGCTTGGCACGTCGCCGACCGGCAAGCCGAAACTGACGAACGCCGCCGGGTTGTAGACGTGGATATGCTTCAGATACGGCGCTGCGCCCTCCACCTTCTCCAGGTATTCGAGCCCCGCGCCGAGATAGGGATGCGAACCCAGCGCTTCGTCGCTGTCAGCCTCGTTGGGGACGTACTGATCGCGCCAGAGCCGGATATGCGCGGCGAACTCCGCGAGCTCCGGGCGCAGCGCCGGATCCACCACATAACCCGTGCCGGCAATCACGAAATCGAATGCAAACGGTTCGCCCGCCACGCGGGTTTCGACGTGTTTGTCTCGCACAGCGGCTTGGGTCCACGGCGCGCCGAGATGCAGATGAAAGTTCGGAAAACGCGTGACGCGCTCCACGGCGTCGGCAGGCGGCGTCGAGCCGGCCTCGCGGAAGCGCCGAGCCTGCGACCAGCGAATCGCGTCGGGCAACTGGAAATAGTTGTCGTACGCGCCGGGATAGGCGCGCGTACGCGTTACCGGCACCGACGCGATACGCTCGCGCCGCGCGAACAGATGCACCTGCTCCGCGCCGGCTTCGAGCGCCGTTGCGGCCGCGTCGAATGCGGACGCGGCCGCGCCGATCACCGCCACGGATTTGCCGCGCAGCGCCGCGAAATCGATCGCTTGCGAGGTGTGGGCAAAGAGTGCCGGCGGCAGGTCTTTCAGCACCGCGGGAAGATTCGGCCCGCCGTTGCCCGCCACGCCGTTGCTGAGCACGATCTTGCGCGCCGTCTCCACCACGCCGCGGACCGAGGCGCCTTCGCGCACTTCCAGATGCAGACGGAAATGCTCGCCCACCGGCTCGATTCGCGTCAGACGTGTGCCGTAGCGAATCGGGATGTCGAGAAAATGCCGGTACCACGCAAGATATTCCGCCCAGCGTGTGCGTGGAATCCGGTCGATCTGCGCATACGAAGCGGCGCCGAGGCGCGCTTCGTACCACGCCTGAAAGCTCAGACCCGGCAGACCCGCTTCGGGGCCCACCAATGTTTTCGGCGTACGCAGCTTGTTCATGCGCGCGCGATTCAACCAGATGCCTGCCTGACTTTCGTCGGGCGCGGCGTCGATCACGCTGACCTGACCGATGCCGGCACGCCGCAGCGCGAAAGCAAACGCCGCCCCGGTCTGTCCACCGCCGATGATCGCCACGTTATGATCGATGCCGTCACGCGGCGGCACCCAGTTGTCGGGCGCGGGGCCGATCAGCCGCAATGTGTCGAGCGCATGCTGGTCGGGATGGGTGAATTCCGTCATGGTGTCGATTCGGTCAGGATATTGAACGACGGGCAAAAACGCCGGGATGGTAAGGAGGCGCCATCGGTAAATTCAGTATCGCGGCACCGATGGCTTACCCAAACCAACTAATTTCGCTTTGCTTATTTGTTCCGTGCTGCTGTTCACAGCGCGTTCGGATCCCGTCAGGCACGCGCGGGCTCCCCTGCCACGGCGGGCTGCGTATAGTCCTCACCGTCGATGTCATAGCCCGACGGCTCCCAGCGGATCACCAGCAGCACGAGCAGCGAACTCAGCGGCGCAATCGCGATCAACCAGAACACTTTGGTACCGAATGCGGCGGCCAGCACAGGGAACAGGAACAGCGACACCGTCGAGGCACTGCGCACCAGCGTCTGGTTGAAGCCCACACCGATGCCGCGCAGCGAGGTCGGATAGCTGAGCGACGCATAGGTCATCGAATGGGAACCGGGTCCGAAGCCCTGCCCGAACAGATAGCCGCCGAGCAGCAGGATCGCCACCACCACGAGCGCGCCGCTGCCCGGTTTGCCGATCAGCGCGAGGCCGATCAGCGAGGCGAACTGCAGCGCGTGTCCGAGCACCGTCATTTTCCAGGCGCCGACCGTGGGCGCGGTGCGCACGCCGATCAGGCCGCCCACGAATGCGAACGCCAGATTCAGGCCTAGCGCCGCGACGATCGTGGTGAGCGGACCCTGATGAAAGAAGCTGGTGATGATCACCGGCAAGCCGAAGATGATCGCGTTATAGCCGAACGAGGAAGCACTGCCGATCACCGCGGCGAGAATCGTGCGGCGCCGGTAAGTGGCGTTGAACAGCACCCCGAAGTTGCGCCACGACGCCGCGCGCGGCGCCTTCACCGGTACGGCGCCGGGTTCGACCACGGCGTCCACGCCGTACGAGCGCTTGAGAATCCGCGCGGCCTCTTCGAGATTGCCCTGATTCGCGGCCCACACCGGCGATTCGCTGATATAGCGGCTGCGCACGAGAATGATCGCGATGGCGGGCACCGCACCGAAGGCCAGCGTCAAACGCCATAACCAGCCGAGTTGATGCTCGGGCAGAATCGCGTAGAGACCGAGAATCAGCAGATAGCAGGTGCTCGTGGCCGCATACCACGCAGGGCACCAGGCGGCGACGCTGGCCGCCTTGTTGCCCTTGCCCGCCACGCGCGAGAACTCCGCGAGAAAGGCCATTGCCACCGGCAAATCGAGCCCGACGCCGAAACCCATCAGAAACCGCGCGCCGCCGAGCACCCACGCATTCGGCGCCAGACCGGCCGCGATCGCCGCGACCACGAAGAACAGCATGTCGGCCATGAACACACGATAACGTCCGATGCGATCTGTCAGATAGCCGCCGAACAGCGCGCCGAGAATCGCGCCGAACGTAATGGCCGATGAAACGAAGCCCACCTGCACCGGCGAGAGCGAGAACTGCCGCGCAATGTCCTTGATCCCGTAAGCGAGCGAGGTCAGGTCGTAAGCATCCAGAAAAACGCCGCCGAGCGCGATCGCAATCACGATGCGCGCATTGCTGCCCTTGGCGGCGCCGGCATTGACGATACGCGAGACGTCTTGCGCGCTACGGATGACAGCGGGCCGCGCGGCGCTATCGACGCTCGCTTGCGGGTCGACAGCGGTCGATGGAAAAGCAACAGTGGACATGATCCGGACTTCACATGAGTGGCTGAAGCGTTGCATGGTAGCCATGCGATCGATGCCGGCAAAACGACGAATTTAACTATGCAAATCGGTAATTCCGCGCTGGCTTCGATGCACCGCCACGACGCGACGCGCAGCAGACACAGTTCGCACTTCTGCAGATTTTCTTATCTGCAATGATTGGTTGGATTCGAGCGCACGCGAATCTAACGTGTAGTTCCGGCCCGGCGCCGACCTGAGCTTTCGCACCCGTTTTGCACCCGTTTTTTGCACCCGCCTCCTTCCCTTGATTGGTATTTGCGCATGCGCTATTTCCGTCTGCTGAAGTTTTTCGTCGCCATGGCGACACTCTCGCTTGCCGTGACTCACGCGTACGCCGACAAACCCGCGGTGATCCGCATCGGTGTCGCGCAACAAGGCACCGGCGATCCGCCCTCGTTCGGCGGCTCGCCGGCGGCGACCGTGCAGTTGCAGCAGTCGCTCGAAAAGGAATTCGCCGCCGACGGCATCAAGGTCGAGTGGCTGTTCTTCAAGGGCGCGGGCCCGGCGGTCAACGAGGCAATCGCCGACAAATCGCTCGACTTCGCCTTCCAGGGCGATCTGCCCGCAGTGCTCGCCCGCGCCAACGGCCTGAAAACGCACCTTCTGCTCGCCTCGGGCGTACGCACCGGCATCAAGATCGCAGTGCCAGCGGATTCGGATGTACGTTCGATCAAGGATCTGAAAGGCCGGCGCGTGTCGATCTTTCGCGGCACCAATCTGCAGCTCGTCGCCGATAACGCGCTCGCCGCCAATCAGCTGAACGAACGCGACCTGCGTGTGATCAATCTGGACACCGCGAGCTCGCTCGCGGCGCTGGCGTCCAAGGGTATCGACGCGTCGGTCAACGATTATCACGTGTACAAGCTGCGCGACCAGGGCCTTGCGAAAGTCGTCTACGAATCGCAGAACGACGGGCCGCAATTCACCCGCCAGTCCCATCTGCTCGTGCTCGACGATTTCGATCACGCGCATCCGGATGTCGTGCAGCGCGTCGTCAACGTGTTCGTGAAAGGCGCGCAATGGTCCTCCGACGAAGCCAACCGCGACGCCCTCTTCAAACTATGGGCCAGGAGCGGCGTGCCTTATTCGTCGTGGCAGGCCGAGTTCGCGAACCAGAGCCTGAAGGACCGCAATTCGCCGCTGATCGATCCGTTCGTCGTGGCGCGCTACAAAGCCGTGGCGGACGACGCGCTGAAGCTCAAACTGATTCGCCAGCCTGTCGAGGTCGATGGCTGGTTCGAAACGAAATATCTCGACAACGCGCTGCGCGCACAAAAGCTCGACCACTACTGGACGCGCTACGACGCCGCGGGCAAACCGCTCAGCTAACGCCTGCCAACCAACTCACCGGAGCGATCACGATGAGCGAAACCGCAATCCACGTCGAACGCGAGCGGCTCGCGCCCGCCGCCGCGCCGCACGCGTCGCTGTTGCGTGATCCGCGGCTGCGCGCGCTCGCCTGGCGACTCGCGCCGTGGGTGTTGCCCGCCCTGCTGCTCGCGCTGTGGGCGGTAGGTTGCGAACGCGGCTGGATCGCGCCGCAAATCCTGCCGCCGCCTGAGCGCGTGTTCGACACCCTCGTGGAGCTCGCAAAGAGCGGCGATCTCGCGCGCAATACGCTGATCAGCCTGCAGCGTGTGCTGCTGGGTTTCGGCGCGGGCACACTGCTCGGCTTCGCGCTCGGCGCGGCGCTGGGTCTGTCGCGCACGCTCGAGGCTTATGTGCTGCCGAGCTTCAATGCGCTGGTGCAGATTCCGGTGCTCGGCTGGCTGCCGTTTCTGCTGTTGCTCGTGGGCGTGGGCGAACCGCTCAAATACATTCTGATCGCGCATGCGGCGCTCGTGCCGGTCACGCTGAGCACGCTGCAAGGGTTCCGGCAAACACCCGCCACGCTCGACGAAGTCGCGCGGGTGTTCGAATACAGCGGCTGGCAGCGGATTGTCTATCTGGTTCTGCCCGCTGCCGTGCCGACGCTCGCCACGGGTGTGCGGCTCGCCTTCACCAAGGCCTGGCTCGCGCTGGTGGTGGTCGAACTGGTGGCGTCTTCCGAAGGGCTCGGCTATCTGATCGTCTACGGCCGGCAGCTCTTTCAACTCGACCTGGTGATGGCGTCGGTGGTCGTGGTCGGCGCGATCGGCTATGCGGTGAATCGGGCGCTGGACGCACTCGAAGCGCGCTTGCGGCGCGGACAGCCGTCGGCATTTCGCGAGTGATGGCACCCGCGGACACCCGCGCGCACGAACACGCATCAAGACTGACCAGGCGCACCGTTACCCACAAACACGCACCACCGGCAGCCATGCGCACGAGGCGCCGCCCGTGAGGAAACCACGATGACTCTCGCCCGCTTCAAGCGTTCCAAGCCGTCGCCAAAACCCGCCGACGCATCCTGCGACTGCGCCGCGCCCGCCGCCTTCCGGCGCGCGGCGCGGCCGCGCCGTCCGCTGCTGGCCCGCTTCGACTGGCGCGGCACTGTCTTGCCCCTCGTCGCGATCGCGATCTGGTGGGCCGTCTCGGAGGCGCACGTGATCAAAAGCGGCCTGCTGGTCAGCCCCGCGCAGGTTCTCGCCACCGCGTGGCAGCAGATCATCGGCGGCGCGCTGCTGAAGGCGCTCTCGGCGTCGCTCGCGCGCGAAGCCAGCGGCTTTGTGATCGGCACGCTCGGCGGCCTGCTGCTCGGCAGCGTGCTCGGCTTCTCACGGCTCGCGACACGCATGATCGGGCCGAGCTTCGACACCTTCAAACAGATCTCGCTGTTCGCGTGGATTCCGCTGATTTCCGTGTGGTTCGGTCTGGGCGACGCGGCGAAAGTCGTGTTCCTGTCACTCGCCGCGCTGCTGCCCGTCACCGCGCACACCTGCGACGGCATCCACGCGGTGCCGCGCGCCTATATCGAGGTCGCGCGCGCTTTCCGCTACTCGCGGTGGCAGCTCATCCGCGCGGTGATCCTGCCGGCCGCGCTGCCGTCGATCTTCACCGGCATTTACCTCGCGCTGATCTATTCGTGGCTCGCCACGCTCGGCGCCGAATATCTGCTGGTGGCGGGCAGCGGCATCGGCAACACGCTGATCGACGGCAGCGAGCAGTTCCGCATGGATCTGGTGCTGTTCGGCGTGATCGTGGTCGGCGTGACGGGCTGGGCGTTGAATGCGCTGGCGCGTGCCGTGGAGCGGGCGATCTTTGCGCGCCGGCTCCAGTCCGCCACCCGCTGAACCCGTACCCGAACTCTCACCACCCGGATCGCTCATGACGTCTTCCACGCTCTCCGACAGCATCGACATTCTTCACGTCAGCAAACGCTATGCGCAGCAAGGCGGTGCGCCGCTCGCGGTGCTCGACGACATCAGCCTGCGCGTGCGCGCCGGCGAGTTCGTCAGCGTGCTCGGTTCGAGCGGCTGCGGCAAATCCACGTTGCTGCGGCTGATCGCCGGACTCGACACCGACTATAGCGGCGACATCGTGGTGGCCGGCGACAAGGTTCGCGACACGTCGCTCGAACGCGGGATCGTGTTCCAGGACCACCGGCTGTTTCCGTGGCTCACGGCTTCGCAAAACATTCTCGCCGCGCTGCGCAATGCGCCGCTTTCCGCGGCCGAAAAACGCGAGGCCGTGGCGGAACATATCGCGCTCGTCGGCCTCGACGGCTTTGAGCATGCCTATCCGCATCAACTATCGGGCGGCATGGCGCAGCGTGTGGCGATCGCGCGCGGTCTCGTCAACCGCCCGCGCGTACTGCTGCTCGACGAACCGTTCGGCGCACTCGACGCGCTCACGCGCGGCCGTTTGCAGAACGAGTTGCAGCGCATCTGGGAACACGAACGCATCACGATGATTCTCGTCACGCACGATGTCGACGAGGCGCTTTACCTCGGCGACCGTGTCGTCACGATGGCGCCGCGCCCGGGCCGCATCAAACGGATCGTCGACGTGGCGCTGCCGCGCCCGCGCGAGCGCCACGATCCGCGCTTCATCCGTTTGCGCGACGAAGTGCTGGCCGATTTCGCCGAGCATGACGGCGCGCAACGCGACCCGCGCGAAGACGACACGCCGCACGACGGCACGCGTATTCCGGTGGCGAGCGCCCCGATCACCGAATGGCGGCTCGCATGGTGATGCACGCGCTCTCCCATACCCACAACAATCCTTCACGGAGCAAACGATGAGCGGCGGAAAACAGCAGAAGCGGCAGATCAGACTGGGGGCCTTCCTGATGGAGACGGGCCATCATATCGCCGCATGGCGGCATCCCGATGCGCATGCGGGCGGCGGACTGGACTTCGCGCATTACGCAGAGCTCGCGCAGATCGCCGAGCGCGCCCGGTTCGACGCGATTTTTTCCGCCGACAGCGTGAGCGTGCGCGACACCCATCTGCCCTCGCTGTCGCGCACCGCGCGCGCCGATCATTTCGAACCGCTAACGTTGCTGTCGGCGCTCTCGGTCGTGACGAAACATATCGGGCTGATCGCGACGGTCTCCACCACGTTCAATGAACCGTACAACCTCGCGCGCAAATTCGCGTCGCTCGATCATCTGAGCGGTGGCCGTTCGGGCTGGAATCTCGTCACGTCGAGCACGGAATCCGAGGCGCACAATTTCAGTTTCGATCGGCATCCGGATCACGCGGTCCGCTACGAGCGCGCCAGAGAGTTCTACGACGTGGTGGCGGGCCTCTGGGATAGCTGGGAAGACGATGCGTTTGTCCGCGACAAGGAAAGCGGCGTCTACTTCGATCCGGACAAGCTGCACGTGCTCGGCCACGCCGGCAAGCATTTCAAGGTACGCGGGCCGCTGAACGTCGCGCGTTCGCCGCAGGGTTGGCCGGTCGTCGTGCAGGCCGGGGCGTCCGAGGCCGGGCGCGAACTCGCGGCGCAAACCGCCGAGGTCATTTTCGTCGCGCATCAGACGCTCGACGAAGCGCAGTCGTTCTATCGCGACGTCAAAGGGCGGTTGGCGAAATACGGACGCGCGCCGGAGCATCTGAAGATCATGCCGGGCATTTTCCCGGTTGTCGGCCGCACGCAGGAAGAAGCCGAAGAGAAATTCGCCGCGCTGCAGAACCTGATTCATCCGACCGTGGGTCTGTCGCTGCTGTCGAACATGTCGGGCGGCGTCGACCTGTCATCGTATCCCGTGGACGGGCCGCTGCCCGAATTGCCGGAAACCAATGGCGGCAAGAGCCGTCAACGCCTGCTGTTCGATCTCGCACGACGCGAAAACCTGACGATCCGCGATCTGTATCTGCGCATTGCGGGCGCTCGCGGCCATCAGCAGGTGGTCGGCACGCCGCGGAGTATCGCCGACCAACTGCAGCAGTGGTTCGAAGAAGAAGGCGCCGACGGTTTCAACATCATGTCGCCGTGGTTGCCGGGCGGCTTGACGGAATTCGCCGAACTGGTGGTGCCTGAGTTGCAGCGGCGCGGACTGTTCCGCACGGAATACGAGGCAGGCACGCTGCGCGGCAATCTCGGGCTGCCGCGCCCCGCGAATCGTTACACCTCCGCCACGCAGCAGGTCGCTGCCGCGGCCGGCCGATAAACGGGCCGATAAGAGCGGCCGATAAGCGGCCAGTAAAGCGACGGCATTCGCGCCGTTGGAACCGTTCTCTTCATCAGGAGCTTTTCATTCATGAGTGCAGCCGCAGTGCAGGAAGTACAGTCGATCGAGGTTACGCCGCTTTCCGCGCATATCGGTGCGGAGATTCACGGCGTCGATCTTACGCAGAAGCTGGATGCGCGCCAGATCGCGGAGATTCGCGCGGCGCTTCTGAAGTGGCGCGTCGTATTCTTTCGCGAGCAGTTCCTGACGCACGGGCAGCACGTCGCGTTCTCGGCGCAGTTCGGCGAACTGACCTTGGGGCATCCCGTGTTCGGCCACGTGGAGGGTCATCCGGAGGTCTATTCGATCTCGAAGTACCGTAAGGCCACGCGCTTCGAGGGGCAAACGCTGCAACGCCCGTGGACCGGCTGGCATACGGACGTCACGGCGACGGTCAATCCGCCGTGGGCGTCGATCCTGCGCGGCGTGACGATTCCGCCCTATGGCGGCGACACGCAGTGGACCAACCTGGTGGCCGCGTATCAGAAACTGTCGGCGCCGCTGCGTTCGTTCGTCGACAGTCTGCGCGGGATTCACCGCTTTACGCCGCCGGCCGGCGCGAGCGGAACGCAGGCGTTTCTCGAAGCCGTCGAGCAGCGCGTCCTCGTCACCGAGCATCCCCTGGTCAGAGTTCATCCTGAAACGGGCGAGCGCGCGCTCTATGTCAGCCCGAGCTTCCTGAAGTCGATCGTCGGCGTGAGCCCGCGCGAAAGCCAGGTGCTGCTCGAACTGCTGTGGGAACACGTAACGCGGCCGGAGTTCACGGTGCGTTTCAAATGGCAGGCCGGCAGCGTCGCGTTCTGGGACAACCGGGCAACGGCGCACCTCGCGCCCACGGATATTTTCGATCTCGACTTCGACCGGCAACTGTATCGCACCACGCTGGTCGGCGACGTGCCCGTCGGCCCGGACGGCACGCAATCGGTGGCTATCGAAGGCTCGCCGGTGAGCGCCGCTGCGGCCGTCGCATTGAACTGACCTGAGCACGCCCGCGCCCGGCATGACCGGCATGAGCGCGCCAATCTGACCGGACCATCAGTGCTCACTCGACTCGACCCCAGTCTGCGGCTATCTTACGGACTGGGCGATCGAAGGGCACAACATGGCGACGTTTCGTGGCATTGCGGTAATCCTGCTGATCGCGGTGCTGTCCGCCTGCGCGAGCTTACCGCCGCAGACCGGGCGCAGCGCGACGCACGCGCTGACGGACACCGACAGCACCCGGCTCGGCGCCGCCTTCGTGCCGCAGGAGCGCAAGCATCCCGACAGCAGCGCATTCCAGCTGTTACCCAATGGCGTCGATGCCCTTCTCGCCCGTATCGTGCTGGCGGATGCGGCCGAGCGCACACTCGATCTGCAGTACTACATCTGGCACGACGATCTGACCGGCCGCCACCTGGCCGATGCCGTGCTGAAGGCGGCCGATCGCGGCGTCAGGGTTCGCGTGTTGCTGGACGACCTGGGCACCGGCGCCGACGACCAGGTTCTGCTCGCCATCAGTTCACACCCCAACATCGAAATACGGCTGTTCAATCCGATTGCCAGCCGCAGCTTCAAGAAGCTCGGCACCGCGCTGGAGTTCAGCCGGATCAACCGCCGCATGCACAACAAGGCGCTGATCGCGGACAATCAGGCCGCCATCCTGGGCGGCCGCAATATCGGCGACGAATACTTCGGCGCATCCAGCGAGGTCGATTTCGGCGATCTCGACGTGCTGACGTTCGGGCCGGTGGTCCACAAAGTCTCCAATGCCTTCGACGAATTCTGGAACTCGGATGCCGCCTATCCGATCGTCAATCTGACCGGTCATGCCGCCGAACCGGACGCGCTGCCGGGCTATCGCGCGAAGCTCACGGCATTCGTTGCGTCCGAGCACGATTCGCCGTACGTCACGCAGGCAAGAGCCCGGCTTCGCGACACCCTGAATGCGCGCGAGACCGACTTCTCCTGGGGAAAAGCCACGCTCCTCTACGACGATCCCGCCAAGATCACACGCTCGCCGGACGATCCCCAGGGACATTTGCTGTCGCAGTTCAATGCGCTGAGTATCGAGCCCGCGAAGGAAGTCCTGATTATCTCGCCGTACTTCGTGCCCGGTAAAAAGGGCGTCGCGTGGATGCGCGCACAAACGCAGCGCGGCGTGCGCGTGACGGTGCTGACGAACTCGCTCGCCGCCACGGACGTAGCCGCCGTTCATGCGGGGTATCAGCGCTACCGCAAGGATCTGCTCGACGCGGGCGTGCACCTCTACGAACTGAAGCCGGTTGCTGGCGAAGACCACGGCGAGAAAAAGAAATCGATTCTGGGTTCCTCGAAAGCCTCGCTGCACGCCAAGACCTATGTGTTCGACAGGACCAGTGTCTTCATCGGCTCGATGAATCTCGATCCCCGTTCGATCACGCTCAATACGGAAATTGGCGTGTACTGCGAAAGCGCCCCGCTCGCCGCTCAAGTCGCGGATGGACTCGAACCGAAACTGGATCAGATCGCGTGGCGGCTCGAAACCCGCACGGATGCCAACGGCACGAGCCGCATTGTGTGGATCGACACCGCGCCGGACGGCAAGGTGACCGAGAGCGACGAACCGGGTGTGTCCGGTATGAAGCGTGTGGGTATCTGGTTTCTCGGCTTGTTGCCGATCGAATCGGAGTTGTGATGCGCAGACCACGTGCATCATGTCATGCTCCGGCATGTTGAAGCGAATCAGCATCTCTCCCGCGACGCCAGCCGCTCCAGAATGCGCGCGTAATCTTCCGGCGTGTCCATGTCGATCGTAAAGCGGTCATGGGCAGCTTCGTGGATGAACACGTCGTCGGGATGCTCGGCGATCAGCTTGCGGCATCCCGGATTCACGTGGCCGCTGACAACCTCGGCGGCATAGCTCGCGGAGAACGCCACAGGGTTGCCGCGTTGTCCGTTGAAGAACGGCACGAGTATCGAGCCACGCGGCATCGCGGCGAACGCATCGATCAACTCGCGGTAATCGGTGGCGTCGAGCAGTACCTGGTCGCCCAGACACACCATCACCACGCCGCACGGCGCGGTCAGGGCGGCCACGCCCGCAGCGACCGAGCTCATCTGCCCTTCCTCATAGCGCGGATTGCTCTGGAAGCTGACCGGCAGGCCGTCGAGCGCTTCCATCACCGCCCGTCCCTTGTAACCGGTGACGACCACGATTTGCGCGGGACCTGCCCCGGCGAGCGCGCCCACGGTGCGCCTGACGGCGGGCTGACCATCGAGCGGCAGCAGCAGCTTATGCTGCCCTTGCATCCTGGACGACAGGCCGGCGGCCAGCACCACCGCCGAGAATGTCGGCGCCTCGCCGGGCGTGGCGACCTTCCATGCGTCGTTCATGTCTTCTCCAACTGGGCGCGCCCTTGAGCGATCGCCAGATATTTGTCGGGCGCGCGTTCGAATTCGAGCTTGCAACCGTCGCAGCAAAAATAGACACGCTCACCGCCGTAGTCGAGCACGTGCTTTGCCGACGCAGGCTCGACCGCCATCCCGCACACCGGATTCAGATAGCGCGCGCGAGGCGTTTCGATCGAAGCCGACGTTTCACACGGCGACAACGCCGGCACCGTTTCGCCACTCACGAGATGCGATGCGTCGGCCCCGGCAGCGGCGGCCTGTTGCTGCAGTTCACGGCGCAGCGTCACGAGGCCCGCGACCGCGCCCAACGCGATCTCCTGCGGCGTACGCGCGTGGATGTGCGGACCCGCGGGCGAATGCAGCGCGGCGAGGCGCTCAGGCGTAATGCCGCGCCGGCGCATCGCGTCGCGCAAGCGGTCTGCCTTGCGCTCGCTCGCGACCAGCAGCACGGCGGCGGCCGTACTGCGCAAGGCGGCTTCGAGTGCGTCTTCGTCGTTGTCGCCTTGAGTCGCGACCAGAATCAATTGAGGCTCGATCTGGTCGAACGCGGCCGCGTCGAAGCCTTGCCTCACCCACGGCAGACCGAGCGCCGCCAGCGGTGCCGTCACGCTCGCCGCGGCGCCCACGCGCAGGCCCACTCGCTGAGCCAGCACGCAGGCTTCGAGCGCGGTGGGCGTCGAACCCAGTATCAGCACCATCGGCGCGGGCAAGGTAGGCTGGATGAACAGTTCGAGCGTGCCGTTGCTCGCACAGGGCATGGCGTGCGCCTCGACATCGGCTTCCGGCCTGCCCGGCTCGTTACTGATGCGCACACGTTTGGGCTGGCCGGCGCGGATGGTCTGCAGGGCGGCCGCGACCACGATCGAGCGCGAACAGCCGCCGCCGATCCAGCCATGCAACGCGCCGTCGCCCTCGACCAGCGCCTGCGCACCTACCCACGCAGAGGTTGGCGGCGCCGCGCGAATCACGGTCACGACGGCGAACGGCTGCGCTTCTTCGATCAGCCGTTGTTCGAGTTGGAGTAGGGTTTCATTGCTCATGGCAGGATGCTCATTGCAAAACCGACAGCACTTGCGGCAGCACGCGTTCGAGGCTCGCCAGATCGCGTGCGCCGGCCAGCAGGTCGACATAGGGAAGCGCCGCCTGCATGCCGGCGCTGGCCGGCGTGAAATCGGTGCGGCTTGCCAGCGGGTTGAGCCACACCAGACACCGGCAGCGGCGCCGCATCGTGGCAAGCGCCTGTTCGAGGCGCGCGGGTTCACCGGCGTCGTAACCGTCGCTGACCACCACCACAGCCGTGCGCGAGTGCAGCAGCCGCGTGGCATGCCGCTGGTTGAATTCGTCGAGACTGTCGCCGATGCGCGTGCCGCCCGCCCACCCTGCCGACAGCAATTGCAGGCGCTCCTGCGAGCGCCACGGGTCCGGGTCGCGCAGCGCCTGCTCGACGCCCACCAGCCGCGTGTGAAAGATGAAGCAATGCACGTCGGACACCCGCGCGCTCAACACGCGCGCAAGCCGCAGATAGAAAAAGCTGTACAGGCTCATGGAGCGGCTCACGTCCAGCAGCAGCACGATGCGCGGCCGCAGCCGCCGCTTGCGGCGCCAGCCCAGGTCGAGCGGCAGGCCGCCGCGCGATACGCTGCGGCGCACCGTCCACGCCATGTCGATCACGCGGCCGGCGTTCGCGCGCCGCTCGCGGCGCAACTGGATGCCTTGCAGACGCTGCGCGAAACGGCGGATCGCGGCGTCGATCGCGAACAGTTCGTCGGGCTGGTTCAGATGGCGGAAATCCGCGTAGCCCAACGACGCCTCAAGACTGGCGCCCTGCCCGGCCGTGCTGCCGTTGGGCAGCGCCGCGGCGCCGTCGCCTCCGCTTGCCAGAGAGAGCGGCATGCCTTCGCTGCCGTCGCGCAGCCCCGCGCCATTGTCCCGTTCGATGCGACCCGCACCGCCCGCCCGCGTTTCGACCAGTTTGCGGCGGTTCGGCGCGAGGAAATACGCGTCGAACAGTTCGTCGAAGCGCCGCCACTCCTGCGCACGCGAGCAGAGCAACGCGCGCAGGCTCCAGCGCAGCACCTGGCTGTCCAGTTGGCCCATGCGCAGCGCGATTTCCATCGAGGCGGCCACATCGCTGCTCGTCACATGAAAATCGTTCGTGCGCAGCCAGCCGGCAAAACCGGCATAGCGGGCCACCAGTGCTTCTTCGAGGCTCGATGGCGGAGGGCGCCGCACGTCGGCGCGGTCGATGCCGGTCAGCATGACGCCACCAGTTTTTCGACAACCGGCCGGGTCAGGCCAGCCTGGTCCTCGCGTGTTTTGACGAGCGCGGCGAGTGAATCCATGATCCGCTCGACGCCGTCCGCATCGATCGCGCTGACGCCGAGGCGCAGCAACGCGGCAACCCAGTCGAGCGTTTCGGCAAGACCGGGTTTTTTGCGCAGATCCATTTGCCTGACCGACTGGACGAATTCGACCATCTGCCGCGCCAGCTTCTCCGGCACGTCGGGAATCTGGGTGCGCACGATCAGCAGTTCCTTGTCGAAGCCCGGATAGTCGACGTACTGATACAGGCAGCGGCGCCGCAACGCGTCGGAGATTTCGCGCGTGCCGTTGGAGGTCAGAATCACGAACGGCCGCTCCGCGGCACGTATCACGCCCAACTCCGGAATCGACATCTGGAAGTCGGAAAGCAACTCCAGCAGATAGGCTTCGAACGCTTCGTCGGTCCGGTCGATTTCGTCGATCAGCAACACGGGTGCCGGCGTCGTGGTGATCGCTTCGAGCAGTGGCCGTTTGAGCAGATAGCGCTCGGAGAAAATGTCCTGCTCCTTGTCGGGGATCGGCCGGTCGTCCTGTTCGAGCAGTTTGATCGCCAGCAGTTGATGCTGGTAGTTCCATTCATAGAGCGCGGAATGCGCGTCGAGCCCTTCATAGCATTGCAGGCGGATCAGCCGCGTGTCCAGCAGCCGCGCGAGCGCCTTGGCGACCTCCGTCTTGCCGACGCCGGCCTCGCCTTCGAGCAGCAACGGCCGGCGCATTTCCATCGTCAGCAGCAAGGTCGCGGCAAAGCTGCGCTCGGCGATAAAGCCGTGCTGCGCAAGCCGCGCCTGCAGATCGACGACGTCGTGCATGCGGTCGGTGGCCATGATCGCTTCGCGTCCTCAAGCCGTCTTGCGGGAGAAAAGCCCCCGCAGCCACTCGCGTATCACGGCCCATGCGAGCGCGAGGCCGTTCAGTTCGGAAGGCTGCGCGGCGGCTTCAGGCGTGACGGACGGCTGCGGCGGCTGCGAGTTTGCCGCCGCCGTGCCGGCGGGCGACGCGCTCTGCTGCGCCGGCAAAGCCGGCAGCCGCGCCGCGAAGTTCGCCACGAACTGCTTGAGCATCTGCTCCGACACCGGGCCCATTAGCCGGCCGCCGAGCGAAGCGGCCTTGCCGCTCATCGTCACTTCGCTTCTGCCGGTCAGCTCGCAGGTCTCGCCACTCGCCTGCACCGCGGCGACCAGATCCATCGAGGCCGCCGAGGTGCCGGTCGCGTCCGCGCCCTTGCCGGTCAGATGCAGGCTGCGCGCCGCCGGGTCGAGATCCAGCACCTCGATATCGCCCTTGAACGACATGGTGGCCGGTCCAAGCCGCACCGTGATCGTCCCTTTGTAATGCGTGTCGTCGATGCGTTCGGTGATCTTCGCGCCCGGCATGCAGCCGGCCACCGCCTCGATATCCTGCATCAGTTGCCACGCGCTGTCCGCCGTGGCGGCCAGCGGAAATACTTTTTCGAGCACGACTTTCATCGGACCATCCTTTGCCTGTGTTGCGCGCTGCCTGCGTGTCTGCCCGTGGGCCTGCCGGCGTGCCTGCCTGTATGTCGTTAGCCCGGCATACAGGCAGGCGTCACTGGCGCGTGAGTCCTAGCGCACGGCACTGCTGCCAGACGCGATATGCGTTGTGCGGCATGTTCATATGCGTGACGCCCAGGTGCGCGAACGCATCGACCATCGCCGCCGTAAAGCACGGAATCGAGCCCACGTGCGGCGATTCCGCCACGCCCTTCGCACCGATCGGATGATGCGGCGACGGCGTCACCGTGAAATCGGTCTCCCAGTGCGGCGTTTCCACTGATGTCGGCACGAAGTAATCCATCAGCGTCGCGCCCAGCAGATTGCCAGCCTCGTCGTAGGGCAACTCCTGCCCCATCGCCACCGCGAAGCCTTCGGTCAAACCGCCGTGGATCTGTCCTTCGATGATCATCGGATTGATCCGCGTGCCGCAATCGTCGAGCGCGTAGAAGCGGCGCACCCGCGTTTCGCCGGTGTAGCGGTTCACCTCCAGCACACAGACGTATGCGCCGAACGGGAACGTGAAGTTGGGCGGGTCGTAGTAATCGACGGCTTCGAGACCCATCTCAAGCCCGTCGGGCACGTTGTTGTACGCCGCCCACGCCACTTCCTTGATGGTTTTGAACTGGCCCGGCGAGCCTTTGAGGACAAAGCGGTCGAGATCGAACTCGACGTCGCCAGGGCTGGCTTCGAGCAGATGCGCGGCGATCTGCCGGGCCTTCTCGCGAATCTTGCGCGACGCGCGCGCGATCGCCGCGCCCGCCACCGGCGTGGAACGCGAGCCGTAGGTGCCGAGGCCATAAGGCGCGGTGGACGTATCGCCTTCTTCGACCGTAATCACCGACGCCGGAATTCCCGCTTCTGACGCGATGATCTGCGCGTAAGTGGTCTGATGCCCCTGTCCCTGCGTGATCGTCCCCATGCGCGCAATGGCGGAGCCGTCGGGATGCACGCGAATCTCGCATGAATCGAACATGCCCACGCCGAGGATGTCGCACATTTTCGACGGCCCGGCGCCGACGATCTCGGTAAAGTTCACGACGCCGATGCCCAGCAGCCATTCGGCATTCGGATCCGCGCGCCGTGCGGCCTGTTCGGCACGCAGTCCGGGGTAGTCGACTGCGGCGAGCACTTTTTTCAGCGCCGGTTCGTAATCGCCCGAATCGTATTCCAGGCCGAGCGGCGTGGTGTACGGAAACTGCTCCTTGCGGATGAAGTTGCGCAAGCGGATTTCGGCTTTGTCGATGCCGAGCTTTTGCGCCAGCACGTCGACCATACGCTCGATCAGATAGACCGCCTCGGTGACTCTGAACGAGCACCGGTACGCGACCCCGCCTGGAAACTTGTTGGTATAGACGCCGTCGACCGAGACGAAGGCGTTGGGAATCGCATAGGATCCCGTACAGACATGGAACATGCCGGCAGGCCATTTGGTCGGGTCCGCGCAGGCGTCGAACGCGCCATGATCCGCGGTGACGTGCACACGCAGCGCCTTGATGCGGCCATCGCGATCCGCCGCCAGTTCGCCGCTCATGTGATAGTCGCGCGCGAATGCGGTGCTGCTCAGGTTCTCGGCGCGCGATTCGATCCACTTGACCGGCCGCCCCAGCACGATCGACGCCACAATCGAGGTCACGTAGCCCGGATACACGCCGACCTTGTTGCCGAAGCCGCCGCCAATGTCCGGCGAGATAATGCGGATTTTCGACTCGGGAATCGCTGACAGCAGGCCGACCACCGTTCGCACCACATGCGGCGCCTGCGACGTGATATAGACGGTCAGGTCGCCGCGCGCCTTGTCGAACGACGCCACGCAGCCGCAGGTTTCGAGCGGACACGGGTGCACGCGCGGGTACAGCATGTCCTGCGTGACCGTGACCTCGGCGTTGTCGAACACACGGTCGGTCTTGTCCTTGTCGCCGACCTGCCAGGTGAAGATGTGATTCGGGTGCTTGCGCGCGCCGTGCGCACCGGCCTGCTTGTCCTGAATGTCCTCGCGGATCACCGGCGCATCCGCGGCGAGCGCCGTCAGCGGATCGACCACGGCGGGCAGTTCCTCGTACTCCACTTCCACGAGTTCCGCGGCGTCTGCCGCCACATAGCGGTCGTCGGCCACCACGAACGCGACTTCCTGATTCTGGAAGCAGACCTTTTCATCGGCCAGCACGGCTTGCACGTCGCCGGCCAGCGTCGGCATCCAGTGGAGTTTGAGCGGCTTCAGGTCGTCGGCGGTCAGCACCGCGTGTACGCCAGGGTGCGCGAGCGCGCGCGACTTGTCGATCTTCTTCACGCGGGCATGCGCATAGGGACTGCGCACCATCACGCCGAACAGCATGCCCGGCATCTTCACGTCATCGACATACGTGCCCTTGCCCTGGATGAAGCGCGGATCTTCGCGGCGTTTGCGCGAGCAGCCCATGCCTTCCAGTGCGGCGAGACGATCGAGATTGGTGTCGAGATTGCCCATCACGTTCTCCCGGTCGTCAGTGGGTGTCCGCTGTCATCAGCGGATGCGATGTCTCCACCGCTTCGCCCCGCAGCTTGCGCGCCGCGTACTGCACCGCCTTCACGATGTTCTGATAGCCCGTACAGCGGCACAGGTTGCCCGCCATCCAGTAACGGATCTCCTCTTCGCTCGGATCGGGATTTTCCTGCAACAGCCGATAGGCCCGCATCAGCATGCCCGGCGTACAGAAGCCGCATTGCAGCCCATGCTCCTGCATGAAGCCTTCCTGCAGCGCATGCAGCTCGCCGCCTTGCGCGAGGCCTTCGACGCTCAGCACCTCGGCGCCTTCGGCCTGCACGGTCAATACCGTGCAGGACTTGACCGACATGCCGTTGAAGTCGACGGTGCAGGCGCCGCAGTGCGAGGTCTCGCAGCCGATATGCGGCCCGGTGTGCAGGCACTTTTCGCGCAGCGTATGAATCAGCAGCTCGCGCGGCTCCACTATCACGTCCGTCTCCTTGCCGTTCAGATTGAACGACACCATGATTTTTTTGCTCATGTCGCTTGTCTCCTGGAAACCGCGTTCAGTGCAGCGCCCGCATATAGGCGCTGGTCAGCGCGCGGCGCGTCATCTCGCCGGCCATCGCCGTTTTGTATTCGGCGTCGCCGCGCAGATCGGCGACCGGCGCACAGGCCGCCATCGCCAGACGGACGGCTTCGGCGAGCGTGGCGTCATCCAGCGGTTTGCCCTGCAGCGCGTGCTCCGCGTCGCTCGCACGCAGTGCGGTCTCGGCAACATTGGTCAGAGCAATCCGCACGTCGCTGACCGCTCCCGCGCTGATTCGCAGCGTGACCGCCGCGGCGGCCGTCGCGAAGTCGCCGGTTTTGCGCTTGAGCTTGGCGTAGCAATAACCGGTGCCCGGCGCCGGCGTCGGAATGCGGATCTCCGTCATGATTTCGCCGGGTTCGAGCTGCGTCGTGTACGTGCCGAGAAAGAAACCGTCGGCCGGCACGACGCGTTCGCCCTGTCCGCCTGCCAGCACGAATGATGCACCCAGCGCCATCATCAGCGCGGGGTGGTCGTTGCCCGGATCGCCATGCGAAAGGTCGCCGCCGAGCGTGCCCCGGTAACGTACCTGCGGATCGGAAATCTGCCGCGCGCCCTCGACGATCAACGGACACTTCGTTTGCAGCAGTTCAGACCAGATCAATTCGTTCTCGGTCGTCATTGCGCCGATGCGGATTTCGCCGCCCGATTCGCGAATGCCCTTGAGTTCGCTGAGCTTGCCCAGATCGATCAGATGAGCGGGCTCGGCAAAACGCAGCTTCATCATGGGCAGCAAACTGTGGCCGCCGGCCAGCAGCTTCGCTTCGTCGCCATATTCGCTGAGCAGCGCGATGGCTTCCGGCAGACTTCGGGGAGCATGGTATTCGAACGGGCGGGGGATCACACTGGCCTCCTTTGTTGTCAAAGGCGCACGACCGGAAACGTCACGGGCCTTTGGTCAAGGATTTCACAATGCAATGCAGCAATTCAACGCAATTTCCCGAACGGCGGTTCACGCGCGCCAACTACCGGAAAACGTACATGAAACCCGAACCGCCCGGCTGATGCGGCCGTTACGGCGCTCGTTCGCTCGCGCGCGGCAGAAAGCGCGATTTCACTACGCAACGGGCCATTTGACGCCGGTTTCCCGAATGGCGGGTTTACCTGCGTGAACGACCCGGAAATTTGCGCGAAAATCGGCAGATACAGAGACTGGCAGATAAAAATCGACTGAGAACGTGGACAGCCCCATGAGGACAGGAGAGCCCGCATGAAATCGTCTGAGCCCGCTTCCGTATCGGCGGCCGAGCGCCGCGCGGAGACGTTCCAGCACAAACTCGAGCAGTTCAATCCGGGGATCGTCTGGCTGGACCAGCACGGCCGCGTCACGGCATTCAACGACGTCGCGCTGCAAATTCTCGGGCCGGCCGGCGAGCAATCGCTAGGCGTGACGCAGGATAGTCTGTTCGGCATCGACGTGGTGCAACTGCACCCGGAGAAAAGCCGCGACAAGCTGCGCTTCCTGCTGCAGTCGAAAGACGTGGGTGGCTGCCCGGTCAAGTCGCCGCCGCCGGTAGCGATGATGATCAACATCCCCGACCGCATCCTGATGATCAAGGTGTCCAGCATGATTGCCGCCGGCGGCGCGTGCGGCACCTGCATGATCTTCTACGACGTCACCGATCTGACCACCGAACCGTCCGGCCTGCCGGCAGGCGGCAGCGCGCCCTCGCCGAGACGCCTCTTCAAGATTCCCGTGTACCGGAAAAACCGCGTGATCCTGCTCGATCTGAAGGATATCGTGCGCTTTCAGGGCGACGGCCACTACACGACGATCGTGACGCGAGACGACCGCTACCTGTCCAATCTTTCACTGGCCGACCTGGAGCTGCGCCTCGACAGCAGCATTTATCTGCGCGTTCATCGCAGCCATATTGTGAGCCTGCAATATGCGGTCGAGCTGGTCAAACTGGACGAGAGCGTCAATCTCGTCATGGACGACGCGGAACAGACCCAGGTGCCGGTCAGCCGCTCGCGAACGGCGCAACTGAAGGAGCTTCTCGGAGTGGTTTGAGAAGGTGATGGCGAGCGCGCTTCCGTCGCGGCGCGGGCATGTATCGGGCATGTCAGAACCCTTGGCAAGCTTGAGCCACGCCGCGATCGGGGCCGGGGCCGGGGCCGGGGCCGGGGCCGGGGCCGTTCAGTTTAGGCCTTTAGTTTGTCGCCGCTCTGTCATGGGTTTTCTCACCGCAGCCACTTGCGCACATCCTTTTCCCACTCCGGATCGCCGCAGCCTTGCGGGTTTTCCGGCCCAAGCACGGTAATGTAGCCCCGGCTCTTCATACACGATTCGTACGCGCGAACTTTCGTGCATTGATCCGGGCCCGCGTTCCTCGACACGGCTTTGCATTGTGCGATCGATCTGTCCATCGGACCGAAGTCCATATCGCTTGCCTGGTTGAACATCGGCGCGTCGGCACCGGACGCCGAAAACTCGACGGGGCCGGTTTGTGCGCACGCATTCAGGAGACCGGCCAATGCGGCAACGAAGAGAAGATGAACACGCGGATGCATAGGTGACTCCTGCCTGGTAGAGGTTGCAGAATCATACGCCCGCGCAGTTGTAGCTATGCGCTTGCCGACCGGGCGCTCACGTGCCGTCTGCTCCGGTACACGTCGGCAAGACGTGCTTCACGCCGAGTTCCTCGTGAATCTTCGACATGATGCCGTCGCGCCGCCACTGCAACCATTTGATGTAGCACGTTTGCGACGGCGGAAAGCATGCCGGCAGCCGATGCCACTTCTCGTTCTGCGTAGTCACCCACAGGATTGCGTTGAGCACGTCGCGCGGATTTCGGCGCGGCCGTCCGGATCGCAGATTCGGCTCCTGATTGAACAGATGACTGACGCGTAGCCACGCGTCGTCGGAAAGAGGTAGAGATAACATGTGGATCAACGACTAACTAACCAGTACATTTTGATCTTATACGTTTGGCACCTGGCTCTAAATCCTGATATGGCCGTGGTTCCACCTCCAAACCCCGGAATCGCGATCCTCCTTGTCATGCTAACGGGAGGGACAACACGTCCGTAAGCGCATTTTCGCCAGCGCGCCGGATTTCGATGCCGCTTGCGATAGTTGTAATCCATGCGTTTTCATTCCGCCGGTTCCCTGAATGGATTCAATAATCGCGGCAAGGTTTCGTCTTCGCGCTTCGTCCTGGCCCGATCCGCACTCCTGCGCAAAACCGCTTTGATCTCTTTCCAGCTCGGACTCCGCGCATTGCCTCCCGCATAGTTCGACTCGACCGCGGCGATCAGCCTCGCGGCGTCCTGGTCCCCAGCGGCCTCGATATTCTCGAATCGCGCCGGACGGCCGAAGTCGCGCCCTCTGTCCATCCACGAATACAAGGCGGCAATGGTGCGCCGCCATTCCCCCTTGCGCGCGGCCACCGCCAGCTTGCGCCTGGCAAGCGCGTCGCTTGCCAGCCAGCGGGTTCGCGCCTCGCTCAATGCGCGCTCACCGCGTCGAACGAAAGACGCGACATGCGCGCGCCAGGAAATCAGAAGAATCACGCCCAGCACGACGAGACAACCGGCAATGGCTTCGCGCGCATGAATCACGACGACGCGATGCGGCATACCCTCGCGCATGGCGTCCAGCGGTATGTCGAACAACGGCTTGTCCCGCACGGCGTCAGCCGAAAAACGCACTGCCGGCAGCACGACCGTCTCCTTGCGCCGCGCCATCGTGTTCCACCATTCGATCGTCACCGGCGGCAGACTGAACGTACCGCTGCGATCGGCAACGTAGCTCGCGCTGTCGGTTCGCTCACCGGCGACGAGTCCCGCGCGATCCTTCACGATGTTGCGCGTCGCCGCGGGCTTCGCGTAGCGTTTGAGTCCGGCCACGTCGGCGAGTATTGCCGGCGGAATCAGCATTGACTCGGTGCCCGCGGCCCGCTGGGTAATCGTGCGGGTAAGCGGCGCACCGACGGCGAGATGTCCCGGCGCCGGTTCGATTTTCTGTTCGACGGTGAGTTGGGGCGCGGCAAAGAACGTGGTCATGCCTTCCGCACCGGGCGGCAACGTCGCGACGAACTTCAATGCGGGCGTTCTGACCTGCACCGGTCCTTGCATGCCGCCGGGGTACACCGTAATGGTCAGCGGTGCGATCTCGTAGGTTTTGCCCGCCTGCGGCGCGATCCGGTATGCACGGCTCACGCCGAACCAGCGCGTGCCGCCGATGTCTTCCGACAGATTGTCCGCCTGCTCGTCGGGCAGGTTCACGATCGCATCGGCAATGGTGAACAAAGGCCAGTTCGGTGCCTCGGTGAACCATGTGGTAGTCAGCAGATCGACGACCAGTTTGACCTCGCTTCCCGCCACGACCGGGCCGGCCGGTTCGAGATGCACGCGCGCCATGATGCGTGGCGCGGGATCGGCCGCCGCGGGTCCGGTCGCCAACAGGGAAGCCAGCCAGAATGCGAGCAATGCGGCAAGCAGCGCAACACGGCGTGACAATCGCTTCATGGCGTGCCGCCCGTCTTCGCCGTGGATTCCTGTTCGAAACGCTGTTGCAGGAACACTGCCGGCGACGTGTTCAGATTGCGCATCCACGCATCCTCGCTTGGACGCGGCGCGGCTTCGATCACCGCGGTCGTGCCTCTGCCCTTCTTCTTGTCCACCTGCACCTGGTCAGGCGGGTCTTCTTCCGGGTCGGCCTCGTTCTGCTTGTCTCGTGCCAGCAGCGTCTGCATGTACGCGCGATTGGCCACGGCCTGCGCGAGTGAAGGTTGCAGTTGGAGCGCGTTGTCGTACGCCTTGATCGCGCCCGCGTAGTCATCCAGATGCGCAAGCGTATTGCCGATGTAGAAATACGATTGCGCCGTTTTGAGGCGCGAGAAGGTTTCGAGCGCGGCTGCATAGTCTCCCGCCAGATATTGCGCGCGCCCCTTCCACATGGGATCGTCGAAGCGCTCGGCCGCCGCCTTGTAGTTGCCGTGTTCGAGATTCCATCGCCCTTGCTGGTCATGCGTCGCGAACAGATCGAGCCACTGCCACTGCGCCGCTTGCGCAGAGTGCGGCAGCGCGCCGAAGGCGAGCGAGATCAGCACGACAGGCAGCCACTTGACCGTCCAGCCGCGCCGGAAACTCCACAGCGCGAGCAGCAGCAACGGCAGGACGAGCCAGTAGCCGCTTTCCTTCCAGCGCGGCTCGATCCTGCTCTCTTCCGCTTGCGCGAGGTAAGCCTGCGCGCGATGCTGAACCCACGACACATCGTCGTCATCCGCACGCATGCTCGCGAGCGGAATGCCGGCGTCGCGCGCGACATTGCGAATCGAGTCGGCGTCGAACGTGCCCATCAGCGGATGGCCTTCCGGGTCCATCTGGATCATGCCGTCGGGGCCGCGGATCGGACCGCCGTGTTCCGTGCCGACCGCGAGCCAGAGCAGTTGGTGCCGCAGCGATTTCGCTTTCTGCACGAAGGTGTCCGCCCCATTGGCATCGAAGCCGTCGCTCATGAAGACAATCGTGCCCGCCGCCGGGTCGTTCGCCAGAAGCTGTTCGGCCACGTCAAGACCGGCCGTCGCGTTCTTGCCGTCGCGCGGCATCAGCGCCGGTGACAGCGCGGGCACGTAGAGTTCGAGCATCGCCGGATCTTCGGTCGGCGGCACCACGAGGTGGGCGGTCGCCGCGAATACGACGAGGCCGGTTCGCGCGCCTTTGCGCGCTCTCGCCAGATCGAGCACTTTCTGCTTTGCGCGTTCGAGGCGGGTTGGCGCGATGTCGGTGGCGTCCATCGAATGAGCGAGTTCGAGTACGACGACGAGCGGCGCCTGATCCTGATTGAACGGCGGGCGCTCCTGCTGCCATGTCGGCCCGGCTGCGGCAATCGCACCGATGCCGAGCAGCAGCGCCAGGGTATGAACCGGCTGGATTACACGCCGTTTCGTATCGCCGACGATCAGATGTTCGAGCAATTCCGGCGCGATCACACCGCGCCAGCGCGCGCGCACGTCGTTGCGGCGCAGCCAGACGAACGGCAGCACGAGAGCCGGGATCAGCAACAGCAACCATGCCGGCCGCAGGAAATGGAAAGCGGTCAGATCAATTTCCATGCTGCGCCCCGTTGGCCGGCAAGCCTTGCGCGCGCTGCGTTCGCCGCGGCGAACGCAGCAGCGCAATCAGTAACGCCAGCACATGATAGAGCGCGAGAATGGACAAGCCCACGGCGACGGGCACCCAGAAATAGTCGCGCTGCGGCCGGTAGATTTCCCGTTTGATTTTCTCGGGCGTCAGTTTGTCCAGCGTCGCGTAGACCTCGGCCAGATCTCTTTGCTGACCCAGCGCGCGAAACGCGCGGCCGCCGGTGATGCTCGCAATGCGCGCCAATGCTTCGAGGTCGACCCGATCTTCACCCGTAGTGCCAGGGTCGCCAATGCCTATCGTGTGCACCACCAGCTTGTGTTGCTTCGCGATCTCCGCGGCCCGCTCCGGTGGGATGGCACTGCTGGTGTCGTTGCCGTCGGTGAGCAGGATCAATACCTTCTCCTGCGCATGCGAATCCGCCATCAGCTTGACGGTCAGCCCGATCGCGTCGCCAATCGCTGTACGCGGGCCCGCCATGCCGATCTGCATCTGATCCAGCAATATCCGCACGCTGTCGTGGTCGAGCGTGAGCGGCGCCTGCGGATAGGCCGCGTCGCCGAATACCACGAGACCGATGCGGTCGCCCTTGCGCTTCGCCACGAAGTCGGCCACCACGCGCTTGACGGCGCTCAGCCGGTCCATGCGTTCGCCGGCCGGATCGACGAAGTCGCGCGTGGCCATCGAGCCGGACAGATCGATCGCGAGCATCAGGTCGCGTGCGGGTTCGTCGCGCACGATCGGCGGCTCGACGAACACCGGTTTCGCCGCGCCGGTCACGAGCAGGAGCCACAGCACCGGCAACAGCAAACGCAACAGCCAATGCCGGCGCAAGCGCACGCCGCCGGGCGCCGGTTTTTCGCCCGCGGCCCGTGCCATTTCGTGAAAGAACGGCACGCGCACGGCCGTGGCCGTGGTGCGATAGGCCGGCACCAGCCACCACACGAACACGGGCAGCGGCAACAGCGCGAACATCCACGGAAAATCAAACTTCCACATGATGATGCTCGATCCAGTCGCGCGCATGCCGGATCAGCGCGGCTGCGTCGTCCGGTGAAAGGCGCGGGACTTCCTGCGGCGGCGCATAGCTTGCCAGTGTGAGAAGCGGACCGGTTTGCGCGTCGAAGCGGCCGCGCGTACGGCGCAGAAAAGCGAGCCACGCGTCGCCAGTGAGTGCCGCGACCTGGTCACGCGGCGCGATCTCGAGCGACGTGCGCTTGAGCAGGCAAGGTATGGCGGCGAGCATGGCCGCGCGCCGCTGCGGGTCTGCCCGGCCGGAGGCCAGACTGGCCTCGATGCCCGCCAGTTCCTGCAAGGCGTTGCGCCGGTAACGCTGCCGCCGGTAGCGGCGCAACGCCGCCCATGACGTCAGCAGCACGGCCCCGAGCAATACGATTGCGATGAACAGCCAGCCGATAGTTTGGGGTGCATACGATACCGGTGTGGGCAGCGGCAGCTCCTGCAATCCCTGCAGTTGCGGCGACGAGCCGGCCGGCACAAGCGCGGTGCCTGATGACGTGCCGCTCATATGCCGCTCCCCGCAGTGGGCCGCGCGCGTTCGCCAAACAGACGACGGACCTGATCCACGGCCGGTTCGGCGGTAGACAATGCCAGGAGCGGCACGCCGCTCGTGCGCAGCAATTCGGCCACTTCAGCGGTGCGTCCGCTGAACAGGCTCGACAACGGCTGCCGCACGCGCGCCTGTTCGATGCGCAACTCGACCTGCAGGCGCCCTTCGCTGACCACCAGCGCACGGTGGCCGGGCACCTGCTGCCACAATGGATCGAAGATCATTGCCGCGACGACGTCGTTGTGCGCCGAGAGTTGCCGCAGCAGCTTTCGCGTGCGCGCGCCCGCCCCGGCAAAATCGCTGACCACGCAAATCAGATAGTCATGCCCGGCGAGTTGAAGCACGCCTTCGAGCGCGGCGTCGAGTTGATCGTAAGCGGTTCTGGCTTCGCTTTCGGCATGCAGCGCGCCGTTCATGGACGCGAGTGCGCCAAACAGTGTCCTGATGCGGCCGCGACTTCGCAAAGGTTTGATCCGCACGAGCTGGCTGTCGTTGAACAGCACACCGCCGACGCGGTCGCCCGCGGCAAATCCCATCCACACGGCAAGCGCGGCGGTCTCGGCAGCCACGACCGATTTGAACGCACGACGCGAGCCGAAAAACATGCTCATGCGTTGATCGACGACAACCAGCAGCGGCCGGTCGCGCTCCTCCGTATAGGTGCGGACTTGCGGTTTGCCGAGCCGCAACGATGCCTTCCAGTCGATATGACGCACGTCGTCACCCGGCAGATAGCCGCGTATTTCCTCGAAGTTCAGACCGCGCCCGCGCAGACGCGACGCATGCGCGCCCGACAGCACGCTCGACACCGGCGCGGGCGCGACGAAACTCAGCCCGCGCGCCTGAAATTCGAGCTTTGCCAGATGCGCGGCGTCGACATACACGCTGCCGATCGCGGTTGAAGACTGCACGGCCACGCCACTCCTTCGCGTTGAGAACACACCTGCTGTCAGGCCGGCACCGCGACCTTTTCGATCAGACGGTCGATCACGCGGTCGGCACTGATACTGTCCGCGTTTGCATCGTATGAAAGTATCAGCCGATGCCGCAGCACCGGATGAATGACGGCGCGCACGTCGTCCGGCGTGACGAAACTGCGCGCCTGTAACCATGCCTGTACGCGGCTCGCGCGGTCGAGGCCGATCGCCCCGCGCGGGCTCGCGCCGACTTCGATCCATTTGCCGAGCTCGGCGTCGAGCTGCGCGCCGTGCCGCGTGGCGTTGACGATCGACACGATGTAGTCGTCGATCGCAGGCGCGACGACAATCTGACCGATCTCTTCGCGCACCGCGAAAATGGCCTCCTGCGACAACATGGCCGGCGCCTCGGCGAGCGCGTTGCGCTCCTCGCGCAGCAGACGCAGCATGGCGATTTCGCTTTCAGGCGACGGATAGCCGATCAGCACCTTGAGAAGAAAGCGGTCCATCTGCGCTTCGGGCAGCGGATAGGTGCCTTCCTGTTCAATCGGATTCTGAGTGGCCATCACGAGAAATAGCGCGGACATGCGGTGCGTTTTCCCCGCGACTGAAATCTGCCGCTCTTCCATTGCTTCGAGCAATGCGGATTGAACCTTGGCCGGCGCGCGGTTGATCTCGTCCGCAAGAATCAGATTGCCGAATATCGGACCCGGTTGAAAACTAAGTGTGTGCCCCGTGCCGGATTGCAGCAGCGTCTCCGCCCCCGTAATGTCCGAGGGCAACAGATCAGGGGTGAACTGGATGCGGCTCATGGTCGCCGCGAGCCGCGTGGCGATTGCCTTGACGGTACGCGTCTTGGCGAGCCCCGGCAAACTCTCCAGCAACACATGACCGTCGGCCAGCAACGCGATCAACACCTGCCTGACCACGGACTGCTGCCCTACGACCGACTGATTCACGCTCGCTTCGAACTGCAGAACGATATCGCGCATTGTGCCCTCTCTCAAGTCATTTATGTAGTAGCTGACTGGACGACCCGAATGCCAATGCCCGCCGCCAGACACGTTAATGCAACAGCGCGCATTCGTCAAAGTGTCTGATGTACGTACTAAAAAAAGATAGGAAATATCGGCGAAAAATTGCTAATCTCCAACTGCTTGTTCGCACTGATTGTGCGTCTTTATTCTGTATCGCTAAGCTTGTTGTGAAGCTGAAATAGAAAGTCCAGAGCGTTGACCGTTGCGTACTACCCGGCCGTTCACTGCACGAGAGAAAAAGATGAAGAGTGAAAGAGATCGAGGTTCCGCAAAGTCGTCCCGCTCGAACGGGTCGGCCGCAGTAACCCAAACGCGTGCCGGTCGCACGCGCAAACTATTGTTGTGGGGCGCCTTACTCGTCATACTGCCCGCCTGTGTCGGCGCCGCGGTCAGTTGGGCCTTCACGCCGCACACACCCGCTCATCCGCAAATCGTTCTCGGCGACGGCACGCATGGTCCGCTCGGCATGGCATGGGTGCCCGGCGGCCAGTTCCTCATGGGCAGCGACGCCAAACAGGCGCAACCGAACGAACGCCCCGCGCACAAGGTCAAGGTGCATGGCTTCTGGATGGACCGCCATCACGTTACCAATGCCGAATTCCGCCGTTTCGTCGAAGCCACCGGTTACGTCACCACGGCCGAGAAGAAACCCGACTGGGACACCCTGAAAGTCCAGTTGCCGCCGGGCACGCCGCGCCCGCCCGAGAGTGCGATGGTGGCGGGTGCGATGGTGTTCGTCGGCACCAGCCGTCCCGTCCCGCTAGACGACTATTCGCAGTGGTGGCGCTACGTGCCTGGCGCCGACTGGCGTCATCCAACCGGTCCAGACAGCAACATCATCGGTAAAGACGATCACCCCGTGGTTCAGGTGTCCTACGAAGACGCACAAGCTTATGCGAAATGGGCCGGCAAGCGTCTGCCGACCGAAGCCGAATGGGAATTCGCCGCGCGTGGCGGCCTCGAACAGGCCACTTATGCGTGGGGCGATCAGTTCTCTCCCGACGGCAAGCAGATGGCCAACGTGTGGCAAGGCCAGCAGCCCCAGTCTTTCCCCGTCGTCAATCCGAAAGCGGGCGGCGCGCTCGGCACGAGCCCCGCGGGGACTTTTCCGGCCAACGGCTACGGCCTTTCCGATATGACCGGCAACGCCTGGCAGTGGGTTGCCGACTGGTATCGCGCGGATCAGTTCAGGCGCGAGGCGGTGAGCACCAGCGCGATCGACAACCCGGTGGGCCCGAGCGATTCGTGGGATCCCGCCGACCAGGGTGTGCCCGTCAACGCCCCCAAGCGCGTGACACGCGGCGGCTCGTTCCTCTGCAACGAAATCTATTGCCTGAGCTACCGGCCCAGTGCGAGACGCGGCACCGATCCTTACAACAGCATGTCGCATCTGGGCTTCCGGCTGGTCATGGACGAAGACACCTGGAAAGAAGCCGGCGCGCGCCAGGCTTCGGCGAGAGCCGCCGGCGTGCCTGGTGCCCCCGGCGGTTAGCGCGCACCGTACTGCTGGCAAACCCTTATTTTTTGCGCCCGTGATCTGCCGGCGCGCATGGCGATCGTCCGTCTGATCGTCTGTCTAATTGAACTGGAGCCTGGATGCAACTGTGCCATCAGCCTGTGTGGTCGAGCCGTGCCTTGCTCATGATGCGAGCCGCATGGATCGTGTTGAGTCTCGCCGGCTGCGTCGCGCCGCACAACTGCGTGGCGCCCGCCCAACCCACGGCGAGCAACCCCGCCGCCACACTGCCCTCATGGCGTGATACATCCGCGAAACAGGCTATCGAGTCGTTCGTTGCCGACGTTACGCGCGAGGGTTCGTCGTCGTTCGTGCCGCCTGCGGAACGCATCGCCGTGTTCGACAACGACGGCACGCTGTGGAGCGAACAGCCGTTGTATTTTCAGTTTGTCTTCATGCTCGATCAGGTGAAGGCAGCCGCACCGCAGCATCCCGAGTGGAAAGACAATCCGGCTTTCAAGGCGCTCATTGCGAAAGACTACGGCGCGCTCGCGAACCAGCAGAAGGCGTTGCAGCAGTTAGTCGCGGTGGCCAATAGCGGTATGACCGTCGACGACTACGACAAGACCATCAGCGCGTGGCTGGCCAGCGCGCGACATCCGAAATTCGGACGCCTTTATACAGACCTCGTCTATCAGCCGCAACTGGAATTGCTGGCCTATCTGCGTGCCAACGGCTTCAAGACCTTCATCGTCTCGGGCGGCACGATCGAGTTCATGCGGGTGTGGGCCGAGAAGGCATACGGTATTCCTCCCGAGCAGGTCGTCGGCTCCAGCCAGGTGGTGCAGTACGAAGTGCGCAACGGCAAACCCGTTCTCGTGCGCGAACCCAAACTCGATTTCGTGGACGACGGCGCGGGCAAACCCGTCGGCATTTATCGCAACATCGGCCACAAGCCGATTTTCGCGTTCGGCAACTCCGACGGCGATCTGCAAATGTTGCAGTACACCGCCGCCGGTCCTGGGCGGCACCTCGCGCTGCTGCTGCATCACGACGACGCCGTGCGTGAATTCGCTTATGACCGCGCGTCGAAAGTCGGCAAGCTGGACAAGGCGTGGGACGAAGCTGTCACTGAGGGCTGGACTGTGGTGAGCATGAAAAACGATTGGCAAACAGTCTTTCCCGCGCCGCGGCAGTAAGCGGCGCGCGGCAAGTTCGGGCCGCGGACTGCCGGCGGCCGACGAGGGGCGACCCCGTCACGCTGAACATTGCGTAATGGGTGAATAAGAGTCAACTCCATTGGAGCGACAAAATGACAAAGTTGTTAAAAAGAGGGCGTTACGCGTTGGGGGCCGGCGCGCTTGCCCTTGCCGCGTTCGGTGCGGTGATTTTTCCATCCATCAACGCGCCGGCCCAAACCCAACCGGCGGCCAAACCCGCCGCCACGAGCGCGCCGCAGCCGGCCGCGAAGTCTTCGGCGAAACCGAACATCCTTGTGATTTTCGGCGACGACGTCGGCCAGGCGAATATCAGCGCCTACACCCGCGGCGTGGTCGGTTACAAGACGCCGAATATCGACCGCATTGCCAATGAAGGCATGATTTTCACGGACTATTACGCCGAGAACAGTTGTACGGCGGGTCGATCTTCCTTCATCACCGGTCAATCGCCATTGCGCACCGGGCTATCCAAAGTCGGCGCACCCGGCGCACCGGTCGGTCTGCAAAAGGGAGACATGACAATCGCTCAGGCACTCAAGCCGCTCGGCTATGCAACCGGTCAGTTCGGCAAGAACCACCTCGGCGACAAGAACGAGTACCTGCCGACCAATCACGGCTTCGACGAGTTCTACGGCAACCTGTATCACCTGAATGCCGAAGAGGAACCCGAGCGCCCTTATTGGCCGAAGGACAAGAACGACCCTTACGTGAAAAACTTCTCGCCGCGCGGCGTGATTCATAGCACGTCGGACGGCAAGGTTCAGGACACCGGCCCGCTCACGGTCAAACGCATGGAAACCATCGACGACGAAACGGGCGCGCACGCGGAGGAATTCATCCGCAAGCAGGTCAAGAACGGCACGCCCTTCTTCGTCTGGATGAACTTCACGCGAATGCACGTCTTCACCCACGTGCGCCCGGAGTTCAGGGGCAAGAGCGGCATGCCCGGCAACGAATATGCCGATGGCATGTGGGAGCACGACCAGGACGTCGGCAAACTGCTCAAGCTGCTGGATGACCTGAACATCTCCAGAAACACCATCGTCATCTACACAACGGACAATGGGCCGAACCAGTTTTCGTGGCCTGACGCGGCAACCACGCCGTTCCGCAGCGAGAAGGACTCTAACTGGGAAGGCGCGTTCCGGGTGCCGGCCATGGTGCGATGGCCGGGGCATATCAAAGCTGGCGAGACGTCCAACAGCATGTTCTCAGGGCTCGACTGGTTTCCGACGCTACTCGCCGCGGCGGGAGACGGCGGCGTGAAGGACCGCTTGCTGAAAGGGTGGGCGCCCAAGGCCGGGGGCACAAGCTTCAGGAATCATCTTGACGGGTACAACCAGTTGCCGTTCCTCACGGGGCAGACGACTCAGGATCCGCGTACCGAGTTCTTCTACTTCAACGACGACGGCGAACTGGTGGCAATGCGCTGGGATGAAGATGGAAACGCATGGAAGACCGTGTTCTGCGAGCAGCGCGCCAAGGGCAATCTGGAAATCTGGCAGGATCCATTCGTATGTCTGCGTTTTCCGAAGGTGTTCAACCTGCGAATGGACCCATACGAAAGAGCTGACGTGACGTCCGATCAGTACAACGACTGGTTGGTGAAGAACGCTTATCTCGTTGCCATCTCGACGATGAAAGCCACGGAATTCCTTCAGACGTTCGTTCAATACCCGCCGAGCCAACGTCCTGCGAGTTTCAGCGTCGACCAGGTGCGCCGGCAAGTCGACAAGAAGATCGACGAGTCGTTCAGAAAACGCGGACTAGAGTAAGACGTTCGAGTGCTGCACTTGCCGGCTTCGACCGGCAGATGCAGCGCTTGCGCGCTTCGAACTCAAAGTCCATTCGCTTCGTCCCGACTTACTTCATCCGCGCACACTTCATCCAATGCCCCAAACGTTGGCTCACCGCGCCAAAAGCTCACGCCGAGCGCGTCGCGCACACGAACGCGCGCAACGTCACGCCGATCCGCGTGAACGCAGACCGGCTGAACCGGGCGACATTCCCGCGTCGCCGGCTTTATCCGTTGCCTGGCCGATGCTCCTGCTGTTTGCATCGGGCGCGGCATCGCTGATTTACCAGGTGCTGTGGATCAAACAATTGGCACTCGTCGTCGGTGTCGACGTCCAGGCGGTCACGACCGGCGTGAGCGCTTTTTTCGCGGGTCTCGCGCTGGGCGGCTGGCTGCTAGGCAGGCTGGCCGACCGCGTCTCACGGCCGTTGTTACTTTACGCCGTACTGGAAGGCGGCGCGACGGTGCTGGCGGTGGCCGGCACCGTCGCGTTGGCGCACGCGGCCGCGCCGTTCGCATGGCTGCAGGATCGCACCGGGCCGTTTGCATGGACGTTGCCGTTCGCGCTGGTCGGCCTGCCTGCCGTGTTGATGGGCGGCACGCTGCCGGTGCTGATGCGTGCGCTGCGCCTTGGCGCGACACGGCTGGGCCGCGCTGGCGCACACCTGTATGCGGCCAATACGGGTGGCGCGATCGGCGGTACGCTCGCCGCCGCCTTCATGCTGATTCCGTTGCTTGGCGTGCAAGGCAGCGCGTTCGTTGCTGCCGGGTTGAACGCGTTTGCCGCACTGATCGCATTGCTCATTCGCCGATTCAATTGTGCACGCGAGCCTGTCGATGTATCTCCGCCCGAAACGACCTCTTCCGCCGAAGCAGCCGCGGACCAGGCCGCGCCCGGCGCACGCCTCGCCGTCGCACTCTATGCGCTTGCCGGCGGCATCGCGCTGGGTTACGAGGTCGTGTGGTCGCAACTGATCGTCCAGTTCATCAGCACCCGCAGCTTCGCTTTCGCGATCGTACTTGCCACGTACCTGCTCGGGCTCACGCTCGGCAGCGCACTCGGCTCGCGCCATGTCGATCGCACGCGCGACCCGTGGGGTGTGTTCGCGCTGCTGATCGTGACCGCCGGACTCGTCGCGCTGCTGGAAGTCGCCGCGTTGGGCGGCTGGCTGCTCCAATGGCAAAGCCTGGCGCGCGAGGCAACGCTCTCCGCCACCGGCAGCCTGCTCGCCGCCATGTGCGCGGGTTTTGCGGTCGCGGCCGCGTGCATTGTCTTCGTACCCACGTTGTTGCTGGGCGCCGCGTTCCCTTTCGCGCTGCGCGTGAGCGTGGATGCCCGGCACACCGGCCGCGATGTCGGCACCGTGGTAGCGCTCAATACCGCAGGCGGTATTGCCGGCACGCTGATCGCCGGCTTCCTGCTCGTGCCGGCACTCGGGCTGGTTCATGCGCTCGCGGTGCTCGCAGTCCTTGCCGGCGCAGTGGGCGCCGTCGCTGTGTGGCGCGGTTGCGGCGTACGGCGCGGCATTCGCTGGAGTGTGCCGGTGCTTGCTGTGGCGACTCTGGGTGCCGTACTGCTGACGCCATCGGACCGTCTCGCCACCCTGCTCGCCGCAGCGCGCGGCGGCACCCTACTCTCCTACGAGGAAAGCGCGGGCGGCACTGTGGCTGTCGTTACGCAGGGCGCGGGCCAGAAACAGTTCCGGCGGCTCTACATTCAGGGAGTCTCCAACTCCGGCGACGCAATGACCTCGTTGCGCTATATGCGTCTGCAGGCGCTCCTGCCGCTGCTGATTCACCGCGACACGCCACGCAGTGCGCTTGTCATCGGACTCGGCACGGGCATCACGGGTGGCGCGCTGCTCACGTGGCCCGGTCTCGACAAACGCGCGGTCGCCGAGTTGTTGCCGGCAGTTGTGCACGCCGCGCCGCAGTTCAAGGGCAACTACGGCATCAGCACCGACCCGCGCGTCGACATCCGCCTGCGCGACGGACGGCGCGAACTACTGCGCAGCAGCGAACGCTACGACCTGATCACGCTCGAACCGCCGCCTCCCTCGGCAGCCGGAGTGGTCAATCTTTACTCGTCGGATTTCTACCGGCTGGCGGCCTCGCGTCTGGGCACGAGCGGCATTGTCGCGCAATGGCTGCCGCTGCCGACCCAGAACGAAGACGACACGCGCTCGCTGATCCAGAGTTTCATCCAGGTGTTTCCGTATGCTGCGCTGTGGACCACCGAGTTGCACGAAATGATGCTGATTGGTTCGATGCAGCCAATCGAACTGGATGTGCCGCGTATCGAGTCGCGCTTTGCGCAGCCGCAGGTGGCGGCGGCACTGCGCGAAGTCGGCGTGGCGTCGCCGGCAGCATTGCTTGCGACCTGGATCACCGATCGCGCAGGCCTCGCCTACTACACCGCGGAAGCTGCGCCCGTAACCGATGATCGGCCGCGTATCGAATACGCGGCGTGGGTGCGGCAAGACGGTTTTCCGGACACGCTCATGCACCTGCTCGCGCTTCGCAGCGAACCACCGTTGCGGCACGCGGACGGAATGTTCCGCGCGGCCTTGAACGCGGAGCGCGGTGCGTTGCAAAGCTTCTATGCCGCAGGCCTAGATGCATACCGCGGCGAGCGTGATGCGTGGTCTCGCGACATTGGCGATGCATTGCAGGCTCGACCGGACAATCCCTACTTCCGGTGGTTCGTCGGCGGCGGGCCATAGTGCTGGATGCGCGCGTGGCGCGCATCCAGCTGCTACCGAACCTTACTGAACCGTATAGCCTTTACCTTGCATGCAGGCTCCATAAGCGTGCCAATAAGTGCTCATTGCCGATTGCTGGTTGGCCTGCGCCGTTTGCGCCTGCGCAGCGTGTTGCTGACGGCTGCGCACACCGCCGGCGAGCGCGCCCGCGGTCGCGCCGACTGCGGCACCGTGTCCGGCGTCGTTGTTACTCACGTCACCAACGATCGCGCCTGCCGCGGCCCCGCGTGCAGCACCCCGGACGCGCGCGCCGGTTGGGCCCGACGGCGGCGGAGGCGTTTGCGCGACTACGGCCGGGTCGATGCCGGTGCTTTGTTTCGCCCATGAGTAGCAGGCGCCGTCGTCCGACATCTGCTGCTGCTGGCTTTGTCCATGCGCAGGATAAACAGCCGGTTTTTGCGCCAGGGCGAGCGCGCTCACACTGGCCAGGATCATCACGGCGAATCGTTTCATATCGGTCTCTCAATGGGTTGAGCGCTTGAGTGGCACGTGCACGGATCAGATGTGCCCGCACGCACCGATCGCCGCTTTACAGGTCTACGGAGAAGGAACCGCAGCTTAGCTGAAAGGATTCGGAAAACACTTAACGTAAATGTGTTTTTACATTAATCGATTGATATC